>Ga0208693_1000682_pt1 | contig 26382 bp, 15 predicted proteins | sample AD_UKC071_MetaG_FD_184438 | JGI IMG/M metagenome (GOLD analysis project Ga0208693, IMG submission 184438) | Active sludge microbial communities of municipal wastewater-treating anaerobic digesters from USA - AD_UKC071_MetaG (SPAdes) (version 2) | ecosystem: Engineered > Bioreactor > Anaerobic >... | reverse complement strand
CCGAGTTCGTCTATCGCTCCTTCTGCCGAGCGGGCATCAAGCTGGAGATTGTCGAGCCGCTGGCCGGTCTGCCGGCGGACCACCCCTGGGATGAGGACATCACCCGCTCGGACGAGAAGTACTGGCGTCGCGTCCGACGGCACAACGACCGGGCCGGCACGCCACCCGAGGAGGACTTCGGCGTCCAGCCCGAGACCGTCACGCCGGGCGATCTGTGGCGCTCCCCGACGCTCAACCCGCTCGGCTACGTGGTCAAGACGCCGCCGCGTTAGTGCCTGACGGTCGTGGAGTACCAGAGGAAGAAGAGCCCGAACACCGGCAAGAGGTAGATGACGGAGTGGATCCAGTAGCTCGTCCGCGTGACGAAGACCTTGACGCCGTAGGCGATGAACAGCACGCCGATGAGGGGCCCATACCAGAGCTTCTGCAGGGTGCCGAGGCCGGCGATGGTCAGGAACACGCCCGTCGACACGTAGCAGAGAGCGTTGATGACACGTCCGACCGAGGGTGCAGGTTTTGCGCTCGGGATGGGCGGCAGGGCGACCGGCGGAAGCGGGATCTCACTGACTGCCGGCTCACCCACCGTCGCGTCTACGGACGGCTGGACTTCGGGAGCTTCGGGGGCGGCGACGCCGATGGGTTCGGGGTGCAAGCTCGTCCGCATGATCGTGCGGTCGTCTAGGTCGGTCGAGGGTGAGAGGGACGCCACACCCGCCATTCCGGCGTCCCTTGGCGGTGGCGGCGGCGAAGCCAAAGCACCGGCCGGTCGACCGCATCGCGGGCAGTTCGCCCCCTCAAACTGATGCGAACAAGACTGACAAATCATCCGACTCCCCCTTGTGGTCGATCACTCTTTGCTAGCGCCGCACCGCGGGCACCGCCGTGCAGCGGAGACAATGTGCACCCCGCAGGATCGGCAGGTGGCCGGCCCTTCGCGCCCGCTCTGCGGGGTTGGATTCGCGCTCACGATCAGTTCGGAGCGCCGGATCGTGGACTCGTCGAGCTCTTTCCGGCTCGACGTCGGGAACTCGGGTATTTCGACGTCCTGCTCGACGGGTGCGTCCCCGAGAAATGCGGCCCGGTCCGGGTCGCCCTTGAGCTCGTAGGTGCCGCCCAGGTGGCTCACCACCAGACCAACATGGCTGCGGACGGCTTCCATGCTGTCTAGCCCGGTCAGGATCTTCGAGTACTGATCCTGGCGCCACTGCACCAGGTCGACGAACAGCCGGCAGCCGCCCCCCTCCGGAGCCGTGGATATCCGGTAGGTGTAGGACGTTCCCGACGACGTACCCCACCCCAGGAACAACTGATCAGAGGTGCGCTGATGGATGAACAGGGCCTCCCTGAACGTAGCGGCGGATGGCTGAGCGTTCGTGGCTGCGATCAGGTGATCGAAGAACACGGACGCCGGTACGGGGACCTGGGCGGCCAGTCCGCGGCCCTTCAGGTCCTCTCCGCGACTCACCGCCTTGACACGGACGCCGCGTTCCAGCGCTCCCATGCCATGTCGGATCGCCAAGATGACCCCGACGATGACTGCGAGCCAGAAAAGCCCCATGATGGTTGAGCCAAATTGCCCCAAAGAATCACCTTTCAAATAGCAGTTGCAGAACGTCAGACAGCACACCGACGACTGCTTCCCACGACAATCGGAACAACATTCTCTGCGCACTGAGGTAAGTGCCGCTTGGATCCATAAGTGTCATCCTTCGCTCAACATCGCTCGCGCGACGAAGCACGGATCGCAAGCGATATTTCACCTAGCCGTAGCGATGGTGACTGCGGCTCACCCTTGCTAACATTCAGCTAGACAGAGGGAGTTGGGTTCTTTGGGCGCAGGTAACCCAAGATTCCAGGTTTGAAACTGTATTCGTGAACGGCAGCCGGAACAAGACCCGCTCCCTCTGGATTCAGATTCTTGTCGTAGTAGTTCTGTTCCAACACGCTGTAGCGGTCACCTGCCACGGAAGTCACAAGGGCCACATGTCCATAGCTGTTAGTCTTCGTAGCTCCGTATACCACGATATCCCCCGGCTGTGGATTCTGACCGTACGGGATCCGGTCATAGTACGCAGACGTTCCATTCGAGTCATAGAGATTGTAAATGTCGCAGGCTTTGTCTGAATTGGTTGCGACATGGGTCCCAGCAGGCACTCCAGCGACCGTGTGTGAATATTTCTGGAATACATCGAAACACTGAGCTCCATAAGCTCCATCAAAATCGATCTTGGTGCCCTTGTACCGGTCTACGAAGGCTTGCATAGCCACCTTTTCAGCGTCTGCTTGTCCATTCAAGGCCGGGGCTGCCGGAGGTGAGTCGACTGCCCCTGAGTGGCCCGCAGCGGAATCTTGCGTGCCGCTGGCAGGTTCGGCGCCTCCTTCTGGATTGAAGAGGTGACGGGCAGCGGTCGCGATGGCTCCTCCAATGACCGACGCCACTCCCCCGTCCGCGCCTAATTTCCCGGCACCGCTGGCTTTTTCTTGTTCGTCGGCGTTGTTGGACGCGGACTGGGCCAAACCCTCCAAGACCCGAACCAACTCCATCACCTTCGGACGATGCTGATCCCGCCACCACGACACAAAATCCGACGCATCCCGACCCTGCCACACCCCCGCAGTCCGCGACACAAACCCATCAACCCGACGACACACCCCATCAAGCTGAACCGACTGCCCACGCAAATCCCGCGACAACTGCCGCACCGCGTCAACATTCATGCCCTCAATAGACACGACTGCCCCTCCTCACCACGAGAAAGGGGCCGGACGCTCAAGCGCCCGACCCCAACCGACTCAGTGACCCGAAACGTTCCGCTGCTCAGTCGCGTTGTTCTGCGCGGACTGACCCAGCCCCTCCAGCTTCCGCTGCAACTCCGTCAACCGCGGCCGATGCTCGTTATTCCACCAACCCGCAAAATCAGTGGCATCCTTGCCCTTCCACTCATTCTGCGCCTGCGCCACCAACGAATTGACCTTGCTGATCACACCAGCAATCTGCGACGCCTGACCCTTCAGATCACGACCGATCTGCTCAACAACATCAGGATTCATACCCAAGAACTGCGACATCTGACTTCCCTTTCCTAAGGCCCCCCAAAGGGCTATCTCTAACAAGAAACCTAGAACAACCACACCACCACAGCAAGGACAGTTCTACCCACCCAAACGACCGCCCACGGTTCACGAAGCCTTGGCTGCACTTGTCGCTTCTTGGCGAGCGCACCTGTCCTCCCCGGTCTAGACCAAGACCGAGTTGACGAGTTCGGCCAGCGACTGCGTCGCGTGGGATCGACTGGCCCATTCGGGCTTCCCGACGATGTCAACGCCTGCCTCGGCGTGACCGAGGGAAACAAGTCGATCCGGACCCTGCCAACGTGCGACCGTCCAGTGAGCGCCGGCGGACTCGGCGTCCGCAATGGCGGTACGAATGGCCTCAGCCAACGCGTCCGGCGCGACCTGACTGACGAAGATCTCCTCCCGTCCCATGACGAAACAGGTGATCTGCGTGTCTGCTAAGAAAGCCACCATCGATCGACGTGGCTCGAGGTCGGCCACGAGGGTCACCCGTCCACGCGCCTTGGCGAGGGCTGACTTTGCTTCGACCAACGGAACGAGCTCGTCGGCGTCCGGACGTGATGCCTCCCGGGCCGCCTCGCCGATCCGTTGAACCTCCGCTTCGCCCAGCGTGGGCGTTAGGTCGACGCCTAGTTGTCGAAGGTAGGCCTCTCCCTCACCAGCCTGTGCCAGAAGCGCCATGAAGTTGACGTGATCAACAGACAGAAGTGTGGTCATTTCTTCAGGCCGATCCACCTGAAGAACGCGTCGCCAGCCTTGGCGATGGGCTCGGCGGTTTGATCCATCTTGTCACTGATCATGTTGACGCCACCCATGAACCCCTCGTAGCGGTTGGCGAGCTTGATCGACTGCTCCGGTGTCAGATCGGACCGATCAGTATGGAACATCCGCTCCGCCTGGTAATCGAGCAACGAGTCCTGAGATTCAGTTGAATAGGGAATGGTGGCATCAACAAAGGTCTTGGCCACCCCCAGGGGCACGACGATGGGCGCCGCCGCCGCCCCGATGGACATGCCTGCGGTACCGAGGGCAACGTCGATGACTCCGCCCCACGCCTTTCCATAGTCGCCTGAGCCCACGCCCTCGGCCGTCTCCATGGTCCCCGAGAAGATGCCGATCATGCCCAGGGCCCCGTTGAAACCCTTCCAGGCACGGACGTCATCCAACGCATCGACGGCTTTTGCTCCGTACTTGAGGACCATTCCGAACTGGGCGTAGTCCATCGAGGTCGACACCCAACCGATTTTCTCCATGATGTCCGGGTTATCGGGTTGCACCATCGTGCGCAGCATCTGCGTTCGGTCGAACGCCGGCAGGCCCGCAGAGGAATCCGTGGACCCTCCGCTGGCTTTTTCTTGTTCGTCGGCGTTGTTGGACGCGGACTGGGCCAAACCCTCCAAGACCCGAACCAACTCCATCACCTTCGGACGATGCTGATCCCGCCACCACGACACAAAATCCGACGCATCCCGACCCTGCCACACCCCCGCAGTCCGCGACACAAACCCATCAACCCGACGACACACCCCATCAAGCTGAACCGACTGCCCACGCAAATCCCGCGACAACTGCCGCACCGCGTCAACATTCATGCCCTCAATAGACACGACTGCCCCTCCTCACCACGAGAAAGGGGCCGGACGCTCAAGCGCCCGACCCCAACCGACTCAGTGACCCGAAACGTTCCGCTGCTCGGTCGCGTTATTCTGCGCAGCCTGACCCAGCCCTTCCAACTTCTGCTGCAACTCCGTCAACCGCGGACGATGCTGGTTGTTCCACCAACCCGCAAAATCAGTCGCATCCTTACCCTTCCACTCATTCTGCGACTGCGCCACCAACGAATTCACCTTACTGATCACACCAGCGATCTGCGCCGCCTGACCCTTCAGATCACGACCAATCTGCTCAACAACATCAGGATTCATACCCAAAAACTGCGACATTTCAACTTCCCCTTTCCTAAGGCCCCCCAAGGGCTATCTCTAACAAGAAACCTAGAACAACAACACCACCACAGCAAGGACAGTTCTACCCACCCAGACGACCGCTCATCGCAACCTGCACTAGCTCCGGCTGACCGCGTTCGATGTGGAATCCACGACCTTCCACGAAGTCGGTGGGGGCGCACCGCGGAAGGTTGGCCTGTACCAAGTGACCCTGCCCGCTATCGGGCTGCAGGAATAGCGCGCGGCGTCCGGCCTTGAACCTCTTCATCAACTCGAAGGCGCTGGTGAGCGAGTTGATCTCACCCTCCGCCACGACGAAGTGGTCGCCGGACAACGCGACACGAATCAGTCCGCTCAACGGGTACTCGGCTTCGGTGCCGGCGAGTTCCCCCAGCCCTTCGATCATGACGACTTCACGCGGAGCCCCCGGTGGAAGGCTGCTCAGTGTGGCAGCGAGAACATCCGCTTCCAAGGAGATGGCCTCGGAGCCGACGACGATCGATGCGAATCCATCACTCGACGTCAATGCGCTCCTGCGGTCACCCAGGAGGTGGATACGCCGACCGAGCCGGTGCAGTTCGGTCGCCAGGGTCTCGAGCGCAGTCGAACGGCCGCTGCCGGACGGACCGGCGACCAAGAACGGGCCGGCGGGCACGATGGTCGCCGCCCCGAAGCCTTCGGACTCCATCCCGAGCGTGATGCGCCCAGGCACCGTGGCCAACTCCGCCAAGAAGATCTGTTCCGGAAGTCTGCCGATCGACGAGGCCTTCACCGCACCGGAGCGGGCCATCGCCACACCGAAACGCTCCAACGCCACTGCCTGGGACTGAGCGTCACTGCCTGATCCGAGAACCGCGACCTGGACCTCCGCCCCGTCGATTACGCACCGCCCTGCTGGACTATCCGGCCCGAGAACACCAGCCGGGGCACCCAAGAATCCATAGTCCTCGGGATCAGCCATCCGCATGACGATGCGTTGTTGAATGGACGAGGCCAGGGCCGTCGACAGGCCACTGCGTTGATCCGATGTCAAGACGAAGTGGACGCCCGCCCGTCGGCCTTTCGCTGCTAGATCGTTGAACATCTCCAGGTAGCGGTACTTGTCGACTCCGTCGTAGGACGAACGGAACGCCGAAATGCCGTCCAGCAGCACCAGAATCCGCGGCTCCTGCGGGACGTGGGCGAGGGTTCTGTACTCGGTGATCGTTGAGGCGTTGATGGCGTCGTAGCGGGCCGACCGTTCGACGATCAGGCCCTGCAGCCACCTGAACAGCCGCTGCACTCGTTCATCATCCGAGCCGGAGATGATGCTGCCCACATGCGGCAGGCCTTCAAGCATGTTGAGGCCACCCGAAGCGAAATCGAGCCCGTAGACGTGGCACGGGCCGCCGCGGACGGTGAAGCCGGCCGCCACCGCGATCGTCCGGAGGAACGTCGTCTTGCCCGAGCCACTGGCACCGTAGACGATCAAGTTGCCCTCGACGTCTGGACGGAACGCCACCGGCACCTGCTCCTGGTGATCCGGGTCATCAAGCATGCCGAACACGATCTCGGCGTCCGACCTCTTGGTCGGAATCTCGTGCGCGAGGTCGTAGTGCTTCTTCAGATCGGGCAACCACGGCTTGCGTGGTTCCGGTAGCGCGGCCGAGGAGAAGGCGTCCTTCACGGCTCGGACGATCCGCGCGATGTCGGCAGGGCCACGATCGCCCTGGGTGGACTCCTGAATCACCTCAGGCTTGTCCCAAGGCGCACCGGACCCGAATGCCAACTCCTCGACCTTCACGTCGGCCTTGGGTGCGGCCTGATCACTGTGACCGCCGACATAGCCCGTCTGGAATGTCACCAGGCGACCGGGCCCCGTCTTCGATACCGCACGTCCCGGGGCGTCCTGATCAAAGTAGGCCGCCTGGGGCACGCCCAGAATGTCGTTGGAATCGTCCACGTCGGATACTCGCAGCGCCAAGCGCAGGTTGGTGTTGGCCCGCAAGGCGCCCTTGATGACCCCGGAGGGCTGCTGGGTGGCCAGGATCATGTGTAGGCCGAGCGAGCGCCCGCGTTGCGCCACGTTCACGACGCCGTCCACGAACTCCGGCACTTCGTTGACCAAAGCAGCGAACTCGTCCACGACGATCACCAGGCTTGGAGGCGCCTCAGCAGGGAACTTCTTCTCCATCATCGGGAGGTCCTTGCACCGATGCTTCTCCGTGATCAGCCGCTCCCGGTAGTGAAGTTCCGCGTTCAAGGACGTGAGTGCTCGTCGGACGCCGTTCTTGGCGAGGTCCGTGACCAGGCCCACGGTGTGCGGCAGGTGGTTGCAGTCGGCGAACGCGGACCCACCCTTGTAGTCGACGAGCAGGAACGTCAGGCGCTGCGGTGAGTGACTCGCTGCCATGGACAGAATCCACGTCTGCAGCAACTCCGACTTGCCCGAGCCCGTGGTGCCACCAACGAGTGCGTGCGGGCCGTCGGCACGCAGGTCCAGCGAGTGGGGGCCAGCCGCGTTCTGGCCGATGACGGCACGCAAGTTGCCCGATTTGCGAGCAGGCTTGTCGGGGGCCAGCGGGCCAGTGACGACCGACCGGTTGGCCTGCCAGCGCTCGATCACCGATGCGCTGCTTACACCCGGATCGAAGCCCGGCAACGACAACAGGTTGACAGCCCGGGGAACGTCCGACGCGTCATCGGCTCGGGCTGTGAGATCGGTGATGGGGGCCATCGCTTTGGCCCAAGCGACGGCGTCCTCAGGGCTCACGGGCTCGAGTTGCACCGGCGCGACCGAGTCGCCCGTGTGCAGATAGCCCACGGTGCCCTCGGTGAACCCACCGACCTCGAGGAAGACCCGACAGGCAGCTGGCAGTTGCGCCAAGTCGGACGCCACCCAAAAGACGTAGATACCGCGACGCCAGCCGTTTTCGGCCAACTCGACGAGGCGTCCGAACTCGGCCGGCGCATCGCTCTCGATCAGGACCAACACCACCGGCAGAGGGCTCGGCTCTGAGTCCTTGGGTTGTGCCCGGGACGCGATCATCTCCTCGAGCGTGCCCAGCAGGTTGGCGGACGCGCCTGCGTTCGACGCCAGATGCACCGGCAGCGTCGACGTCGTCGGGTGGCAGTGCGGGAGCCACTTCACGAAGAGTTGGTCCTGGGCCGTCCGCGCCGACGTGATGGCTGCCAGGACCAACTCTTCGGGCGAGTGCAGGGTGGCGGCCTGAATGACCAACGACCGCGCCACCGCAGCAGACGCACTCCGTGGACCCGCCACGCCTAGACCACCTTGTCGGGCAGGGGTTGCCAGGACTGGGACGGGCGCAACCACCGCGAGCGGCTGGACGGTCTTCATCAAGTCGGCCATCACCTTGCGCGGACCCCGGCGCCCGTCGGGCAGTTCCACCACGTTGCGCGACGTCTGCTCGCCCAAGCCCAGCCGAAAATCCCCGAATCCAGGCGAGTCCGTGCGCCGAGTCCACAGCAGATTCGTCAGTTGGCGCGTGGCGTCCAGGCACTCCGCCACCGACGGGTGCTCGACCAGTCGCGACCGTACCTCCTCGGCGTTGGCCGCTTCGACGTCTGCCACCAATCCTTTGACATCCTCGTCGAACTGCTTCATCGCGCGCTTGTAGGCGGCCTTGCCCGCGAGCTTGTTCTCGAAATAACTGCCCAACATCATCAGGGGCGACAAGGCCATGAAAAGTAGGGTCATCGGCTGCTGGGTGAACCAATACATCACGCCAGCCATCAGGATCGGCGCAACCAGCACCAGGATGGGGAAGCGCTGCGGCTGCGGCGGCTCCGGGATCTCGGGCGCCTTGAACACGCGTCCGCCGTAGACCTTCACCAACCGCGGAGACCGAAGGAACGCGACCGCTGTCGACTCGACCCGGCCGGCGGTGGCTTCCTGGTGCAGGACCCGCACGGTGAACACCGTGTCGCCGATAGTCACCTGGTCGAGCGCCTGCAATCGTTCTCGCTCGGACGCTGCCCCGTTGATCAGGAGCCCGTTGGCAGAGCCCATGTCGATAACCTCGGCATGGTCGGTCACATTGATGCGCACGTGCTCACGCGACACCATCGGGTCCGACAATTTGACGTCGCAGGACCGGCCGCGTCCAACCACGTTGCTCCCGGACACTAGCGGGAACTCGCGTCCCCGATCCGGGCCTTCATGCACCACCAAGAACGCGGACGCCTCACGTCGCGATGCGTCCGTGAAGGATTGGCCGACCTGCGTCAGCGAAACGACTTGACCCGAGTGGACTCCGGATTCCGCCAGCAAAGTGCCGGGCTCCAGCGCGTGATGAAGTCGTCCCTTGAGGTTCAGCGACACGCCCGCGGGGGCAGGTCCCGCCCCTCTGCGCGACGGATCCGCCAGCCACAGATGCTCGGCGAGGTCACCGACCGTTGCCGACGAGTCGAAGGTCACGGCTAGGTCGGTCGCCTGCCCGCCCGGACGCTCCAGCGTCAGCCTCAACTTCATCCGAGTTCCCCCTACGCTCGAGACGCCCTACGCGGACGCGGAATCGACAACTTCGGCACCCGCACCTTCAACCCCGCACGCCGCGGCTGGCCCGATACCCGTTCCGGGAGCAGCGAACGCACGTTGAGCCGCGCGATCACGCGCTTGGGCCGACTCAAGCTGCCGAGCATGGCCTTCTTTGTGGCCGCGGCATCGTTCCAGAAGGACGCCACCGCACGGTCTTCGGGAGCCTCGGGCCCCAGCACCAGCGTGTTGGCCTGCTCGGCCAACGCCGCTACCGCGGGCACGCCGATCAGTCGACTTTGCTCGAGGCGTGTCGCCCCTGCGGGGATCGCGAGACCCATGTCCCGTGCGCGGTCAAGGATGTCGCGCCAGCCGGACGCCACGCGATGGGCGGGCGCACCCTGCGTACGGCGGCGTCGACTGCGCAGGGCCTTGGCCCCCAAGATCGCGGCGACGACGAGCCCCAGTCCGCCTACGGGCGGCCCAATGACGAGGAGGAGCGCGAGCAGTCGGTTCAGGAGCCCGGGCGCATCCAGCAGGCTGTCGATCTTTGCGGCGGACAGCTGGCCGTCCGCCAAGTCATCGAACGAGCCGGGGGCTCGGACGGGATTTGGCGGCGGAACGTTCGTCGCGGCGGCGTCCTCGGACACCGGCTGTGGAACCTGGTCAGGACGCTGCTTGCGATCGGGGATAAAGGAAGCGGGCGGTAACGTGACCCAGCCGTCTGCAGTTTGGACCTCGACCCACGCGCAGATGTTCTGGCCCTTGACCAGCCCGCCATCCGGCACCGATGCTCCGACGACGACCCGCGCCGGGTAACCGATCTGGTTCGCCATCAAGGCGAACGCCGCAGCGTACTGCTCGTCGCTGCCGACGAGAACCGGGCTCGCGAGGAACTCCGAGAGGCGACGTTGGCCGTGCCCGGGCAGATACTGGGTCTCCCCGGGCAGCGTACCGTCGCTCCACTTCCCGGCCTTGAGCGCAGTGGCGATGGACATGAGACGTTCCCAAGCAGTGGTCTTGCCACCGCTCAGGCGCGAGACGGCCGGAGCGACAAAGGCGTACCGATCGGGGGAGACGATCGGGGACGCCCCCGGCGCGGGGTTCCCTGTGACTTGGCTGGTGAACGGAGTCGACACCACCTTGACGACGTCGCCGATCCGGAGTCGATCGACCACCACGCCCTGGACGCTGGCCAGATTGAACCGGAAAGCGGCCTCGTGGCTCTTGAGGTTGGCTCCAGCGAAGTCCACCGCGGCGGTATCTCCCAGTGACGGCACCCACATGGCCAGCAGGGCAGCGTTGCTCGCGTACCCCTGATCGACCGTCACGGTGATGGTGGGCTTGTCAGCCACAGGCACGTTCGGGATCACTGAACCCACCCGCTGGAAACCCAGCGGCCCGACGCCGGCCGTCGCGCTCCAGTCGCGTCCGGAATAGTCGTCCAGGATCGCAAAGCGGATCAGGCTTCCCGTCGGCGCGCCCTCCACCTTGACCATGGGCTGGTCGTAGAACTTCTGCATCGTCTCCGACGAAAACTGCCGGAAGGCGACCAGCGGGCTCGCGTATTGACTGAGGTCCACCGGCGGCTGCACATAGGTGCGCAGCACAAGGCGCTGGGTGGACGCCCCGGGCAGCACGCTACCCAGGAAGAAGGCGCCAGCCAGTGCGGCCGCGAGCATGCCGGTGCCGAAGAGGAGCTGCGTCCGGTCGGATTTGCCGGTGCCAACGAGGCGGCGACGTTGCCGGTATCTCCAGGCCGCCCAGAGGAACAAGGCGCCTGCGGACGCGAGCCCGACCGGCATGGCGGCGGGCGGCTGCAGGGTGCCGAGGAGGATGACGGAGGCCAAGAGCCCCAACGGGGTGATCAAGGCCAAGAACGGACGCTTCCGCTCCCGCGCGACGGCGAAGGCCACCGCCCCGTAAACCAGGCCCATGAGGTAGGGCAACGCGACGAACGGACCTGCCCCGTCCACCGGTGGAAGGGTCGTGAGAAGTTCTTTCCAGCCGTCGACCGTGACGTGAACCAGCGCCTGCAGGCTCGCCAGGGTGGGAAGCGCGCCGAACAGCGCCTCGTCGCGCACCGACAGTGCGGATCCGAGAAGGAAGAACTCTGCGATGAGCAACGGGGCAATCGTCAGCCAGTGCCACCGCAGGACGCGTGCGAGGTGCGCGGCGAACACACCCAACAGGACGCCTAATAGCCCGACGAAGTAAAACTGCCAGGTGTCGTAGGTGTTCCCGAAACCTAGGAAAGCGATCGCAGCCAAGGCGACGACAACGGCGGCGTCCACCAGATCGGGACGCGACGGGGTGAGCGCGAGGATGGTCTTGGTCAGGGTTCGGGTGCTCGTGCCCCCCGTGGCCTCCGGGGCGTCAGGATTGACGACTTTCATGCGACTTGGCCCCCCGCCATCACCCGCGGCAGTTCGGACAGCGCGCCGAGGCTCACGACAGTGATGCCTGCGGTTTCGCGAAGGCCGATGCTGCCGCCTTCCTCAACACGAATCGCTGCGACCGCCACTTCGCGGGGCAGGTACGACTTCGCCCTTTGAAACTCCGCGTACGGGCACTCGGGTCCGGTCACGAGCAGCACTACCGACACGTCCGGCGCCAGTCGGCGCAGTTGCCCGCCCGCCCGCGCCAGCGACCACCCGTCCAGTTCGGCTCGCGAGTACGTGTCGAGGGCCAGATGTGGGTTTGGCTGGACGGCCACGTGCGGCCCACACACCAACGTCAGGTCCATCTCGTCGGCCATCGCGCGCACGGCAATGGACGCCCCGACCGACAGCGCCAGCTCGAACTCGGCGTCCGACCGATACGACTCGCGCGCCACATCGGTGACGACACCGATGTGCGATCGACGCGTGTCCAGAAACTGCCGGACGAGGAACCGCTCTTCCCCGTGGACACCCGCGACCTTGGCCGACGAGCGCCAGTGGATGTAGCGACGATCGTCGCCGGGCGCATAGTCACGCAAGGTGTGAAATGCCAGGTCGCTCATCGAGATGTCCTGGGTGGTGCGCCCCTCGAGATCCCGCAGCAGGCCGGCACCCAGAGCCTCGAGTGGAACCGTGAGCGGGTGGACGAAGAGTTCCTCGCGCTTGGTCCACGCGATCTCGCGACGCATGATGCCGAACGGGTCACCGCGCTGCGTGATGACCGGTCCCACCGGGATCACGCCTCGGCGGCTGGTGGGGATGACGATCATGTCGTCGAAAGTCGCGTCCGGCGCCAGCGTGGGCAAGGTGAAACGAGCGGCCCGTTCTCCGACCGCGAACTCAAGGCCCATCGGCAGGAGCGGGGCTTTCCCGGCATTGCGGACGACGACCTGCGCGGCGGCCGGCTCTCCCTGAACTACGCGTGGAGGCGACAGTTCCAGCGTCACCGCCAGCAGGGCGCGTCCGATGGCGAACAGGATCGCTATGACGAACAGGAGCACGAAGACGGCCCCCACGTAGCTGAGCTCACGCCAGCCAAGACGCGCACCCGCCATGATCGCCACCAGCCCCGCCACGAGGGTCACCCAGCCCAGGGTCGACACCACGGCAAGAGCCCGGCGGATCTTCGCCAGCCACGGCGCGGCCGTGGCCCGATACGGCTCGGACGCCGCCCAGAGTCGACGACCGAGGCTGGCGGCCTTGGCGCGCCACGACTTCAGCACCGTCCCGGTTCTCTTGTCCGACGACAAACCCCGGCGCATCGTCCGAGGCGCCTTGGGGTCCTTCTCCGTCCTGCCGGGCTTGGCGGCCCGCGCCGGCTTTGGCTCGGACCGGGGCTCAGTCCGGACGCCGTCGGCGTCCGTCTTGCTCTGGCGCTTGAAGTCGATCATGGACGGACTAGACGGTCGCCATGCGCTCGACCGGAGCCGCGACGGAGCTCATCAGATCATCGATGACGCGCTCGGTCGTGACCCCGGAGAACTGGGCCTCGGCGTTGAGCAAGATGCGGTGGCTCATGATCGGGATGGCCAGATCCTTGATGTCGTCCGGGATCACCATGTTGCGGCCCTTGCTGATCGCCCACGTCTTGGCGGCCCGGGCGTAGGCCAGGCAGCCACGCATCGAGAGTCCGAGTTTGACGTGGGAGTGGCGGCGCGACTCGGTCGCCAGATGGCTGATGTAGGCAAGGATCGACTGCTCGACGTAAACGTCATTGGCGAACGTCGCCATCTGCTGGACCGCTTCGGCCGTGATCACCGGGGCGACGGACGCCGCACGGTCGCGGTTGGCCGCCTGGCTCATGAGCTGCATCGTCGTGTCGTGATCGGGGTAGCCGATGGACGACTTCATCAAGAAGCGGTCTAACTGAGCCTCGGGCAGGCGGTAGGTGCCGGCCTGCTCGATCGGGTTCTGGGTCGCGATGACCATGAAGGGCTTGCCGATGTTGTGGGTCTGCTTGCCCACGGTGACCCGTCCCTCTTCCATGGCCTCGAGCAGCGCTGACTGCGTCTTCGGCGACGCGCGGTTGATCTCGTCCGCGAGGACCACAGTGGCGAAGATCGGTCCGGTCTGGAACGAAAACTGGCGGATGCTCTGGTCGAAGATCTCGACGCCCGTCACATCGGACGGCAACAGATCTGGGGTGAACTGGATGCGGCTGTGCGTGCCCTGGACGGTGTTCGCGATCGCCCGGGCGAGAACGGTCTTCCCGGTGCCGGGGTTGTCCTCCAGCAGCATGTGCCCTTCGGAAAGCATGCATGCCAGCGCCAGCCGGATCACATCGCTCTTGCCGCGGATCGCCAGCTCGACATTTTGGACCAGCTGCTCGAACGTCTGATTGAACCAGCGAGCCTGCTCGTTAGTGATGGTCATTGCAAAACCTATCTGGTTGACATGTTGGTGCTCATGAGGACGCCACTCGACGCGCATGACCCCCGAGAAGGAAACGTACGGCCCATCGCCCTGCGAGATGCGCCTTGGATATCGAGGAGGCCGAGAAGGGAAACATCTACTTGATTCCATTCGAGTAGACATTCCCACATTTGATGACATTTTCTGGCCATAGGCCATTGGGCACACCGAAGAAATCGGTGTTATTGGTGAGGTTGTTTGTATAGGTGACGGTGTTGGTGAATCCGGAGGAGGCGGTGACGACTTTGAGAGCGCCCGATGCGCTGCGCTCGTACATGGTGCAGGAGTAGGAGCCTGTGAAGCCCGTCGTGGTGAGGTTGATCATCGTTGAACCACTGAGGCAGGTCGAACCACACTTCGCACCCCAAGAGATGGAGACCGTCTGACTCGGTGGCTGCGCGCCCGTCGTACCGCTCGCATTTGCGGAACTGCTGCCACCACTGGACGTAACCGTGGCGTTCAACGTGTGCGTCGTGCTCCAACCTGAGCAGGTGTAATTCCCAGACCAAGCCCCGGCTCCCACATTCCCCGAGCCACTCGAGCAGCCGGTGACGGAGACCGTGGTGTTGTCCACGCCGTTGCCGTTGGCGTCCACCCGGAAGGTCACGTTCTGGCCGCTCACACCTGTCTGAGTCACGGACACGGACGGTGGCGGCGGCGGGGGCGCCGTGACGGTCTTGGACGCCCCGTCCAACGGCGAGGGACGGCTGGGCTGCGTGCTGGAACTCGTCAAGCGCACCGAATAGGTGGCCTGCTGGGACCACGCGAGCGTCTCTGATCCGCTCACCGTGAGGCCGGCAGATCCAGTGCTGGGCGTGAATGTCTTTCCTGTTGACGAAGTGACGGTCAAGGTGGCATTAGCCCCGTTTCCGTTTCCGTTCGCCGTGATCGAAATGGTTCGCCCGCTTTGGTTGACAGTCAGCGTCGGCGCGGTGAGCGGCCCGAAGGGCGTAGCAGAAAGCGCATTCGACGTGCTGCAGATGTCGCTGTCGTTACACACCTTTAAGACGAAGGAATAGGTTGTTCCGTTCGACAGTCCCGTGACGTCCTTGGTGTCGGCTCCGCCACCGGTCGGCGCGGTCCAAGTGGTCTTCGCTGCTCCGTTCTGCAGCAGCGTGACGGTCGAGGTCTTGCCGCGCGCCGGAGGCACCGTGAACGTCAGCCGGACGGTGCCGTTATCACCGGTGGCCGCCGCCTGCCAGGCGCTCCACTTGTCGGGCGTCCCGGTGGCCTTCCACGGGGGAGAACTCGCCGTCACGCTGTGCGGCTCACCCGTGGCGTTGACGGCGGTGACCGTGTAGGTGTACGTCGTTCCGTCGAACACCACCGTGTCGTCGGTGCACTGCGTCGCGGTCACCTTGCTGCAGATCTGTTTGCCGTCGCTGCGTGCGACGGAGTACGTGGCGGGGCCGGGTCCGTTGGGATCCACCTGCGTCCACTTGATCGTCACCGGCGTGGACGCCCCGACCGACGTCGCCGGCACCGGAGCGGACACCGCAAGGTTCAGCGGCTTGCCGGACGACTGACCTGTGCCAGTCGCGTTCGGGCCCGGCTTGTAGGCGTTCTCGACCCACACGGTGAACGTGTACTTGGTGTTGTTGTTCAGGCCGGTGATCTTCTGTTGGACGGGGCTCCCTCCCAACTTCAGGTCGCCCCCGGCCCAACTGATGTGCGTGAACGTGACGTCCGAGCCGCCGTTCATGGCCTTGTTCCAACTGAGCATCAGCGAGGCGTCCTGCGGGTCGGACGCCGTTACGCCCGTCACCGCACCCGGCGCCTCGTTCGGCGTCACGGACGCCGACCAGGGCCCCAGCGGACCCCAGTCCGCCTTGTTGTGCGCCTGCACCTGGAATTTGACGGGGTCACCGTTCTTGAGCCCGGTGACGTTGCCGGACGTGGACTGGAACGTCCACGACATGCCGTTGTCGCACACCACCTTGTACTGGTCGATCGGCGCGCCGTTGCTCTTCGGCGCCGCCCAGGTCAGCGACACGGAGCGACTCTGGACGGTATTGCCCGGCTGAGGCGCACCAGGGGCGTCCGGCTTGCCGTAGACGACGAGGGTGACGTTTCGGGTCACGAAGCGATTCGTCCGCGTCTTGTCAGCCAGATCGGACGCGGTGACCGAGAAGACGATCGTGCCGGACACGTTGGCGTCCGGGGTGAACGTCATGGTCGTGCCCGTGTTCGTGAAGCTGGCGTGCGGGCCGCTCACCTGCTTGATCTCCATGATCGTCGGCTCGGGCTTGAGCAGCGGGCTCTTCAAGCCCAGTTGGACGTTGACCGCTGTGCCCTGCTTGACGTCGTTGATCGTCTGGCTCTGCATGGTCGGCTTCGCGGCTTCCTTGACGGTTACCGCGATCTCGGCCGTCTTCGCGGGCGAGCCGCTCACGCCGATCGTGACCGAGCCCGTCTGCTCACCGACCGCGTTCGCCCCAGCCTGCAGGGTGACGGTGCCGCCGTCGGCCTTGACGCTCACGTCCGTCGGCGCCTTGGACCAGGTGGCCGTGTAGGCGATCTTCGTCAGATCATCCGGATTGGGCGACCAGACATGGCACAGGGTCGTGATGTCGAGCTCTTTCGCCTCGCCACCCTGGACGAGGAGCTGCGCATCACTGGGGCAGCGCAGCACCGGCGTCTTCGGCCCGACTTGGACGGGGATCGAAACGGTAGCTTTCAGCACGTCCGGTTCGGTGAGGGAGTTCGCGTCCATCACCTCGACCACCACGGCGCCCGGCCCGACGTAGTCGTTCTTGCTGGTGAGCTTGAACTTGTCGGCGTCCACAACCTCGGCGCTTAGGTTTGCCGACGGCGTCGAAGTGACCGTCCCCGACGCGAGTTTGACCACCTTGCCGCGCGGCGACGTCACATAGTCGGCGAGGTTCAGCGTGACGGTCGAGTTCTGGCCGAGCTCGATCAGCCCGCCCGGCTTGAGCATCGGCGCGCCAGCTCCGGCCGCCGGAACGAAGACGACCCCGGCATTGGAGGCGCCGTCGGCGTCCGTGACCTGGAACGGGATGACCTGCGCCCGATCACTCAGGGGCACCGTGACCTTGCTGCCGTCCAGCACCAGCCCCTGAACGCTCGTCAACACCTTCGACTTCAGTGCCGCGACGTCGCCGTCGTTGTCCCACGCGCCCGACAGCAGATCGGCGGTGGCGTTCTTTCCGTCGATGACGGCGGTCTGGTCAAGCACGGTCGGCGGATTCTTGTAGCCGTCCTTCGCGACGATCGTGGCGGACGCCGAGGGCCCGGTTCCGCCGTTGCCCTTGAGCGCGTACAGGACGACGAGAGGCTGGGCGTCCGCCTGCGGAGCGGTCGCCACCAAGGGACCCTTCTTGCCGGCGAGGCTGACACCAGCCGGCATCGGCTGGTTCAGCGTCTCCAACGGGGCAATGACGACCGAGTCGTCGCGCGACACCAGGTCATTGGCTACGACGTTCAACTGCACCTTGGCGCCCGGACGCGCCGTCAGAGCGTCATTGATGGCGACCGGCGGCTGCGTCTGGCCGGGAGCGACCACCGCCACGCGCACCGTGGCCTGGCCCTTCTTTCCGTAGCGATCCGTGACCTCATATGAGAAGGAGTCTGTGCCGACCAGGCCGGCCGTCGGGTAGGCCTCGTAGGTGATGCTTGCCGGGCTGAAGCCGACGACGCGTCCCAAAGATGGCGCGCTGGTGATCCCTGTGACCGTCACGGTGTCACCGTCCGGGTCGGCGCCCGTCGTCGGGATCGGGATCGCCACGCGGCTGCCCGAAACGAGCCGCATCTCGACCGTCTGCGGGACGGGCGCCTGGTCGACGTCGGTCGTGGCCGGCTGCGGATTCAGAGTCACCGTCACATGGCCGACGCCGGTGTTTCCGGACGCCGTCACAGCGACGTACTCGATCTGCACCTGCTGGGACGCCTCCACCTTGAGCGGGGCTACGTAGCGGATGCGTCCGTTATGGACGAACGCCGTACCGATGTCGCCCTGGTTCTCGTTGGCGGCCTTGGCCGGATTGATCACCTTCAGCTGGCCAGCGGAGTCGATGCCCTGGATGTTCGTCGCCAGTGTGAGCGGGGCGCCCGACAGCGAGGTGTCGTTGTCGAGGACGCCGATCAGCACCGAATCGTTATCGCGCACGACGGCGAAGTCGTCGCGCACGATCGGCTGGTCCTCGGACACACCCGGCAGCTGCGTCACCATGACGTCCCCGGTCGTGTTCTGCGAGCCGTTGCTCACCGTGTAGTGGACGACCTGAGGGTTGGCGGCGAAGGTGTCGACGCTGGGCAGGATACGCAGCCAGCGTCCGCCGATGACGGCCACCTCCAGCTGAGTGGCGTCCGCGGCGGAGGCCGCCTGTACGGTCAGCATGCCCCCGGCCGGGTCGTAATCATTGGCGAGGACGTCCACCATGACGGCCCCCTGTCCGTGGACCGCCGCCTGATCCGGCATGGCAACTGGGGACGCCGAAGCGCCGGCCGCTCCGATGTCGACCCTGATCGTGCCTTTGGCCAGCGCGGACGAGCCGTAGCCGGCCTGGTAGTCGAGGAAGTACGAGCCGACCTTGCTGCCCGTGACCTCGACCTTGCCGCCCTTGGTGTCGGTCACGATCGCCAGGTCGGTCTTCTGGGGCACGTCAGCCCCCAGAACCAGGCGCGCCTGGGGATTGCGCGGGTCGGCGCCGGGGACGTCGTTGGCCAACGGCCAGATCGTCACCGGCTTGCCCACCTCGCCCTGAGCAGTATCGGGCTGCACCACCGGAGGGACGCTCTTGGAATCATTGTCAGCCAGCACATTGACGTTGACCGCGCCTTCGACGGGCTTGGCATCGATGCCGTCCGTGACCTGGTAGATGATCTTCTTGACGGTTGGGGTATCCATGCGCCCGGCAGTGAACTCGATTCGACCGTCAGCCGTGACGGGAACGACCTGACCCTGGTCGTCCGCAGCCGAAACGACTGCGACCGGGTCGCCTTCCTCGTCTCGCCAGTTACCCACCACGGGGATGCTGAGGTTTCCGAACGAAGGTGTCGTGTACTCCACCGTCGAGCCGGCCAGGTACTTGGGGGGTGTGTTCCCAGTGCCCGCGTTCGTCACGGTCACCTGGCCCTCGGACTCGTTGGAGCCATTGGAGATCTTGTACCGGAACACCGTCGAGGCCAGGCCCTGCGGCATGACGATCTTCAACGTCTGGGCGTCCGGCGCCACTTCAACCTTGACGTTGTCCGCTACCCCGGAGACGCCCTTGATCATCAGGATGCCGTGCGCCGAGTCAGTGTCGTTGTCGAGCACATGCAGGACCGTCGTCCGATCCGGACGCGCCTTCAGGTTGTCGTCCTTGGCCTTTGGCTTGGCCTCGTCGCGAGTGACTTGCTCGGACTTCTTCGCCTCCTCGGCCGAACTCTTGGGACGCACGTCAGCCCAATTGGCCAGGTTGCCCTTCGTGTCGAAGTCGAAGGCCCAGCCGTCCGCTTGGTCGTTGAGCAGAATCAGGCCGTTGTTGATCCGGAAGACCGGCCTCGACAGGCCCCCCTCACGCTTCACCTGGTCGGCAACGATCGACGAGCCCTCGCACGCTCGCACGTAGCGACCAACCCCAGCCCACGCAGCGAAGTCACACCCAGCTAGCCGGACAGGCCGCGCGGGAGCACCGTCGCCGGAGCCGTCGACCCGGTTCAGGTCGCCGTTCTCCAGGGTGATCCGGGTCAGGTCCGAGCTCGTCGCCACCAGGACGCCCGCGGCCGTCGGTCCCGACTCTTGCAGCTTGCCCGCGGGATCAGCTTTGACGGTGGCCGACTTGCCACTGGGTAGTTGGACGCGTCCCGAGACGGGGTCGTACAACACCACTGAGGCGCCGACTGCTGCTATCTGGATGGCTTCGAAGGACCCGCCCAGGGGGGTGGAGACCGGCTTGTCGAAGGCACCCGATGCCGTCAGTGGGATCTGGATGAGTTGCCCGGCGACCGAAGCGGCGTAGATCATGCCGTTCGTCGCGACCGCCAAGGAGATGGTTCCTTCCCCGAACTCCTTCTTGAGATCCAGATCCGCGATGGGCTTGAGCGTGGAGTCAATGCCGCGGACGTCTAGCACCGAGTCTTCCGCGCTATATCGGGTCGCCCACAGCTTTCCCGTCCTGTCGAGGACGGCGAGCGTTCCGCCGCGCATCTGCAGGAGGGATCCGGGCTTCAGATCAACGGCGTCATCGACGACATTCTGGGCCGTGGCCGTGTTGATCGCGGTGAGCTTGGCATTCGTCTTGTCCCAGCCGGCGACCAGGTGACCGTCCTGGATGATGTCGAGCTCGTACTTAGGAAGTCGGGTCCCTGGAGGGCCGGGGGTGGCGTCGAGACCGAGTGCCGCTTTGTTGACCCGACCGTAATAGCCGCCATCGCTCTGGGCGTCGTTGCTGATCCAGATTCCTGTGTCGTGGAGGTCGAGTTTGGTGAGTGCAAAACCGGAAGAACGAGAGGCGACTAGGCCAAACGTGGCCAACACCAGCACCAGCAGCCCAACCTGCAAACGTCGCCAAGCAGCGCGAGAAAATCTCCGCTTCACCAGTCCCCCCAGAGCCGATGTGTGGTCAGCCACTGACCCGGGTGAAGCCTAGCGGACGAATTCACCGGGATCGCTGGTGAGTCCAAGAACCACCCAGTTTGGGGAGTTCCACCCACTCTGCAGCTATCCCTTGACAGTGGTCGGATGGTGAGGCAGGAGCGTCAAGTCGTCGGCGCTGACGATGCGCCCAGCCATCGCGTACTCGGCCAAACGAGCTTTTCTGCTGGACGCCGCGCCCACGTGTCCTCCTCGAAGCCCTCGAATGCCCGCATCGCTGAGCTTCTCGCAGATCGCGTCCAGCTTCCGGTTGAACTTGGTGACCGGCCAGCCGAGGCGCCTAGCCAACTCGGCAGACTGCGGAATGGACGCCGCATTGACCGCGCGCTGCCGCAACAGGTCCTCGCACAAGGCGACCAGAAGCAGCTTCTGCTCGCCGGTCAAGGCAACCGGTCCGAGAGTGACCTGGCCATCTGTTTCGTGGTGAACGGGGAATGCCGAAAAGTAGGCCTCGTCGCTGCGAATCTCGAAGTCGTAAGTTGTGGGGCCGGCGGTGAACCAGACAACCATCTTCGGAAAGACGACGGGCACGCGGGCGTCCGGTGCAAGCCAGCCTTGGAAAGCGCCCTCGGCGTCCGCGATCGTGGCCGAGAGCCGCGAGCCGACGTTCGACAGCCACCACAAGCCGTTCACGTGGTTCAGTGCGAGGAAGTGCCGGTGCATGAACGTGTTGTCCTCATCGAGGACGAGGTCTCCTTCACGGCCGATGAAGAACGCGCGGCCCGGATCGGGTCGGTGCTCCTCGCCGCAGAAATCGACCGTGATGCCGTGGGTCATCCGCAGCCCTCCGTCCACTCGCGCTGGACGCTGGAGCCGTCCATCCTCGCCACCCGCACCTGAACGCAGACTTGACCGCTCGCCGGCGCCGGAACGGACGCCGTGCCGTCGGGACCTGCCACAGTCACGTTCGTGGTGCCCTTGACGCGCCATTGGACCTGGTCGTTCGGCAGGCTCGATGAATAGCGCCAACTGAACTTGACCTGACCGTCCGCCCTCGTCGCAGCGATGGTCGGGATGCCCGGCGGAACGCCATCGTTGAGGTCAGGTTGAACCTGAGTGATGGTCGGTGTCGTCCTTGACTGCGCCTTCGGCTGGCCGAGGGTCAGGAACAAGCCCACCGCCACCGCCACGATCAGCAGCAGGGATGCCACGATGACCAACACCAAACGTCGCGGACGCGTCTCGTCCGCTTCGGCTTCACGCTCTCGGTCCGCATCTGTTGAGGCGCGGTCGGAGCGGAGCACGGTGGCTCCCTCTACCTCGTCGCGGTAGCTCCCGACTAGTTGGTGCACCGAATCCCGCCGAACCGTCGCCTGCTCAACGGTTGACCCGTACCGGGGCGCGACGTGACGCTCGGGAGCGACGACCTGAGGCGTCCTGGCGATGGTCGCATCCGTCATCGGCTGCGGAGCCATGGATGTATGCGCGACGGGCTCGTCGAGCAACTCGGCCTCTGTGCGCGGAAGCCTCAACTCTTGCTCGATCGCCTGCAGAGCGCCGATGAACTCCCGGACGGTGGACGGACGAGCAGCCGGGTCCTTGCTCATCGCCGCACGAAGCAGTCGGTCCAACGAGTTGGGCACCTCGGCGCGACCGGTGGAAGGCGGCGGCAGGTCGCGGACGCGCTTCATCATCGCGAACGCCGAGTTGTCCCCCCCGGGCATCTCGAACGGAGACCGGCCCACCAGCAGGTGCCAGAGCGTCGCAGCGAGCGAGTACACGTCCGATCGGACGCTTGCCGGCGCCGATCCGTAGAGGGTCTCCGGAGGCGACCAAGGCACGGAGACGCCGGTCTCCGGGTCATCCTCGTCGGTGATCTGACCGGCGATGCCGAAGTCGGTGAGGCCGGGCTTGCCATTAGCGTTGGTGAGCACGTTCGCGGGCTTGATGTCCCGGTGCAGCAGGCCAGAGCGGTGCGCCGTCTCGATGGCCGAGCCCAGTTGGATGCCCAACTGGATCGTCTCCGCAACGGAGAACCTCTCTCGACGCGCGCGCTCCGCGAGGCTGGGCCTCGGGTAGTAGCGCATCTTGATGTACGGACGCCCGTCCTTCGTCGTCCCCGTCGAGTACACGGGAACGATGTAGGTGTGCTCGAGCTTGGCCATGGCGTTCGCCTCTGCGGCGAACTTGCGAATGGTCTTGGTCGACAATCCGGAGTCACGCATGACCTTCACGGCGACAGCGCGCTCCGGGTTTGTCTCGTCGTACAAGAAGACATCAGCGAACCCGCCACTGCCGAGTTTCTTGACGAACGTCAGCCCATCGATCTGTGGGACTGTCCCGTCACTCACGCGGTCACCTCGAAGACGAAGCTGACCTGGCCGCCCATGATGACCCGGCTGCCCGGCTCGAGGATCATCGCCGAGCCCGCGCGAAGGGTCATGGGCATTGAGCCGGGCAGGATGATTTCGCTGCCATTAGTGGATCCCAGATCGCGCACCATCACGTTCCAGTAGTCCAGTGTGATCTCCAAGTGCTGGCTCGAGACACCCTTCTCTGGATCGACGACGCGTACCAGGTTGGGCTGCTCGCCGACGTAGTCAGGCGGAATGCGAGGGTTCCTACCCAGAATCGCACCGCGGTCGAGATGGACGATCGCTCCCGTCGAGAGTCGCAGAAGGCCGAGCCTCGGGCGAGGAACCTCGAACGGACTCTGGGTGGGGATGTGCTGCCCACACACTCGGCAGACGTCCGCGAAGGCCTGACTCAGATGGTTTTGGGGGCAACGGGCAGCCAAGACGTTGGGTACGACCGGACCTTGGCCCATGAGGTGAGCGCGGCTGACGGTCCGTTCAACCGCGGCCTCCTCAAGGTGCGGTGGGGGAGTCTGCCCCGCCTGCTGCACCGGAGTCCATACGGGCGCGGTCAGCTGTGGTGTCGGTACCACCGGGGGCAACGGCGGCTGCGGTGCGTCCGCCGTGCTGGACGCCGCCCCAGAGCCGGTCGCCCATGGGAACGTGATCATGGCTGGCGCCGCCGGTGACGCCGTCATCGGAGTCGCCGCTGGCGTCCCAGGATCTGCCTGGGCCAGCAAGTCGTCCCGGTCCACCGTCAGCGGCGAGGGACGGGTGAGGTTCGCGTCCGCGGAGGTCGACTGGGAGGCGGCCAGCGGCTGGATGGGGCCCTCGATTGCCGCCTGAGCATCAACTGCCGCCTGCTCGGCCTTGAGTTGAGCTGCCGCGATGACCGCCTGACGCGTGGTGGTCGCGCCGAACAGGAAGTCGAAGTCGGACGCTTCTTGCACGTCAGACTCCGGAAGAGTGGCCGCCAAATCGGGGGCCTCGGGTGCGGCCGCGCTCGTGGCGATAGAATGTTGAGTGGTGGGCGACTCTGGCCCCATCTGTTCCTCAACCTGGACGATGGACGGGGACTCTGCCTCCTGGACCGCCGGGGTCGCATGCGGTGCCTCATCGGACGCATCGGTCCGTTCCTCGAGTGTCGGTGTCTCCAACGGGGCACGGTCAGCCGACGCGACGGGTTCTGCTACGGCCGGAGCCTCCACCGGCGTCACTGAATCAGTGGCTGACGCGAGCGAGGAGGCTCCACCCAAGGCGCGCCTGCCCTCGGTCGGCCGTTCGAGCGTCGTCTTCGGCTCCCGGGCCGCCCCGTCCCTCAAGATCAGGGCGTCCGCCAGCACCACCCCACCCCGCAGCGGACGCACCCGCCCCGCGCCAGTCTTGCCCCGCCGGCTCAAACGGACGACTCCGGCCGTCACGTCGATGTCACGCCACGGTCCTTCGCTGTGCGATAGCGGATCGCCATCGTCCACGGACGCCTCGAATGCACCGCGCAGGAGGAGCCGCGCACCAGTGGTCAGCATCTGGATCACAACGAAATCCGGCATCACGCGGACCCCGCCCTCGATCAAGATGTCCAGGACATCGTCGGCAGAGCCAGTCCCTTCGGCGACCTGGAGGAGCCTGTCGATGCGTTCGTCGTCCTGATCGAGGTCGACGAGCATGGACAAGGTCGCCGCGCTGATGGCCGGGATCGTGCCGTGCTCGTAACTGACAGTTGTCATCAGGACGCACCTTCGCTTGGAGTCGTGACGCGCGGATTGGTCGCTTCATCCGGGGCGTCGTCCGTGGGTCGTTCGACCGCGACGACGATCACGCTGACGTTGTCACGGCCGCCCGCGGCTAGGGCGCCCTCGACCAGTTCGTGGGCGATCTCGGCCACGACACCGCCGGACAGGAGGGCCCGTATCGCGAGGTCCGACAACTCGGTGGTGAGGCCGTCGGAGCAGATGAGGAACCGTTCGCCAGCCGACTGCGGGAGCACCCACACATCGACCTGCGGCGCCGGGTTCGAGCCGACGGATCGGGTGATGACATTCCGCAGCGGGTGGGAGCGCGCCTGAACCTCGGTCAACTGCCCTGCCATGATCAGTTCCTCGACCTCGGAGTGATCGATGGTGGCGCGCGAGAGGTGACCCTGGTCAAGTCGGTAGACCCGGGAATCACCGACGTTGAAGATCGCCCAGTGACACGCGCCGCCGACGCTCACCTCCGCGACACCTGCGAGGGTCGTGCCGAGCCCGAACGACTCCGGATGGGACGCCGCATGCTCAAGAATCTGCTCATTGGCCGTCGCCACCGCCTCGACGATGTCTTCGACGCTCAGCCCAGGCCCGTCGAGCCCTCGCAGTACCGACACCACGAGCGCGCTGGCCACATCGCCCGCAGCGTGTCCGCCCATGCCGTCGGCGACCGCCCACAGGTACTCGCCAACCAGTAGAGCGTCTTCATTCAGCTTGCGGATCCGACCCACATCAGACCGCGCGCTCACGTGCGTAAACGGCACGACGCCCACCCCCCGGTTCCCCCCACGTCAGGTCCTGACGAAGATCACCGACACCCTAGCAACGGGCACCCGCCACCACAGTCCATTGACCGGCTTCGGTTTGCACATCTCTCCCCGACGCTCAACCCGCTCGGCTACGTGGTCAAGACGCCGCCGCGCTGAACCGCGCCAGGCACCCCTGCAGCCCCAGCCGGGCAGCCGTCGTCCGATGCTCGGACGCCAGCGCCTCGGCCTCCGCGAGGCGTCCACTCGACCGCAGGACGCCGACCGCGTCCGCCGCGGACAGCACCTCCCAGGGCACCAGCGCAGCCGTGGCCGCCTGCCGCTGCGCCGCCGCCAGCAGAGCGACGGCCCTGGCGGCGTCCCCCTGGAGCGCGGCCAGCAGCCCGAGGCAGCGGTCGACCGGTCCGAAGGTGGCCGTGACTTGGCCGAACGTGGCGAACTGGCCCGAGTAAGGCCGCAGTTCGGCGTCCAGCCTCGGAGCCAGCTCGACGAGTCCGGACGCCGCCGCGGCCTGGGCGGCGCAAGCCAGCGCGACCGGCTTAGCCTCGAGGGAGTCCTGAGGGAGGCGGTCGAGCGCCCGCCCGATCAGCGCGCCCGCCGCGGCGCGGTTGCCGGCCTGGGCCTCCC
>Ga0208693_1000674_pt1 | contig 26610 bp, 27 predicted proteins | sample AD_UKC071_MetaG_FD_184438 | JGI IMG/M metagenome (GOLD analysis project Ga0208693, IMG submission 184438) | Active sludge microbial communities of municipal wastewater-treating anaerobic digesters from USA - AD_UKC071_MetaG (SPAdes) (version 2) | ecosystem: Engineered > Bioreactor > Anaerobic >... | reverse complement strand
CTGAGCGTGAAGGTGCCCGAGCCCAAGTTCAGCAGTCAGACCAAGGACAAGCTGGTGTCCAGTGAAGTGCGCGCCCCGGTGGAAGACATCGTGGCCAAGACACTCACCGACTATCTGGAAGAGCGCCCCAACGACGCCAAGATCCTCTGCGGCAAGATCATCGAAGCCGCCCGCGCCCGCGAAGCCGCGCGCAAGGCCCGCGAGATGACCCGCCGCAAGGGCGTGCTCGACGGCATGGGCCTGCCCGGCAAGCTGGCCGACTGCCAGGAGAAAGACCCGTCGCTGTGCGAAATCTACATCGTCGAGGGTGACTCCGCCGGCGGCTCTGCCAAGCAGGGCCGCGACCGGAAGTTCCAGGCCATCCTGCCGCTGCGCGGCAAGATCCTGAACGTGGAAAAAGCGCGCTACGAAAAGCTGCTCACCTCCAACGAAATCCTGACCCTCATCACCGCTTTAGGCACCGGCATCGGCAAAGCTGGCGGCACGCCCGACGGCAAGAGCGGCAGCGACGACTTCAACGCCGACAAGCTGCGCTACCACCGCATCATCATCATGACCGACGCCGACGTGGACGGCGCCCACATCCGCACCCTGCTGCTCACCTTCTTCTACCGCCAGATGCCCGAACTGGTGGAGCGTGGCCACATCTACATCGCCCAGCCGCCGCTGTACAAGGTGAAGGCCGGCAAGGAAGAGCTCTACCTGAAGGACGGCCCTGCGCTCGACACCTTCCTGCTGCGCATCGCCATGAAAGACGCCAGCGTGACCACCGGCGGCGCCAGCCCGCAGACCCTGACCGGCGACACCCTGACGGAACTGGCCCGCAAGCACCAGCTGGCCGAGGCCGTCATCGAACGCCTGTCCGCCTTCATGGACAGGGAAGCCCTGCGCGCCATTGCCGGTGGCGTGAGCCTGAACCTGGACACCGTGCAGGACGCCGAAGCCAGCGCCGTGGCCCTGCAGGCCAAACTGGCCGAGCTCAGCACGACCGGCGTGCCACCCGAAGTGGCCGGCGAGTTCGACACCCGCACCGACAAACCCATCCTGCGCATCAGCCGCCGCCACCACGGCAACATCAAGAGCAGCATCCTCACCCAGGACTTCGTCCACGGCGCCGACTACGCCGCCCTGAGTGAGGCCGCCAACACCTTCCGCGGCCTGCTCGGCGAAGGCGCCAAAGCCCTGCGCGGCGAAGGCGAACGGCAAAAAGAAGAAAAGGTCAGCGACTTCCGCCAGGCCATGGCCTGGCTCATCAGCGAAGCCGAGCGCACCACCAGCCGCCAGCGCTACAAAGGCCTGGGCGAAATGAACCCCGAACAGCTCTGGGAGACGACGATGGACCCCACCGTGCGCCGCCTGCTGCGCGTGCAGATCGACGACGCGATCGAGGCCGACCGCGTGTTCACCATGCTGATGGGGGATGAGGTGGAGCCACGGCGGGACTTCATCGAGACGAATGCGTTGAGGGCGGGCAATATCGACGTTTGATAAATAGTGCAGTGAGCCTCATAAGCTGAGAAATAGAAACCCATAAGTTGAGAAACTGATGGGTTTTTTCTTTGGGTTGCCCCTGGCTCTGTTGCACAAACTGACCTTGCCCCTGAAATCCGTATCCCATAGCCGATCTCATGCACCACCCGCCGAGGCGTTGCGGCCATCCAGTTTTGCCTGAGCATCAAATGCCAGTTCGGCTGGCCTTTGGCACAAAAGTAAGGAACAGGAAGTACGTTGGGTTGGTCTTATCCCTTTAAATTCAGGGCTGGCTTGAAGCTGCCGCGCAGATGGCACAGTCTGTCGCATGGCGGTCTTAATCCCTTTGAATTCAGGGCTGGCTTGAAGCATCTTCACACGGTAGAGATTGTCCCACAGTAAGGTCTTAATCCCTTTGAATTCAGGGCTGGCTTGAAGCGATTATCTTCTCACACACCTGATCGTGTTCTAAGTCTTAATCCCTTTGAATTCAGGGCTGGCTTGAAGCGAGTTCCGTATTCGTGCTGCCCAGTGGGCCGCTCGGTCTTAATCCCTTTGAATTCAGGGCTGGCTTGAAGCCCGAGGTCGTGCAAACATTGCACGCATACGTAGTCTTAATCCCTTTGAATTCAGGGCTGGCTTGAAGCCCCAGGCTCTGATCGCTGTGGCGGTCGCAGCGAAAGGTCTTAATCCCTTTGAATTCAGGGCTGGCTTGAAGCCGACCACATCTTGAAAGGGGACTTCATGTGGCTGTCTTAATCCCTTTGAATTCAGGGCTGGCTTGAAGCTCCAAGACCATCGTTGATGCAGCTGAAGCCGAAGTCTTAATCCCTTTGAATTCAGGGCTGGCTTGAAGCGGTATTGCTTTCGCTTGCTTGTGGGTTATAGGTGTCTTAATCCCTTTGAATTCAGGGCTGGCTTGAAGCGCAGGCGCTGGATGAGGGGGGCGTGTTGTATTGTCTTAATCCCTTTGAATTCAGGGCTGGCTTGAAGCTGTTCGCGTTCTCTCAACGCGAAAGCGTTGAGACGTCTTAATCCCTTTGAATTCAGGGCTGGCTTGAAGCGGAACAGATAGAAGCTGACGTTATCAAACACACGTCTTAATCCCTTTGAATTCAGGGCTGGCTTGAAGCGGTGCGCATCCCCGACCCCGACTGGCCACACCCCGTCTTAATCCCTTTGAATTCAGGGCTGGCTTGAAGCCTCAATCCAGATGCCATGACCATCACCTATGAAGGTCTTAATCCCTTTGAATTCAGGGCTGGCTTGAAGCACAGGGACAGCACGGGTGCAGTGCCCAACACGTCTTAATCCCTTTGAATTCAGGGCTGGCTTGAAGCGGTATCGAGAACGGACTACAAGGTACACCTACACGTCTTAATCCCTTTGAATTCAGGGCTGGCTTGAAGCTGATGAGAACGGTCCTGCTGTGTGGGATCAAATGTCTTAATCCCTTTGAATTCAGGGCTGGCTTGAAGCGAAGGAGGTGGTGGAGGGCGTCATTAAGAATGACGTCTTAATCCCTTTGAATTCAGGGCTGGCTTGAAGCCTATATGTCCTCCAAAAGGTCGCCGGTGGTGACCTGTCTTAATCCCTTTGAATTCAGGGCTGGCTTGAAGCGTCGAAGAATTCATCGAGAAGACTGTGGTCAACGTCTTAATCCCTTTGAATTCAGGGCTGGCTTGAAGCGATCTGATGCAAAGAGCTTACGGGGCAATTCTTGTCTTAATCCCTTTGAATTCAGGGCTGGCTTGAAGCGGCGGCAGCCTCGTGATCGATGGGGACAATCTGTCTTAATCCCTTTGAATTCAGGGCTGGCTTGAAGCGTGAATTGAGTAATGACAATATAGCGGCTTTGTCTTAATCCCTTTGAATTCAGGGCTGGCTTGAAGCCGTGTCGTCCCGGCTATCCTGCCCACCTGGAAGGTCTTAATCCCTTTGAATTCAGGGCTGGCTTGAAGCCCCTGGGCAAAGGTTTGTTTGCGGCAGGTGCGGTCTTAATCCCTTTGAATTCAGGGCTGGCTTGAAGCGAACAGAATGGCAACCCTTGACGCGAATGGGGGTCTTAATCCCTTTGAATTCAGGGCTGGCTTGAAGCGCTCGACGCTGTGGAGGTGCACCCGTGTGACGTGGTCTTAATCCCTTTGAATTCAGGGCTGGCTTGAAGCTTCAACAGCGCTGCCACGCAAGGATCGATCAGGTCTTAATCCCTTTGAATTCAGGGCTGGCTTGAAGCTTTAACCAACCCTATATTAGGAGTATCAAAATGTCTTAATCCCTTTGAATTCAGGGCTGGCTTGAAGCGCAAACATCTGACGTCACTCTCGAGTTCCTTGGTCTTAATCCCTTTGAATTCAGGGCTGGCTTGAAGCAGCTATTCGACAACCACCCTCAGCTGTCTAGGTGGTCTTAATCCCTTTGAATTCAGGGCTGGCTTGAAGCCAATCGCAGTGGAAATCACTACCCACAATTCTGGTCTTAATCCCTTTGAATTCAGGGCTGGCTTGAAGCGCTTATGTTGCTATGCTTGCAGCGGCAGGGGGGTCTTAATCCCTTTGAATTCAGGGCTGGCTTGAAGCGTTGCTGATCTTCTCGATAGTCCAACGTGTGTTGTCTTAATCCCTTTGAATTCAGGGCTGGCTTGAAGCGGAAAGGTGCGGCTGAGTCGCACTTCCGTTGGAGTCTTAATCCCTTTGAATTCAGGGCTGGCTTGAAGCCCAGAAGCCATTCAAGTTCTGCATGCTTATGTCTTAATCCCTTTGAATTCAGGGCTGGCTTGAAGCCGCTAAGCCGGAAAAACCGTTTCCCGACAAGCACTTGCAGAGGGGGCTCTGGATGATTCGGGGTGCGAACCAAGATATCTGGCGGATCATTTGGATGATTTCCAAGCGGGGGGCTTTTCCTGGGCCCATTGTAGGCCGGCTGCAACCCCCAACGGCGGGGGTTTCGGTCACTCGTCGTCCTCGTACTCGTCGTCTGCCTCCTCGTCGTCACCCGCGGGAGTGATGGTGTTGACGCCCGGCGCACTGGCCGCGCCATTGGCGCAGGCCGGGCCCCACAGGATGCCGCCGGGCAGTGCGCCCGGGCCCAGCGCCAGGCGCAGGCCGCGCTGGGGCAGCGGGTAGGCGCGGATGTCGTCCGTGTCGGGGTTCATCAGGGCCTCCAGGCGTGCCAGGCATTGGTCCAGCTGCTCTGGCGTGCCGCTGAACAGGAACACCGAGTACTGCACAGGGAGCGCTTTTTTCTTGAGCGCGCGGTGGATGCGGCCCAGGCGCCGTGGGTCGGTGATGTCGTAGCAGATGATGTATTCGCGCATGGTCTGCCCCTTGGTACGGCCATCACGCCGGCGGCGGGGCCCATGGCAGGGCGATGTCGTCGTCGTCCTCCAGGGGGGCAAGTTCGGTGCAGGGCTCGGGCAGGTCGGGGCTGACCAGGCGCGCCATGCTGTGCACTTGGGCCGCGATGGCGCGGCGCAGTTCGTGGGCGTTGTGCTCGTAGCCTGCGTAGTAGCGGGTGCGCCCGGCCTTGCCCATGGTGCAACCGGCGGCGCTGGTGCTGAAGTGTGCGGGGGTCAGGGTTTCCTGCTTGATCAGGCGCAGGCACAGCTGGTCGGCCAGGGGCCGCAGGGGCTCAAGCAGGTCGCAGGCCAGCGATTCGCGCCCCAGGCTGATCTGGTGGTAGTAGCCGATGCAGGGGTCGTAGCCTGCGGTGTGCAGCGCCATGGCCACTTCGGCCATGGCCAGGGTGTAGGTGAGCGACAGCAGCACGTTGAAGGGGTCGCGCGGCGGGCGGCGGTTGCGCTCGTTAAACCCCCAGCTGTCGGCCACCAGGGCGCGCAGGCCGGCAAAGTAGCTCACGGCGGCGGCGCCTTCCATGCCGCGCAGGCTGTCGAGGTTGCCAACGGTGGCAATTTTGCTTTGCTGCTGGCGCAGTTGCTGCAGGGCCTGGGTGAGCGGGTAGCGGTGCTGGGGGTGCTGCTGGCGCTGGGCGTCGAGCCACTGGCATTGGTTGTCGAGCTTGTCGCGTACCAGTTGGCGGGCGTAGCGCAGGCAAAAGCGCGGCTCCAGGCTGAGCCGGGTTTGCTGCACGCGGCGCAGGATGTCGTTGTGCGAACGCCCCAGCAGCAGGCTGGGCTTGCCTTGGCGGCCGCTCAGAAAGAGCACGCCGATGCCGCGTCCGCCCAGGTGGCCCATCAGGCTGGCTTCGAGCGTGACCTTGCCGCGCAGGATGACGCGGGTAATGGGCGCCAGGGGCACGGTGGCGCTGCGCTGGCCGTTCTCAAAGAAGGCAATGGCGCCTGCATCGTGCTGCAGGTGGACGTCGCGGCGATCAACGTAGAGGCTGCTCATGCTGTGGCTCCTGGTGGGGCTGGGGGCAATGGGGTGCGCGCCGCTCAGGTGACGCAGAAGAACGGGGTGCTGAAGGTGCGCGCCTGGCCCAGGCAGCTGCGGCGCATGCGCGGGTCCAGGGCGATGATCTGCAGCCGGTCGGCTTCGGTGTCGAGCATGTGGCGCATGTCGCTTTCGATGGTGTCAAGCTCCCCGGGGGTGACCCAGATTTCAGGCACCGACTTTTGCCCCGCCACCCGGTAGCCATGGAAGTAGCGGCCCACGCGCGAGAGGCGCTTGGGGTCGCAGACGTCGTAGGCCACGAGGTACAGGTTGCGGGGCATGGGGTGGGTGTGGCGGGGTGGGGGGCTGCAGGCGACTCAGTCGTCTTTGAGCATGGCTTCAAGGGCGGCTCGTGCGGCGGCAACTGCGGCGGCGATCAGGATGTCGGCAAGGCTCATGGTGTTTTCTCCAGGTTGGGCGGGTGTTGGTTGTTCAGTCTCTGGCAAGGGTTTGGGCCATGGCCAGGGCGGCAGCGGCAAGGGTGGCAGTGGAGTTTCCTTCCCAGTCGATCAGCATGTTTGGCTTCTTGTGCATGCCTGGGTTGAATGCATTCGAGGGTGTGGTGGATGGGTGTGCCGGGGCGCTTCAGTCCCAGAGGCTGCGGATCAAGGCGACAGCACCGGAGACCACGGCCACGGGGATGGCGATGGGAGCGGCAGCGGTGGCCAGGGCGGTGAAGCCAACGGCAGAGGCACCCACAGCGACCGCACCGGTGGCAGCCCCGCCCAGCAGGGCGCCAGCGCCAGTGGCAACCGTGGAGCGGCCCGCGCTGACTTCGCTGGTGCCGGTGATGGTGCGGGAGAGTTTTTCGCCAGCCAGGCCAGCGGCGACTGCTTGAATAATCGTCATGGTGTGTTTTCTTTCGGTGTGTGTGGTTGCGATGGGATGGAGTATTGGTCAGCGGCACCAAAAAGCAGGCTTTGACAAGCTTACGATGTGGGGTGCTGGCCGGGCAGGCTTTTCACGCGGTTGCGGCCAGACGATTGGGGCGCGGGAAGAAGCGAACGGTTTGCTCTGTGGGGCGCTTGCCAGCGTGGGCTTGAAGGCGTGGCTGGGGCTGCGGTGCCAGCATGTCGAGGGTGAACATGTGGGCTGCACCCAGGTGCTCACCTTGCAGTTGTGTGCGCACGCCATCGGCACCGATGAACAGCTCTGTGGCATGGGTTTGGTGGGTGTTGCAGCGGCGCGCCATGGCACGGTGCCCGCAGGTGCGGTGCTGCCAGAGCCCGGGGGCGGTGGCTTGGTAGCCCAGTGCGGCCCAGGGGATGTCGGAGAGTTGTGGGCAGGCGTGCGCTGCATCCAGCAGCTCGATGAATTTGCACTCCACGCCCAGGCTGCGGGTGGTGGCCAGCACTTCGCTGGCTTCTGTCAGCGATTGCAGTGGATGGTTGACCACGGTGCGCAGGCCGGGATGCTGGCGGCTTCTTTCGATGCTTTGCAGCACCTTGTCGATGCTCAGCCCCATGCTGTGCTTTTGCCGCTGGGGGTTGAAGGAGTCGATGTGCAGCTTGAGTTCGTCGATCCAGGGCAAGGCGCGTTCGAGCAGGCCCGGGTGCGCGCCGTGGGTGTTGATGGACACCAGTGCGCCGCTGGCTTGGCTGCGTCGGGCGATCTCGGCCAACTGCGGGTGCAGGGTGGGTTCACCGCCGGAGAGGACGATCTCGCTGATCTGCCGGTTGCCGGCAGCCAGCGTGTCCAGCACGCGGGTGATGGCTTGCAGCGACAGTTGCGTGTTGTCTTTGGTTTGCCCTTCGTTGTGGCAGTAGCCGCAGCGTGCCGTGCAGGCGCTGGTCAGCAGGAAGCGGAGTTTGAGGGGGGCGGGGGTGTTGTGCTGCATGACATGTGTCCTCTTGGCGAGTCGATGCCATGCAGTGTGTTTGGGTAGGATTTTTTCCGCTGGTGAGGCAAGCTTGCGGTGGAGCGCTATGGGATGGGGTAGGCGCGTACTGTTATTCGAGGTCGATAAAAATGGCGCTCGGATCGAGGTTCAGGCTATAGATAGTTGGCCCGTAGCTTTTTTTTCTTTGAATCATGTAGCGCGCAGCTTGGTACTGACCGAGTTCTTCCTCCAGCGATTTTTCGAGCTTGGATATGCCCTGCTCGAAGAATTTTTTATAAATTCCGCTGGCCAGATTGGTCTTCATCGATTGGTATTTCTGCGTTTTTTCGGCGACAACTTGTCTTCCAGACGATGGTGAAAATGCGACCCGTGCCGGGTTGTCGATGTTGCCGTAGATTTGCAGAAAACGATCGGCTGGTAAGTTGCTGCTTTCGTCTTTGTCGCGCGGGGCTTGGGTGATTTCTTTGTTTTGTGCGCGCTCGGCCCACCAGATCATCCAGGCAAGTTGCACGGGCGGGAGTTTGATGCCTTGGCTGCCACATTTGACCACCGGTTTTTTTTTCCCCGGCTCCCGGTAAATTTCCAGACGCGCCGGCTCCAGACTTTGTTGAATGGCATCAACTGTCTGGCTGAAATTGGCATCGCCAGCCAACAATGCTTTGGGAAAACCGTCCCGCAATCGTACGAAGGGAATGGGCGCAAGGGTAACTTTTGCGGCGCTGGCATCCAGCTTTTGTCCCCGATTGTCTACATAGCGGTAGGCCTCGGCCTGGGTGGCGGTATTTGTCAACATAGTTGTCCGCTTTTTCAAGCAGCTTTCGGCATTTTTTCCGTCGTTGGTTTCTCTCGCTCCCGCTCGGGGTTGAGCCACACCTGAGCCACCGGCTCCCAGTTGCGCGTGGTCCGGCCATTCCAGCGCTCAGGGCGCTCGCTTCTGGCCCGGATGTAGGTGCCATGGCGCTGTTGCAAGATCGCCGCATCCAGCCCCGCGTGGCGCTGGCTGGGTGTGACGAACCGGATGGCGCTGTGACAGTGTTCCTCGTTGTACCAATGCACGAAGCGCTGCACCCACTGGCGTGCCTGCTGCACATCGTCAAAGGGCTTGTCAGGGTAGGCTGGGGTGTATTTGAGCGTGCGGAACAAGGCCTCCGAGTACGGGTTGTCGTCACTCACCGAAGGGCGACTGAACGAGGGCATGACGCCCAGCCGCTGCAGCGTGGCGAGCATCGTGGCACCCTTCATGGAGCTGCCATTGTCGGCGTGCAGCACCAGCTGATCACGGCGCACCTGCTGGCGCAGACAGGCTCGGCTCACCAAGACGGCCGCATGGCTGGCCAATTCCTCGGCATGCACCTCCCAGCCCACAATGGCGCGGCTGTAGATGTCCACGATCATGTACAGGCGCCAGAACTGCCCTTTGACGGTGCTGGGCAGGTAGGTGATGTCCCAGCTCCAGACCTGGTTGGGTGCCTGGGCCGCAAAGGCCTGGGGCCGGGCGCGTTGGCGAGGTGCCTTCGCGCGCCCGCGCCGATTGTGCTGACCTTGCGCCCTGAGCACGCGGTAAAAGCTTGACTCGCTCGCCAGGTAGATGCCCCGATCGGCCAGGCGCGGCACGATTTGCGAGGGCGGCAGGCTTTGGTGCTCGGGGGTATTGCACGCGGCGATGATCGCCTGGTGCTCCTCCTCGCTCAAGGCGTGCGCGCAGTGTTTGGAGGCCCCTTGCCGGGCGTCTTGCAGGTGCTCGGCCGCCTTCCAGCGGCGATGGGTGCGGCTGCTGATGCCCAGCACAGCGCAGGCCTTGTGCAGGCGCGCGCCGGCGGCGACTGCCTCGTCGATCAAGGTGATGGCCATCTGTTTCATGTCGGGGGCAATCAAGCTTCCCCGTCCACGCCCCAGATGGCCTGGGCTTTTTTTGACAGCACCAGCAGTGCTGCCGCCTCCGCCAGTGCCTTGTCCTTGCGCTCAAGCTCCTTTTGCAGCTTGGCGAGGCTCTTGCGTTCACGTGCTGTGTTGCTGCGGCTGGCCTGCGCCTTATCGTCGTCCATGCCTTCGAAGGCCTCGCGCCAGGTGTCGAGCTGCTCAACGTACAGGCCCTGCTCGCGGCACCAGGCCGAGCGCTCCACCTCACTCATCGCCGCCGTGGCAATGACGGCGTTCAGGCGATCCTTGGCATTCCAGCTGGGCGCGCTTTCACGGGGGGCGCCAGCAGGCTGCACCTGCTGCGCAAACTGCTTCTTCCATGCGTACAAGGTGGGCTCGGAGACACCGGTTTCCCGGCTCACGCTGGCAACGCTTTTGCTGTGCGGGGGCAGCAGCTGGCGAGCGGTCTTTTCTTTGAATTCCTGGGCGTAGTAGGGCATGTGGTCACTTTCATCCGTCCCCTCAAATCGGTCAATTTAAGTGAGCGGACATCTATCGTGACAGAGGGGGGGTGGGAAACCAAAAGTCTGGGATGTTTTCGTAGCCCTCACTGATCAACACATGGCTCAAGGTGTCTTGCGCCCGGCCAAACAGGCTCATGGCGTAGCCAATGTAAAAGGTCATGGTCTTGCGCCCCCCGGCCAGCGAGGCGTGCAGGCTGGTATCTGGGCTGGCGGTGCGGTTGCGCACCTCGGTCATGATGAAGTTGGCCAGCGCTTCGTGGTCTTCCAGCGAGCGGGCGTCTTCCACTTCGGTGCCATCGGCACCCGGGGTGACCAGCACATGCGTGGCATCAAACTGGGGCACGGGGCGGTTGAGCTCATCGCACAGGCGCTGCAAGTGGCCGTCTTCGACCAAGCCTTTGACGGCCTTGTCTTTGCCAAAGCTGGTGGTGATGAGGTAGATCTCATCGGGCCATTGCAGGTTTTCGTGGTGGATGGCGTACAAGGTTTCGGTCACCACCTGGGGCGATGCGCCGGTGGTGGCTAACAGAGTATGTTTTTTCATGGCGTGGGTTATGCGGGTGCTGTTTTACTGGAAAAGGCTTTTACGCAGTGCGCGCAGCTTGGAGTCCAGCGCCTGCTGCTCTTGCAGCAGGCGTTTGGCGTCGCGGTTGTCGGTGCGCACGCCGTGGGTCATGGCGTTGCGCAGGTGTTTCAGCAACCACACATCCTGGTTTTTGTCGGCCTCTTTGAAGGCCCAATCCCGGTCTTCAAACTGGTTAACGTTGCCATTCATTTTTTCGGTGGCGCGGGATATGTATGCCTCACACAGGTAGGTGATGGCGCGCAGGTAGTCTTGCCGCGCCAGGTAGCGGTCGGCCAGGGCCAGCTCCCAATCGGCGCGGCTGCCCTGGCGAAACCAGCCAATGTGCTCGGTCAGGGTGTTTTTGAACAATTGCCCCAACGGGCCTGTATGGTTGCGCACATGGTTGTGCGCGCCACTGAGGGACTGCTTGGCCTGCACGGGGTTGCCGTTGCGCTCGAAATAGGCAGCTTGCGCCAAAAGGTTGGCGCGCTCGGCGGGCATGCCGTCTTGCTGTAGCAGCGGGGCGAAGACGCCGTAGTTGCCGCTGTGCTCGTACACGGCCAGCGCGTCCACCCAGTCGAGCATGTGCAGCATGGCTGAAAGGCGCAGCACCGGGGTGCGTTCTTGGGTTTTATCGGCCATTTGGGGTGTCATCTCTAGCGCGCCGTAATACACCTCTTGCACCTGCACGCCGCGCACCCGCGCCAGGTAGCGCGCGGCTACCAGGGCCAGCATGGGCAGGTGGCGAAAGGCGTGCGTCACGTCAAGAATGACCTGTTCCCCAGGTTGCAGCTTGGCGGCCAAGTCTGTGAGGATGGCGGTTTGTTCAGCTTCGTTGCGGGCGTAGGAGATGAGCAGGCACTGCACCGGGATGCCCAGCTTTTGCGTCAGGCGCTGCTCATGCACCGCCAGCATGTCAGCGCTGACCGTCTGGTTGGCTACGGCATCGATCAGGGCCAGGGTGGCTTCGTCGTCGGTTTGCTGGTGTTCAAAGAACACATCCCACATGCTGCCGGTGGTACCCGCCAGGATGAGCCGGTCGGGTTTTGCATGCTCCAGCAAGGCCATGCCAAAAAATGGTTCAGTGCGTACCGTGTGGTCATCAAATACGTAGTTGGCCGTGCGATAGCCCTTGACGGCTTTGCCCAGCAGGCTGATGAGGGTGGTCATGGTGCAGGTTTCACTTTGTGTGGTTGGACATGGAATTGTTGCAGCGTGGCCCCTAGCGACTGCAGATCTTGTGCGCTGAGTTCTTGGCCGCGTTGTTGTGCAGGCATCTCCAGCGTCAAATGCCAGTAAGCCGCGCCGCGTGCGCACACCTGCGCGGCCAGGTTGACGGGCAGCGTACCGATGACGGTGTCGCCGCACTGCACATCAGCCGGGTCGAGGTGCGGCAGATGGCAGTCGAAGGCAGGGCCGCACTGCTGCATCCATTGCAGGGCGCCGGGGTGGCGGCTGACGAACCAGGTGGTCATGCGGGTGTTTGAGCGGCGGTGCTGTGGTGACCGGGTCAGTCAAACCAGCTGCGGATCAGGCTGACGGCGCCGGCAACCACGGCGACGGGCACCACCACTGGGGCGGCGGCCGCAGCCAGGGCGGTGGCACCAACGGCGGTGGCACCAACGGCCACCGCGCCGACGCTGGCTGCACCCAGTGCAGCGCCGGAGACGGTGGCGACGGCAGAGCGGCCAGCGCAGACTTCGTTGGTACCAGTGATGGAGCGAGAGAGCTTTTCGCCGGTCAGGCCGGCACTGATGACTTGCAAGTGGTTCATGGCGGTTGCCCCAGAAGGTGCAGTGGTTGCGATGGGTGCCATTGTGGGATGGGCCCGCGCAGCGGGCCTTCGCGGCAAGCTTGCCAGTGGGCAGGCCACGCGCTCAGTGGCTTTGCAGTCGGTAGCCACCCAGTCCAAAGCTGGCGTTTTTGCCAACGTGCAGCCATTGGCCCAGCCAGAGCCAGGGCCAGGCGCTGGCCAGGGCCTCAGTAGGGCCGAGCAGTTGCCACTGGCCCACCACGCCGCCCAGAGTCATTTCTTGCTGCTGACGGCTGCTGTAGCGTTTCCAGTCGAACCAGTGCAGGGCGCGCTGGTCGGTGAGTTGCTCGGCCAGTGCTGCTGTGGCGGGCACTTGTTGGCCCCATTGCGCTTGGGCGGCATGGAACTCCAGCACCAGGGCTGCGCGCCGTGCCACCGCGCTGATGAGGGCGCGCGGGCTGAGCTGTTGCGGGCGCAAGGGGTGGCCTTGGTGTTGCAGGCGAAGGGGGGTATGAATGTGCAGCACAAGGCCGCGCGCGGCGGTAGACAGTGGCGGCACCTGTAGGCTGGCGGCATGGGCCTGCAACTGGGGCTGGGTGGCATGCCACACCGGGTGAGGATCGCCGTTGGCGTCTGCCCAGTGCACATCGGTCAGCTCGGCGCGACTGCGGCTTTTGGTGAGGCCTTGGCGCAGGGCACGCTGCCAGGCAACGATGATGAGGGGCAACTGCGCCAGCGCGTTGCCGGTCAATACCATGTGGAAGGTCAGCATTTGCCCTGGCTCCAGCACCTGAGGTGCCTTCGCGTTCTCCTTCTCGGTAGCGGGCAGTGGCGGTTCCAATACGTAGGCGTTGGGGATGGCGCTGAAGCGTTGCAGGGTATGTTCTGGCGGTGCTGGGGCTTCGAAGATGCGCGGGTAAGGGCAGGTGTCGCGCAGCGGGCATCCACCGCAGCTGGGCTGGCGTGTCATGCAGGCGAGTTGGCGCAGCGCAGCGCCAAACTGCCCGCGCAGCAGCGAACCTGCGTAAGGCGGCAGCGCCAGAGCATCGACCACGCGGGCGCTGAAGCGGTAGCGGGCAATGGGCAGGTGTGTGGTTGCTGCCAGTTGGCTCATGCCTCACCCCGCAATTTGGCCAGCTGCAACTTTTTGCGCTGTTCTTTGGCGTCCCAGGGGGTGACCACCCCGGGCAGCACACTCTGCAGCATGTTGGCCAGTGCGGAGCGGTCTTCAGCGCTCCAGTCGGTGCTTTCCAGCGCGGTTTTGACCAGCCGGGTGGCGTCCTGGTACAGGCCGGCTTTGTTGGCATCTGCCGACGCCTTTTTGAAGTTGCCATGCGGCGGCAGTTTGGCGGCCAGTTCTTCGCAGGCCTGGCGCAGTTTCTCGATGGCTTGCGCTTGCTCTGTCATGCTGGCGAGTGCCTGGGCACGTTGTTGTGCGGCGATGCGTTCGGCCTCTGCGGCTTGGGCTTTGGCGGCGGCTTCTGCGGTCATGCGGGCTTTGGCCTCTTGTGCCTGATGGCGCTGGGCGGTCAACTGCGCCCGGTGCGCAGCCATGTTGGGTCGGCCCGGGTTTTGTTGTTGGCACCAGGTTTGCAGATCGGCGCAGTCGCCCTGGGGGTCGATTTCGACCACGGCCCAGCCAAAGGGGATGAGGTGCTTTTGGTCGGTGTCGTTTTGCGCGGCCAGCCAGACGGTTTTGGTGGTGCTCTCAAACGTAGGCGGGCTGCCCTTGGCGCCCATGATCTTGATGCTGGCCACGCCTTCGCCGGTCAGGGTTTTGCTGTCGGCACTGCCGTAGCGGCCTATGCGCACCAAAAAGGCATCGCCCGCTTGCAATTTTTTGCCAAGGCTGCTTTGGCTCGACAGCAGCAGGTCGATGCTGCGTTTCCAGGCAGGGTGTACCAGGCCCCGCCCGTCCAGCACCGCCAATTCGCGGCGCAGGCGCTGCTGGTGGTACTGGTTGGATTGCCGCGCCAGCTTGCGCATTTCCACGGCCCCCTGGGCATTGAGCTGCTGCGCCTGGGGGGTGGCGGGTTGGCGCTTGCTGTCGCTGGCACCCACATGTTGCAACAGCGCGGGCAGGGTGACATCGGCAACAAACAGGCGGTACTGGCCGTGTAGCACGCAGTCTTTGCGGGCAGCGATGCCCTTGGGCTGCATTTCCTGCCCGTCTTTCATGACCTCGCGCTTTTTGCGGTTGACGGCAAACAGCACTTCGCGCTCTGGCTCGCGCGTGGGCATCAGGTCGGCCACCTTGAGCAGGCGCAGCGGGCTGGTTTGAAAGTCGCCGCCCAGCAGGCGCTTTTCCAGCGCGGTGGTGCTTTTGCTGGTGTTTTCGTGCGGGCACTGCTCGGCATTGAGTTCATCGATCCAGGCCGTGCGCAGCGCCCCCTTGAAGCTGGTGCCGGGAATAAAGGGCTGTTGCAGCGCGCCGGTGTAAACGTGGCGCTCGATTTCCAGCTTGTTGAACACCTGGTTGCCGCTGGCCTCCACATTGGCCGCCTTGCCGATGCGTTGCTCGTACATGCGCGCCACACCTGCGCACACGGGCATGACGACGTGGGCGTGGGGCTTGAAAGCGTCGGCGTGGTCGCGAAAAAACCGCTGGATGCCGGGCAGCGAGCCACGCCGGGCCACGTCCATCAGTTTGCTGCGCTGCACCTCATTGAGCGCTGCGCGGCTGGGGTCAAAGCCGTAGAGCAGCCCGTCGTCGATGACGTAGTTGGTGGGCTCGAAGTCTTCGCCACAGCCAATGTGGATGGGCGAAAGCGGCGTCAGGTGCAGCCGGTGGGTGGTCAGAAATGGGCTCATGCGCGCTCTCCTGCTGCGTTGGGCGCTATGGATTCAGGTATGTGGATGGGCACGGCCGGTGCATAGCCCTGGTGGACGGTCTCGGGCATGGCCAGCGAGATGGGGGCCTCTGGCCCGCCCAGGCCTTGGCCGATGAAGCCGCAGCGGGCTTCGATCTGCTCGGGCCAGAACACGCTGCCCGCCTTGGCCAGCAGCACCGGCCGCTTGAAGGGCTGGCCGCTTTGCACCGCCACATCGCCGTGGCGGCCAAAGCGCGTGATGCTGTGCCAGTGGCTGCGCACCGGGCAAAAGCCCAGCCCTTGCGGCGCGCAGGGTGCCAGCGTGAGCCAGGCATTGGGCGCGCCCTGGCTGGGTTGCGGCCAGGTGACGGGGCTGGCCTCGCCCACCAGCGCAAACTTGCCCAGGCCAATGCTGGCATCACGCCCGTAGCCGTGCTGGCCTATGTAGGCCAATGCCGCTTGCAACTGGGCAACGCTCAGGCGCGATTTGTCCAGCACCACCACCACGTCCAGCAGGCTGTCGGGGTGCAGCCAGGTCTGGCCCATGGTGTAGGGGGCAAACATGCCGGTGCCGGTGGTGCCGGTCTGGCGGTTGATGGTGTTGTGCGGCTGGGCACGTGCCACGGCTTTGCCTAGGTCGCCATCGGCCACCGCTTTTTGCTGCCATTTTGATAGCTGCTCGCGCACGCTGGACAATGGCAACCAACGTTTTTTCTTTAAAACTTTGCGATCACTGCCCGCCTCTGCCTGCCAAGCGCTGCTGGGCAGGCTGGGCAAGGGAATATGGTCGTGCGGCAGCGCGTCAGACACCACGGCAAAGGGTTGGCCCTCGGTGTAGCCCGCCAGCAGGCGGGTCAGGGCGTCGTTGCCCAGCTGGTGGCGTAGCGTCCAGCACAGCTGGCCCAGCAGGGTGTCGCCTGCCAGGGGGGTGCCCAGGGCCGACAGCGGACGCAGGGTGAGGCGGTAGGTTTGCATTCAATGTCCTTGGTGCAAGCTGCTGCACAGTTGCGCCACGCAGGCTTGGCGCGTGGCTTCATCCACACGCCCCAGGGTTTTGGTGACGATGGTGCTGCGCAGCGTGATGACTTTGTCGGTGCGTATCCAGCTGGCGACGGGCAGCGCACCACCTTGCGGCAAGGGGCCCGCGGGCAACGCGATGGCGTGGTGGCTTTGCGCCCTGGAGGTCAAAGCCATGGCGATGAAGTCGCCCCGCGCGTCGGCGGCGGTCAGCAGCAAGACGGGGCGTTTTTTGGCGGCGCTCAAATCGCTGAAAGGGAAGGGCACCAAGGCCACGCTGCCGGGTTCAAGCGTCATTCCACACCTCGTCTTCGGGGTTGTCCCACAGGTTGCCCAACGCGCTGGCTTGCGCGTTTTGCAGGTCGTGCCACTCTTGCGCGGCCGAGGGCTGGGCGCGTTGGGCAAGAAAGGCGGCAAAGTCCAGCACCTCCTGCTGCAAAGCGGCGGGCAGTTGCTGCACGGTGTCAACGATTTGCTGGCTCAATCCGGCGTGGCCCATGGCTTACCTCGCAAACGGTTGCACGTTGTCAAATTCGGCCTGCGATGCCTTGCCATCGATGGTCAATCCGACGAACCTGACCTTGCCGTAGCCGCGCGAGCCGCTGCCGCCCAGGCTGTCGAGTTCCAGCAGCTTCAGGCCTTGCAGCACGGTGGTGAGCAGCGCGTCGCCATCGCCGGCCAGGCGCTTGAGCGAGAGGCGAAAGTCAAATCTGGCGCCTGCAGGCACGCGTTCGGTCTGGCGCGGGTGCTCGGCCACGCCCGAGATGCGGTTGATGCGGTTTTCGCTTTTCACCTCGGTGAGCATCTGGTTGTTGTCGCGGATTTCTTTTTCCCAATCGGCCTGCAGGTTGCAGTCCCAGAACGACAGGCGGCTGGGGCCGATGGCTTCCATTTCTTTGCCCAGCTTGGCGTCGCCACTGATGCCGAACAGTTGCAGGATGCGCAGCACCTCGGCCTGTGTGGCGCCGCTGGCGTTCTGCAGGTCTTTGTGGCCCAGGGGTTCTTCCTTGACCGCACCACTGCGCCATTCGAGCAGGCTGCGCATCTTGCCCTTGAGGCTGGAGCCAGGGATGTAGGGCGCCTGGGTGTGGGGGTGGCGGATGACGGTGTTGTCCACGCCGCCAATGCGCATTTCGCTGTCGCCCGCGCCAATGCGCAGGCCGCTGACGAGTTCCAGCGTGGCCTCGATGGTGGTGATGCCGGTGAGTTGTTGCGGTTGGGTCATGGCTTATTTCTCCTGGGCTTTGTAGAAGCCCATGAAGGCTTCCATGAACAATTTGGCGTGGCGCAGGCTGTCTGCGTCGCTGATCTGGCGAATCACATGGGAAAACATCTGCTCAAAGGTGTTATCGATGTGTTTGCGTCCATTTGCGTACGCCGCCTTGGCCATCAGCATCTGGATGAAAGGAGCAACCTCTTGGTACTTGGCTTGACGCTCGGCAGGCGTACGCTCGTACTGCACGCGCTCGTACCACATCACCAGCTCGTCGTAGAAGCGTCGCAGTTGCGATGATTTGTTTTTTTGCTGTTCAGGTAAGCCGTTTTTGTAAATGACGTTTCCCTCTTTTCCTTTGCAACCCTCGATGAATACCTCCTGCGCGTAGTCAGCGGCCACGACCGAAAAAAGGTCGGTTCGCAGTGGCTGCTTGAAGCCAATTGCGCTCAGTGCGAGTGCCATAGAAATATCTCCTTATCGCTGACGGTAAAAGTGGTTGAAAAGCGGAATGCGAAATGGGGTGCCCAGTTGCTCCAGCCCCTGCTCGCCCAGCACCTGGGCCAGGCGGGTTTGTGCCTGGGCACGGGCCAGTGGGTCACGGTCTTTGAGCTTGTCCACCACATAGCGGCGGGTGCGGTAGGCAAAGCGGCTGCGCCACATGGCGTGTTCAGGGTTCTGGGTGTCGGCCTTGAGGTCAATCAGGTGCAGCAGGCTATAGACATAGCTGGTAGACAGGTTGTAGTCGGCCCGCACGTCGTCGAGCTGCTGCTGAACGGATTCAATCGCCTTCCATTGCGGCCAGCGCACGCGCTCGCCATAGAGCACCAGGGCGTTTTTGCGCTGGGCGGGGTCGGGGTGGCTGCCGGCCTTGGCAGCATCGAGTGCGTCCTCGGCCTGGACGGCCAGCGTGTGCATGGGCAGGCCGGGTTTGGTCATGCACATGCCGGCTGAAAACGTGATGCCAGGGTTACCCGCCACGTAGTCGGCAAAGGCGCGCGCCATGCGCGCAGCGAGCTTTTGCGTGCTGTGCCAGGGGCCAATGAGGAAAAAATCATCGCCCCCGGCAAACACGGTGTAGGTGTTGGGAAACTCTTGTGCGCACAGCGCGGGCAGGTACACCGCAAAAAAGGCGTTCATCTGGCGCGACAGGGCGGCCATCTTGGCGAAGGTGGGCGAATGCAGACCCTGCTGAAAGATGGTGCCCAGGTTGTCCACGTCGCCCTTGAGCGTCATCAGCGCCACCTGGCCCTGCCAGTTGGCGGCGCTGCTGGTGTCGTCGCTCTTGGGCAGGCGGTCTTCGCAGGCAATGTGGTTGAGGGTTTTGCCCGCGCCGTGCTGCACCGCGTCGGCGTCCACATCACCCTCGATGCCTTTGTACTTGGCCTGGGTTTGCAGGTCGATGCTGCCAAAGCGCGGAACATAGGCGTTGATGTAGCGGCGTGCATAGCCGTGCCACAGCGGCGCGCCCAGGGTCTCGGGCAGGCTGAAGTCCCAGCAGCGTGCCAGGCTGGCATTGCTGGCCACGTTGCCAAACTTCCCGCTGGCGTCTTCATCGGCTGTGAAGGCCACCGTATAGCCAAAAATCGGTACTTCCAGCCGCTGCACGCTGGCGCCGCTGGCCAGCGCCTCGCCCTGGCGCAGCACCAGCAGGCGGTCTTGGCGTGCCAGGCCTTTGCCAATGGCGATCTGGTCGCGCGAGAGGGCGGCGCTGGCCTGGCCGTCTTGCAGGCGGTCGGCAGGCAGGCGGTCGTTGTAGCGGCACACGCCATGCGGGTACTGCACATCGAACACGCGGGGCGCGCTGGCATCCGTGAGGTCAAAGCGGTGCAGTTTGGCTTTTTCCAGGTCGGCGAATAGCTCGCCCATCAGCGCCTGGAAGCGGTGTGCGGGCTGCTTGTCCAGAAAATCGTTGCTGCTGGCGGCCTTGCCTGCCAGGCCCAGGCCCGCCAGGCCAAAGCTGTGCTGCAAAAACCATTCGTTCAGCTCGGTACGCACCGCAGCCAGTTGGGCGCGGGCCTCGGCGGTGTTGGGCGCGACAATGAGGAATTTGCCCGCTGCGTTGGTGATTTGGCTGGTGGGCGGCAGTTGCAGTGCATCGAGCACCTTGAGCGCCGCCAGTTCGGTGAACAGCGACACCTGGAACGAGCGCCCGCGCAGCAACCGCGCGGCATCGCGCCGGGTCTGGCTGCCGTCGGCAAAGATGAAGTCTTGAATTCCGAAAAAGTCGCCCTGAATGAGAAGAAATTTCTGCTCGTCCCAGTCACTGCGCTCTTTCAGGCGCTGGACGGCAGCGGCATCGGTTTGGCCACGGTCTTCGTGCCAGCGCCACAGGGCCACGGCCAGGGCCGCGGTGGTTTTGCTATGGTCGTACAGCGACACCTCGGGCTTGCTGCCAAAGGCCGTGGCCGAGGGGATGGCATGGGTAAAAGTGAGCCAAGCGGTATCAAAGTGGTCCAGCCACAGCGGCCACTGGCTGCGGTGTGCCGATGGAATGGCTTGCAGTGCTTGCAAAAACTGTTGCCACAAGGCGGCGTATTCCTGCTGGGCCGGTGTGTCTTGCCCGGGTTCGCATTGTTCGCGCAGTTGCGGAAAAATGGCCTGGGGCGAGAGTGGCTTGAGCGGGTAGCGCCACTTCAGGTTTTTCAGGCTGTGTGTTTTGGCGCTGTCAGTGGTTTGCACCTGCTCCAGCAGCGACAGCAAGCGCGCCTGGTAATGGTTGCGCCCCGTAGGGTTGTCGGGGTTGCCTTCGCGGGCGACGTTGTACGCATCGAAAGTCTCGCGTTCAAACCCACTGGCCAGTCGGTCGGCACTGGCGATGATCCACTGCAAAAAGGTGTCGGGCCGGTGGTGCGCAGCAGCGGCGTTGACCAGCGAGTCGGTATCGCTGCCGCCCTGAAGCTGGCGGCGGTTGACGAACGGTGCCATGTCGCCGTGGATCAGGTTGGGGGCGTGGCGCTCGATGTGATCAAACGCCATCGCGGTGTAGGCCGCGTGGATGTGGCTGTGGTAGCCGTTTTTGCCTCCCGGGGTGGTGCTGTGCCAGGGGCAGTACTGGGTTTTGTGAGCCTCGAGGACTTCGGTACTCACATCCAACCGGGCTCGTTCAGTAAATTTCCCCAAATCGTGCATGTAGGCTGCCAGGGCGACGCGGCAAGAGGCGTTGAGCAAGTGCGGACTTGAGAGATGTGTCATTGCGCTGTCCTTAGCAGGGTGTTTTTGACGATGGGGTATGAGGCGTGGTCATTGGGCAAGAGAATCCTAGTGTCTGGATATTGTGTCGGTGTGGGCGCGAGCCCAAGCGCTTGGCAAGCTTGCTGGAAACCAGTTCTTCACCGCTCATGCCCCTGACTTCCATTGCGGCTGTGTGTGGGTAGACACGCGGAAGGAATTGCAGCCGGGGAGTCCTGTTGGTCTATGTTGGCTACTTCAAAAAAGTCGCGTCGCGTGGTTCACATCCATAGAGTGCCCGCTTGCAGACGCGCCACCAATCCCCCATGCTTCCCCGCGCAGCATCCATCACACCTGCGACGCCCATTTCCACTCCGTCTTGGCCGCAGTCTGGGCATTGCTTGAAATAGATGTGCAGTGCATCGCTGCGTGGAACGATAGTCTTGCTCCATCCGCACGCAGTGCAGCGGAATGTCATGGGTGGCGGGCGAACAGGCATGGTGTGCATTCCTTGTCAAATGGCATGGCGCATGGTGGTCACTGAATCGGTTTGCGAGTGCTTTCATCCCCCCCTTTTTTTCTTCAACATGTTAGTTCATGTAAGAGTTGTTCTGGAGTCGTATTCGTGACGTCCGGTGGGTGCGGGGCCTACCAAAGAAAGGCAAAAGGGCCGTCCATCTGGGCGGCTTTTTGCTGGAAATCGGTGTCGCTCAGGGTGAGGTAACGGATGCCTTCCACCAGGGCCATCAGGGCGGGGATGTAGGTCCAGCAGAGCACGATGTAGACGATGCCCCAGCCCCAGGCGCCGGTGTAGAACTTGTGGATGCCGATGCCGCCCAGCAGCAGGGCCAGCACGCCGGCGGTGACCTTGCTTTTGGCGGGTGCCGATGTGGCGGTGTTGGCCCGGCTGGGCGGCACGATCTGGGTGGCGCCGCAGTGGGGGCAGGTGGGCGCGGATTCGTGGATGGGTTTGCCGCAGCCGCGGCAGAAGGTCATGGTGGTGGTGGCGGGGGCCGTGGTCGGGATGTCGGTGGGTGTGTTCATGGCAGGTATTTCCGTCCGGGTGTTGGGTGGTGAAGTGGTGGAGGTGGTTCGGTGGGTGTGTGCACACCTGCTCAGCTGGGAAATGCCATGCCGATGGCGCCCAACAGGCTGATGCCACCCAGCACCAGGGCGGCGATGGACATGCCGCGCCCACGTTCCTGCCGGGCCAGGCCGATGCCGCCGAGCACGAAGGCGGCGGTGATGAACACCCCGGAGCCCAGCAGCTCGTCGCGGCTCCAGGGCTCGGGGGTCATCATGGCCAGCAGGGGGACGAGCCCGCAGACCAGCGCGGGCACGGGCAGCCACAGGGTGCCGGCGGGCTGGGCGGTAGCTGGGGCCACGGGTGTGGCGCGGGGCTGTACGGCGCCGCATTGCGGGCAGGCGGTGGCGGTTTCGTGGATCTGGTGGCCGCAGGCTTGGCAATAACTCATGGGTGGTGGTCCTTGGGGGGCTTGTGAAAAGCAGGAGGGCAAAGCTCCGCCCGGCCCGCGCAGGGTTTGGCTGCGCGGTGCGGTGTGCGGGCTTGGGGGGTGCCCCTGGGTCAGGGGCCGGCGGGGTTGGCGGCGCTGGTGACGTGGGCAGGGGTGGTCATGGGGCCGCTACGAGATGGTGGGGTGGTGGGTGTGGCCGGGGGCTCAGGCGGGCGTGCCGGAGGTGGTGCCGGGGGTGTTGGCTTCGGCGGCCTTGCGCAGCCGGCCGATGTAGCTGCCCAGCGCTGCCGTGGTGACGATGCCCGCCACAAAGGTGATGGCGAATGCGGCCAGGGCTTCCAGGGGCGAGGGGGTGGTGAGCATGGTGTTTCCTTGTGGGGGTGGTTTCGAGCGATGAAGAAGGGGCAATCAAGTGGTGTTCAGGTGGCCCCGAGGTAGGCCCGGAGTTGGCCTTCCAGCTCGGCCTGCAGCCCTTCGGGGCTGATGACGTGCACACTGGGTATCCAGTAGCGCACGATGGGCAGGATCTGGTTGGGGTGGGCGATGGTGCCGGAGACGATGAGGCCGCCGTCCTCCAGCGTTTTCTCGATCTTCTGGCCACTGATGAGCTTGCGCCGCTGGAAGTAGCCCGCTGCGGGCTGTGCCACCTTGAGCACCACTTCGGTCTTGTGCAGGTTCAGCCAGATGCTGTCTTCCTCGTTCAGCCTGTTCACCACGGCCGGGTCGGGGGTGAAGGTGTGCGGCGACACCAGCAGCCGGTCGATCTTGCTGAAGGCATAAGACTTGAGCTGGCCCGCGTCCATGGCGGCCAGGTACCAGATGCCGTCCTGGTTCACCAGCCGATAGGGTTGCGCGCCCTCCACCATCTTGGGGCCGTCGGGTTTGCGGTATTCAAAGCCGATGGTGCAGGTCTGCTCGATGGCGTGTTTGAGCTGGTTGAACAGGGGCTCCTTGCCATCCAGCTCTTCGTAGTTGTGGCCCCTTACCAGCAGGGCGTTCTGGATGCGGCTGTCCAGAATGTCGCGCAGGAACTCGGTGCTCAGCTTGGGGTGCAGGCCCTGCAGCCCAGCCAGGCTGGCGAAGCGCTGCACGTCGGCCATGCTCAGGGAGCCCAGGCGCAGGCGGTTGATGGAATAGCAGCCGTCTTTTTTCTCCAGCTCCAGGAATTCAAAGCGTTCTTTCAGGTCGCGCTGGATGGTGCGCAAGGTGACCCCAAACTCTTGCGCCAAGGTGGACGGTTTCAGTTTCTCACCCTCGTTGAGGCGGCGCAGGATCTCGGGCAACCGCAGGGCAATGGAGTCGTAGTCGGAAGTCATTCGGGACATGGGGCACGAGGGTGGTTGGTGTGTTGGCAGTGCAAGCCGCTGGTTTGCGGTATGGCAGCCATCGTAAGACGCCACTGCGTCAAACCATGTCGTTTTTGCGGGGTGCGGATATTTTTGAAACCCCTTTTGCGGCACAGCAAGGGGCGGGGTTTTTACAATGGCTCCATGCACGCCCTCACCTACACCCGCGCCCAGCAACTGCCCGCCATCCTGCGCGAGCGCATCGCCATCCTCGACGGCGCCATGGGCACCATGATCCAGCGCTTCAAGCTCACGGAAGCGCAGTACCGCGGCGAGCGCTTCAAGGACTTCCACAAGGACGTGAAGGGCAACAATGAGCTGCTGTCGCTCACCCGTCCCGACGTGATCCGCGACATCCACGAGGGCTACCTGGCCGCCGGCGCCGACCTGATCGAGACCAACACCTTCGGTGCGACCACCATCGCCCAGGAGGACTACGACATGGCCCACCTGGCGCGCGAGATGAACATCGAGAGCGCGAAACTCGCCCGCGCCGCAGCGACCAAGTTCAGCACCCCCGACAAGCCGCGCTTCGTGGCCGGCGCCCTGGGCCCCACGCCCAAGACGGCCAGCATCAGCCCCGACGTGAACGACCCCGGTGCACGCAACGTCGATTTCGAGGCGCTGCGCGCGGCCTACTACGAGCAGACCGAGGCGCTGGTCGAAGGCGGCTCCGACGTGATCCTGGTCGAGACCATCTTCGACACCCTGAATGCCAAAGCCGCCTTGTTCGCGGTGGACGAGTATTTCGAGAAAAGTGGCGAGCGCCTGCCGCTCATCATCAGCGGCACCGTCACCGACGCTTCGGGGCGTATCCTCAGCGGCCAGACCGTCACCGCCTTCTGGTACAGCGTGCGCCATGCCCAGCCTCTGGCCATTGGCCTGAACTGTGCGCTGGGTGCCGCGCTGATGCGCCCCTACATCCAGGAGCTGAACCGGGTAGCCCCGGACACCTTCATCAGCTGCTACCCCAATGCCGGCCTGCCCAACCCCATGAGCGACACCGGCTTTGACGAAACCCCGGATGTCACCTCCCGGCTGCTGCACGAGTTTGCGGCGGAAGGGCTGGTCAACATCGTGGGTGGCTGCTGCGGCACCACGCCCGACCACATCGGCGCCATCGGCAAGGCCGTGGCACCGCTGGCCACCCGGGTGGTGGGGGGTGGCGGGCCGTTCTACAGCGCGGCGGCATAACGTGTTTGTCGCCCTCGTCCGACAGACAGGGCGGGGTGCACAGCGTTAGGATGTGTGCAGGCCCACATGCCTGAAGGAGACCCGTCCATGTCCATCCGATCCCTTGCCCGCCGCCTGGCCTGGGCCGCCGCCTTGGCGTTGCCGCTGGCCGCCAGCGCCCAGCAGGCCTTCACCACCCACCTGCTCAATCTGCGGGCCGGGCCGGCGCAGGATTTCCCCATCGTGGCCACCCTGCCCCAGGGCGCAGAGGTCATGATCCAGGGCTGCACCAGCGACTACGCCTGGTGCGATGTACAAACCCCCAACGCCCTGCGTGGCTGGGTCTATGCGCAGTACCTGTCCCACCCCTTCCAGGGCTCGCAGGCCCCGGTGAACAGCATGGGGGCCACCATCGGCATCCCCATCCTGACGTTTGCGCTGGGTGCCTACTGGGCCAACCACTACCGCGACCGGCCCTGGTACCACAACCAGTCGCAGTGGGATCGTCCTTATTACCCGCATCGTCCACCGAACCGCCCGCCGCCCCATGTGCGTCCACCGCACCCGCCCCAGCCGGACTTCCGGCCACCCCGGCCCGACAACCGCCCACCACATATGCGGCCCCAGCCTGACAACCGGCCGCCCCATGTGCGCCCCCAGCCGGATAACCGCCCCCCGCACGTGCGGCCGCAACCCGACAACCGTCCGCCGCATGCAGGTCGGCCACCTTCGGGTGGCAACCGGCCAGACCACAACCGCGAAGGCCAGAACCGTCCGCAGCGTCCGGGCCACCCGTCGGAAGGCCGCACGGGCGACCGGTTCTAAGCTCCGGGTCAGTTCCAGGTTCGGGCCAGTGCGGCTGCCGCCGCCCGCAGCCGGGGCAACTGCTGCAGCGCCTGGGGCAGCGCCATACGCGCCACCGGCGCCTGCAGGGCCACCGCGCAGCGCACGCCGCGCTGTCCGGGCTGACGCACGGGTACGGCCACACATACCAGGCCGTCCACGAATTCCTCCGCGTCCACCGCATAGTCCTGGCGGCGGATCGCCTCCAGTTCAGTCTCCAGTGCCGCCCGGTCTGTCAGGGTGGTGGCGGTGTGCTGGCTCAGCGGCAGGCTGTCCAGCAGCGTCTGGCACTGGCGGGTGGGCAGGTGGGCCAGGAAGAGTTTGCCGCTGGCTGAGCAGTGCAGCGGCACCCGGGTACCCGGGCGCAGCTCCAGCCGCAGCGGGAAGGCGGATTCCATGCGGTCCAGGTAGTGCACTTCGGCCCCCGACAGGGCCGTGAGGTTGCAGCTCTCGCCAATGTCGGCCACCAGTTGGCGCAGCACCGCGTGGCGCACGCCCTGCGGCATGCTGGCGGCTTGCACCGCATCGGCAAAACGCAGCAGGCGCGGCGCCAGCGCATAACGCCGCCCGTCCGGCTCCCGCCCCAGCAGGCCACCGGCCTCCAGCTGTGCCAGCATGCGGTGCACCGAGGGTTTGGGCCAGCCGCTGGCGGCCACCACCTCGGCCAGCGTCAGGGCCCGGCCTGCGCCGGCCAGCAACTCCAGCAGCTCGAACTGCCGCAATACAGGGCTGGTGGTGGGCGTGGGCTCTTGCATGGTGGCAGTTTCATAAGTCTCGATATTCGAGACGAATTAATATAAAAATGCGAGACAAATTTTATCCACCCCTACATTTCCTTTCCACACCCTCTGTCCATTCCTTCGCCTGACCATGCCTTCCCGCTTCCACAACGTTGTGCTCACCGGTGCCTGCGGCGGCCTGGGCCAGGCGCTGGCGACGGCCCTGCTGGATGCGGGCGCCCGGGTGGCGCTGGTGGGCATGGACCGCGCCAGGCTGGACGCACTCGCCGCCCAGGCGCCTGAACGCAGCGCGGTGTACACCCCCGACGTGGCCGATGCTGCCGCCCTGCAGGCCATGGCGCAGGACTGGATGGCCCGCCACGGCCTGCCCGACCTGGTGATCGCCAACGCCGGGGTGGCCGGGGGCTTTGATACCGCCC
>Ga0208693_1000670_pt1 | contig 26649 bp, 27 predicted proteins | sample AD_UKC071_MetaG_FD_184438 | JGI IMG/M metagenome (GOLD analysis project Ga0208693, IMG submission 184438) | Active sludge microbial communities of municipal wastewater-treating anaerobic digesters from USA - AD_UKC071_MetaG (SPAdes) (version 2) | ecosystem: Engineered > Bioreactor > Anaerobic >... | reverse complement strand
TCTGGAGAGCAGGGGGAGATATCCATGCTCCCCTGACTCAACCGTTGCGATTCCTCTACCAGCAGGGAAGAGGTGAACAGGTCGGGATGCATTTGCGAAACAAGAATCTTCTCGACCCGGAATTCCCAACTCGCATACAAAGCCGCGGTGAGTGTGAACGGATACATGGCCGGATTATAGTTAGTCGCTCAACATCTTTGAAGCGTACTTCGGGCTCAAGAATTTAATCACCCACTTCTCCCAGTAACTTCTTTTTGCTGTCAGTATCTCAAACGCCCTTGCAATTACGGTTGTGAGGTGCTCATAATTCATGATGAAGGTCGCTGCGACCTCTCGCTTGATCGCCCGCCAGATCTGCTCGATGGGATTGAGATCTGGGGAGTATGGTGGGAGATACACGAGCTGGATATTGTTGTTGGCGGCGTACGCTTTGACCAGCACCGCGTGGTGCGAACTGAAGTTATCCAGCACGACGATCAGCCGTTTCCCCGGGTTTGCTTGCCTGAACTCGTGCAACACCTCTCGGATGTCTTCCTTTTTGGAGTGCTCTCGAAAGGTGATGGTGGAGGTACCATTGACGGCAAGAATGCCAAAGGTGTTGGCGCGGATCTTGGTGGTATTTTTCACCATCGGGGTACGCTCAAACGACCACATGCGCTGGGTATTGGCCGTTGTTTGGGGAGAGCACTCATCCAAGAAGCCAAGCACCGTGTTCTTGCTCATCCGCGGGAGTTTTTTTTGAGCACCTGTTCTGCATCCCGGGGTCGGCGGTAATCCCGCGGATAGGGTTTCCCAAAGAACATGCCAAACGATTTGAGGATCCGCCGGACCTGGTCCAGACTGTAACTGACGCCGAACTGCGACTGGATCAGGCGCTGGACTTCGGCGGTCGTCCAGCGTTCTTTCTCCCGGAGTTTTTCAAGCAAAGCGGTTTTCTGCTCGTCAGTGAGTTTCGAAGGGTGGCCACCGGCATACTTCGGAACCAGCCCACCCGGCCCCTCCTCGTTCCAGCGTTTCTGCCAGTTGTAACCAGTCTGATGAGAGACCCCAACAGCTTCCGCAGCGTCGACAACGCTCATTCCCTTATACCGTAGCCGAATAAACACGAGGCGCGGGACTACTTCGGGCAATCCTTTGGGGTGCTTGATCCGTTTATTCAGGACAGAGAGGGGAACGTGTCTGACGATCGTGATCTGTTCACGCCCGGTCATATAGGTATGAGGAACTCAAGGTTCAAAAAAGTAGCACAACGAACTATAAGGCTTCTGTAACCTTTCACCTCAAAGGGATCCGACAGGAGAGCCGGAAACTCTATATGACTCTCAACTTCGTTGCATATCAAATTCTCCTTCTGTTCGGGTTGCGCGCGGGACTGAAGAATCCAACGCACCTGAGTGCACTGGTCTGAGGAAATCTGATACTCAGTTGGAGTTGAGGAAACTCCCCCCGAAATACAGGGGACATGAAGAGCGGGAGCTATCTCTGTTTTCCAGGATCTGCCACAATTTGCTCTCAAGGCTCGAGGTATCGTCTCTATGAGAGGGGGGAGATGAGGGGGAGGATTCTAATTATGCAGAGTGAGGGGGAGGAGGGAGGGGATCCGCATGGTCGCTGAAAGTTGCCATCAAACCAGCGAGGGCATTGGATTGATGGCCTCTATTATACCAGACAGCCTTCACAAACCCATCCCCTCCTGGAAGCGAGTGCCGAAACCTTAACGATTCAACCCGCTGACTCTCTTCCCCATGTGGCAGGCGCTGAATATCGAGACCTGGATCGCCGGCAGACGGTCAGACCTTGACCGAGTAAGGGATCTGGTCGCTGAGATCATCGAGAGGGTGCGGGCAGAAGGTGACGACGCTCTGCTTGACCTGACAAAGAAGTTTGATGGCATCGATCTGGCAGAGATCGCTGTCTCCGACGAGGAACGGGAGGCAGCCTACGACCAGGTGGATGCAGAACTGATCGATAGTCTTGTGCAGGCTGAGGTGCGGATCAGCGAGTTCCATGAGTTGCAGCGCGGGCGTGACCTCTGGCTCCAGGAGATGGAGCCCGGGATCACCCTCGGCGTCAAGACAACACCACTTTCCCGAATCGGGGCCTATGTCCCGGGCGGGCGTGCGGCATACCCCTCAACAGCACTGATGTGCACGATCCCTGCGGTGGTGGCCGGGGTCGAGGAGATCTGCTGCTGCACCCCGCCGCCGGTCAATCCGATCACGCTTGTAGCGCTCGATATCGCCGGGGTCGGCGAGATCTTCCGGGTCGGCGGCGCGCAGGCGATCGCAGCCATGGCGATAGGGACTGAGACGATCCCGAGGGTGGAAAAGATTGTCGGGCCCGGGAACGTCTATGTCACCGTCGCAAAGATGCTCCTCCGGGACGAGGTAGAGATCGACTTTCCCGCGGGCCCAAGTGAGATCGCGGTCCTCGCCGACGCGACGGCGAACCCGGAGTTCATCGCGGCCGATATCCTCGCCCAGGCCGAGCACGACCCGAGCGCCGCCTGTGTCCTGGTCACCACCGACGCGCCCCTCGCTGATGCCGTCGAGGATGAGGTGGAGCGGATGATGAAGGGTGCAGAGCGGAGGGGGATCATAGAGAAGGCGCTCGACCACTCTGGCTACATCGTGGCCCGCGACCTCGATGAGGCGGTGGAGATGGTTAACGGCATCGCCCCTGAGCACCTCTCGGTGCAGGTGGCCGACCCGCTCGCCATCCTCAACCGGATCAGGAGCGCGGGGTCGATATTCATCGGCCCCTACGCGGCGGTGGCCTGCGGTGATTATGCATCGGGGACAAATCACGTCCTCCCGACCGCGGGGTACGCCCGCCTCTACTCCGGGCTCGATGTGAACCACTTCTGCAGGCGGTCCACGGTACAGATGATCACGCGGGAGGGGCTGGAGGCCATTGGCGACGTCGTGGAGACGATCGCCGACGCAGAGGGGCTCCACGCCCACGCGGACTCGGTACGGGTAAGGCGGAGAACATAGTGGGGCATTGCAGGATCCTTCGGTGCGATACCGGTTGGTCGATAGCGAGCTACCCCGGGGTGAGACATTCCCCCGCAGGATAATGTGTCCTCAAAATAGGGTGGTGGGGATCGGGTATCCTGGTTGTTCTCTGGCGGTATCGCCATCCAGGTCCCGGATAACTTCTATCATCACCTTCTTCTCCGTCTGTGTCTTGGTTCAGTGCGTCCAATTGTGCTGTAGTTTCCGCAGATCGGACACCCGATCGGTTCGTTGGTAAACTCCCCTGTCCATCTGTGTTGACATCGGCCACAGTAGAAGATGACGTGGTTTTCTGCTATTTCTGGAATCATTGTATAATCACTCGAACCCGCGAAAGAGGTCCGGGGATCTCCAGGACCTCCCCAGGGCTCGCTGCTTTTTGCATAGGCAAACCGTCGCCATCCCGACGAAACTCGTGGGAGAATGGCAAACCGGTGTCCCGGAGGCGGTAGATGTTGCCTACCTGGATCGACCCCTTCTCTCGTAGCCACCGTCACTGACAGTGACTGAAATAGGTCTTACGTCCGGCGGCTGCTTCTGTTGGAGAATTCGACGATCTTCGCGTCGGAGATATCATGGAGATATCCGCCGCCGACGGATCTACAGGAGTTTTGGGGGGTCATGGTTGCACTCCCCGGGTGCCTAAGGTGTTTAACTTATGTGGTCCTCCTTTATTATACCCTCTATCTTTATCGCGCCAGGATGACCCAGGATCGCACATCCGCTCGCGACGTCTCCACAGGGATGTGACGATCCGCCCCGGGCGACCAGAACCCTCACAATAGGTGGCGCAGTGGTGTTGCCCTGGTATCACCGGAACGCCAGCGGCACCGGCGTTGCCTCACCCCACTTCCACGCGACTTCGCGATCGCATCCCCGGCTGCCCTCTATGGACGACGGGATCGCCGCTGTCAGAGAGCGCCTGGATGAGCGGACCCTCTGCCCGGGGATCAGTGATCTCGTCAGAGATGATGGCCGCATAAGCACGCCGAAGTTCCGACCTCATGCTCCTTCACACCCTCCGAACCGGCAGAGAGGTCAAACTCTGTCAGTCCCTCCCGCGATACTTTCGGGCGCTCGAGCAGGTCGATCAGCGGCTTGGCCGCCGATATCCCGTTCATGACGAACTCGTTCGCCGCCCCCACCCTGACTGCCCTGCACAGGATAGACAAGCGCAACGATGAGCGGTTCTGTCACTTTCTTCTCACCGAGCCTGCCGGGACCGGGGTCGCCGCTCCTGCGGTCCGCGGGAGCGCTTCGATCAGGCCGTCGACGTCCCGCTTCGGCGTCATGAGGTCTGTGTATCTCCCTAGTTGGAACATCCATCCTCTGCGCCACAATTATCTCTGGATATCCCGCTATGACAGTTCTCCAAACTACCATTGTGTATAAAACTACGTGTATAAATCCAAACATCGATGACAGGAGAACCCGGCCATCCCGGGGGTGCCTGTACGAAGACTGGCCGGGAAACTGCGGATGTCTTAAACTGCGGATGTCTTAAACTGCGGGGGTGAAGGGTGTCCTGGTCACCCAGGCAAAATAACAGAAGGTTTCCGGCTCAAAGCGCGAAGGACGGTCAGTCGGTACTGATGTTGGTCTGAACCCGTTTGCGGTCGATAGCGATTGGAGCGGTGACCGAGAATCGCCGGTTCTTTGAACAATCGCGTGATACGATCAAGAGAAGTTGCAGCACCGTGTTGCCCGGAAAAGGCGGGGTCCAAAGAACTGGAAGAAGGCGTATGGTCATATCACAAACCAGAAGAACGATCTCTTGCATAAACTCTCCTGTCATTACGTTGATGCCTGTGCAAACGATCTGTGTTGAAGACCTGAATATCAAAGGTCTGAAGGAGGAAGGTAACAACAAAGGACTCCACAGGGGCATTCATGATGCTTCGCGGGGGCGATTCTATTCTTATCTTGCGTACAGGGCTGAAAGTGCTGGTACCGAACCCGTCAAACTCGATCCCCGGAATACATCACAGATGTACTCGAATTGTGGAAGCATTGTGAAAAAAGTCTCTCCGGGAAAATCCATGAACGCCCGTGTTGTGGGTTTTTTGCTGACCGGGATTATGATGCGCGCGGTGAATATCCTCCGCGTGGGGATGGAACAGCCCTTTGAGCCTCTGGAGAGGAGACCTCTACACCAATATCTCTGTGATGCAAGTGTTGTCCATGATAGCCGGGAAGCCCCGCCCCCTTCAGGGCGGGGTAGTTCACCCCGCACAGCAAGAGGAGTAATATCATGCCAGAGAGGAAGAAGAAGGCAGAACTGAAGATCTCGGGGATGCACTGCGCATCCTGCGCACTCAATATAGAACGCGCCCTCCGTGGCCGGGACGGGGTCTACGAAGCCAGGGTCAACCTCGCGCCCGAGACCGCCACCATAGAGTACGACCCCACGAAGGCCAGCCTCGCAGACCTCGAACAGACGGTAAGTGATGCCGGCTACGGGGTAGTGCATAGCGAGGTCACCGTCAGGGTAGGCGGGATGGTCTGCGCAAGTTGCGCCCGGGTGGTCGAGACCACGCTCGCCGACCTGGACGGGGTCTACGAAGCCAGGGTCAACCTTGCCACCGAGACTGCGCGCGTTGTCTACAACCCTGCGCTCGTCACCATATCAGAGATCAGGGCCGCCATTGAGGATGCTGGTTACCAGTATCTGGGGCTGCTTGAGGAGATCGCCGGGGATGCGGAAGCCCGGATGCGGGAAGAGGACCTCCGGGACAAGCTCCGCCGGTTCACCGTCGGGTTTGCGGTGAGCATCCCGCTCTTCCTCCTCATGCTCTTCCGGGTGCCGGAGATGGTCGCTCTCCCGGTCTCGATCAACCTCATCATGCTTGTCATCACCGCCCCGGTCTTCCTCTATGTCAGCGCTCCCATCTTCAGGGCGGCCGCCGCCGCGCTCCGGAACAAGGCGCTGACCATGGATGTCATGTACGCGATGGGTATCGGCGTCGCATACGGTGCAAGCATCCTCGGAACGTTTGAGATCATCCTCACCCCGGCGTTCAACTTCTATGACACCGCGGTGATGCTTGCAGCATTCCTGACGCTGGGCCGCTACCTTGAGGCCCGGGCCAAGGGGAAGACCTCGGATGCGATCAGAAAACTCATCGACCTCCGTCCGAAGACCGCGACGGTGCTCCGGGAGGGGCGGGAGGTCGAGGTTCCGCTCGAGGACGTAGTCGTCGGTGATATCCTCCTGATCAGGCCGGGGGAGAAGGTGCCGGTGGATGGCACGGTTGTGGGCGGCGAGAGTTCGGTCGATGAGTCGATGATCACCGGGGAGCCCATCCCGGTCGATAAGCGGGAGGGGGATGAGGTTGTCGGCGGCACCCTGAACATGAACGGTGTCCTCCGCGTCAGGGCCGAGAGGATCGGGAAGGATACGGTTCTTTCGCAGATCATCAGGCTTGTCCGGGAAGCCCAGGGTTCAAAGCCGCCGGTGGAGCGGATCGCCGACGTCGCGGTCTCCTATTTTATCCCGGTTGTGCTCGTGATAGCGACCGCCGCCTTCCTCATCTGGTACGTGGTCCTTGGTGCCTCCCTCCTCTTCTCGCTCACGGTGCTGATCTCGGTCCTGGTCGTCGCCTGCCCCTGTGCGCTCGGGCTCGCCACCCCGACCGCCGTGACCGTCGGGATCGGCCGGGCCGCCGAACTCGGGGTGCTGATCAGGAACGGTGAGGCGCTCGAGGTCTCAGAGAGCCTGACCACGGTCGTCTTCGACAAGACCGGGACGCTCACCCGCGGGAAGCCGGATGTCACCGATATCATCGTGCTCGGGATGCCGGAGGATCGCGTCCTCGCGGTCGCGGCGGCGGTCGAGAAGAACTCACAGCACCCCCTCGCGGCGGCGGTCGTGCGGCGGGCTGAGAGCGCCGGCGTCGCTATCCCGGCATCTGAGCGGTTTTTGACCTTCGGCGGCAGGGGGGTCAGCGCCGTGGTTGAGGGGGATGCGGTCCTGGTCGGGAACCAGCTGTTCCTCGAGGAAGGGGGCGTCGCTATCCCGGAGGAGGCGAAAGGTCGGATAGTCGCTCTCCAGGACGAGGGGAAGACTGCCGTCTTGGTCGCCGCTGGTGGCATACTCCGGGGTATCATTGCCATCGCCGATACCCTTAAGCCGACGACAAAAGCCGCCGTCGCAGACCTCAAACGGACGGGTCTATCCGTCGTGATGATCACCGGCGACGATGAGCGGACGGCAAACGCCATCGCGCGGGAGGTCGGGATCGAGGACGTCCACGCAGGAGTGCTCCCGCAGGAAAAGGCCAGGGAAGTACGGGTCCTCCAGGAGCAGGGTGAGGTCGTGGCGTTCGTGGGTGACGGGATCAACGACGCCCCGGCACTGGCGCAGGCGGACGTCGGGATCGCCATCGGGAGCGGGACCGACGTGGCGATCGAGAGCGGGGATATCGTCCTCATCCACGACGACCTGACCGACGTTGTCGCGGCAATCGAGCTCTCCCGGAAAGTGATGTCCCGGATCAAGTTGAACCTCTTCTGGGCGTTTGCCTACAACGCCGCCCTCATCCCACTCGCTGCAGGCGTCCTCTACCCTTTCTCTGGCATAACGTTCCGGCCTGAACTTGCGGCGCTCGCCATGGCGCTCTCGTCGGTGACGGTCGTCTCGCTCTCCCTCCTCCTCAAGACATATATACCCCCGGCGAAGAGGAAAGCCATATCGTGGAGGAATCAGGATGGCGATCGATCCGGTATGCAAGATGGAGGTCGATGAGGCGACCGCGAAGTACACAGCAGAGTACCAGGGGAAGGCCTACTACTTCTGCGCCCCCGGGTGCAAGAAACTCTTCGAGCGGAACCCGGAGGCGTACCTGAAGGGAGCGGAACCCCCTTTTTGAAAAATACCCTAGAACCGATAGACTGGCCCGCCGGTCCGTGCCCCCTGGTAGCGCTCTTCGCCCGGCGCGAGATCGGCGACATCGTCGCATACGCCCCGTAAGGACGCGCTGGCGTTATCAGCGAAGTGGACTGCCCAGGCTTCGGGGGTCCGGGGCCTGACCTCGCCGTAGGGACCGTGGTGTGCCATCAGGATATGGAGAATATGTGAGAACCGTGACGGGTCGACCCCGGCGGAGTGCTGAAGAAGCGCGGACGCCCCAAGCGCTGTATGTCCGATGAGAGTGTAATCAGGGAGCGCAACAAACGAAAAGCCCTGGCGGCGGAAGCACGATGCCTTGCCGATGTCGTGGAGGAGCGCACCGGCGAGGAGTACATCGGTATCTATCTCCATCCGGCTGACCGCGTCCGCCAGACTCAGCGCGATCTCTGCGGTCTCAAGGGTGTGCTCCGCAAGGCCGCCAATATATGCGTGATGCTTGAGTTTTGCAGCAGGTGCTTCAAGGAACCCTGCTGTGGTGTACATAAGCCGGGAGACAAGGGAATATATTCCCGGATCGTTGATCTTTGCGGCCATACGCCCCAGCCCCTCCCGAACACTGTCACGGTCAACAGGTGAGTGGACAAACAGGGACGGATCGACCGAATCAACCGGTATCGGCGTTGCGAGGCTGGCGATCCCGTCGTTCACATTGACCTCGCAGGTACCATTGAAGACTTTCGCGTAACCCAGGATGCGGTAGACCTCACCGACCCGGATTGCACGGTAAAACGCCTCGATCTGATCAGCGTTCTGGTCAGGCTTCCCCCAGACCTTGCAGGCACCCCGGCCGGTCCGGTCGGAGATGGTAAGCTGGATATACTTGCCCCCGTCCCGTTTCTCTCGCAGTTCTGCGGCATCCACCACAAAAGGTGCGTCGACCTGCATCCCGCCGCTGATCTCCTTCACGAAGACCGTCTTCGCAAGCACCGGATCACCCGTTAGAAACCAATCCACGCCCACACCCTTAAAACCCGGTGGTTTGTTCCCGGGAGAGCGGGCAAGAATGACCTGTTGCATCGACTCCGAAGTACTGGATCCTGTTGAATCGGATCCTGTTGAATCCCTGTTCCGGTTCCGGTGCTCGTCTCCGGGATACGCAGGTATCAATCTCGTACGAAAGCCTATTCAGCACTCGTTCACCATTACCGTCCTGATTTATGAGATTGGGACTGCAATCTCAAAGGTGTAGTAGTATCCCAGGATGCACCCTACGAGAGGAGGGGGAGCAGTCACGAACTGATGCACTACATGAAGCGGAGGCGGAGCATGCCAAGAAGCATCTCCTTTGCATCCGACGCCGTCACCTTCGACTCGTCCTTATTCTCCCAGGTGATTGGAACCTCTTCCACCAGGTAGCCACGCTGCCGCAGTCGCCAGAGGAGTTCGACGTCGAACTCAAACTCCGTTGACCGGATGAAGGGGAGAACCGCATCGAGCGCCTCTCTCCGGAAGGCCTTGGCGCCGCATTGGGTATCACGGTAATCAAGCCCGAAGAGCAGTCTGACCATGAGGTTGAAGAGGCGACTCTCAACCCGCGCCTGAGACCCTGTTTCACCGTCAACACGGAACCAGGGACCCAGCGTGAACCGATGACGCCGTCAGCGGTCGCCAGGCGGTCAAAGGGGCGCTCCATCTCAGCTCAGATAACGATGTCGAACCATCGGCATCCATGTAACCAACGTAGGGGGTTGACGCCTCCCGGATTCCGGCCATGATACCTCCACCTTTGCCGAGGCGAGCCGGAAACGTCAGGCATCGGAGACAAAGCGACGGTTGATCGTCGGCAAACGCACTGATGACGGCAGGGGTGGCATCGGTCCCGTCACAGACAAAGATCAGGTCGCCAGAAAAGCCCGAGATGCCCTCCAGGAGTGATTGTATTCGTGTCTCCTCGTTGTATGCGGGGATCACCAGGGTGCAGTCCGCCCGGTCCACCCCGCTGTCTCCGGTATTGTTCAGCATTCCAGTTTCGTAATGATGGTATTGGCGAACTGGGCGGCAGCCCCCGGACCGTTTGCGGTCACGATCTGCAGGTCGGCGACGACAGGGACATCCACGAGGTTCGCCCCGGCTTTCTTCATCTCCCGCACCGCCGCCGGACTTGGGTACACCGTCGCCTGCCGCCCACCGAGGATGCCTGCCCGCGCCAGCACGACCGGCGCAAGACAGATGGCAGCAACGACCTTGCCCTGCTCGAAGAACATCCGTACGAGGGCCTGAAGTTTCTTGTTTACCCAGAGGTAGTCCTGCGAGCCGATGCCGCCTACCACCACGATCCCGGCGTAATCGTCGGGGTCCACGTCATTAAATGACATGATCGCCTCTACAGCGCCCCCGAGCATCCCCGTGCACATCCCGGGGGTTGTCGAGGCGATATCGACACCGATGCCCGCCTCTTTGAAGATCCGTCTGGGGATCTCCAGTTCTTCATCCCGGAACTGTTCCGGTGCGATTGCAAACAAGAGGTTCATACGGATCCCATACCCAGGGTTTGTTCATAAGTTTATTGATGGTCGTGGGATAAGGATGTCCCTCCAGACACAGGTTCCTGCCGGCAGATCCCGCTCCTGAGAGGGGACCGGGCTCCCGGCAACCAGCAGCCAGCCCATCGGGCCCGGGGCACGGCTTTTGCGGAGAGGGAGAGGCCCCATCCCCGGAGAAGGCACCGTTGCCCCGTCTCCCACAACGCGCCGAGCGTGGTGATATCCAGGGAGAGGCCTGCGGGGCGTGACCCGGAAGGCGACCGCCCGGAGCGAGCAGGCCGGGCTCTTTCATCTCCTGCTCCCTGACAAGGGGTCAAGAAGACCGTTCTCCGAGGAGGACTGCGCCTGCAGACCGACCAGGGAATACCATAAATTGGCGTTCTTCTCCCGAATTGAACGTTATCCTGCGAATCTCTATACTTGAGTTAGCACGTATGCGCGACCCCCTCCCTTACTTCACCCAGCCCAGCACGATTCCCTCTGCAGTCCAGTGCCTGAGGACGAGCACCTGAGCCGGAATAGCGAATCTCCAGAATTTGATAATTCAGGATCATTAGCCGAGGAGCCCTCCGACCTGAGTTTGGGTAGTTGACCGAGTTGATACAGGGTGATCGAAGGCGAGGATCAGGATAGGGACTCGGCCTAACCTATTTCCTCTACCAGACAGAATGATCGGTGTGATTGGCACCCTTGATCCCCGCCAGAACGAGCGTGAACGTCAGCTCCTCAAAGTGATCCGGGAGCAGGGAAATACCCCGGATGCCGTCTGCCTTTTCCAGGACCTCATCCTCGCCCACTATCAGACCTACGGTCGAGACCTCCCCTGGCGACGCACCACCGAGCCCTACCACATCCTCGTCTCCGAGGTCATGCTGCAGCAGACGCAGGTCGAGCGGGTCGTCTTGAAGTACCCGGAATTTCTTGAGCAGTTCCCCGATCTCGAGAGCCTCGCCCGTGCGCCCAGAAGCGAGGTGCTGCTTGCCTGGCAGGGCCTGGGCTACAACCGCCGGGCCATCGCGCTCCAGAAGACCGCCCGGCTGGTGGCGGACGAATACGGTAGCAACCTCCCGGCCGACGTTGAGATGCTCGCAACCCTTCCCGGCATCGGGAGGGCGACCGCGGCGGCCATCTGCGCCTACGCCTTCAACATGCCAGTCGTCTACATCGAGACGAACATCAGGCGGATCTTCATCCACTTCTTCTTCCAGGATCGACAGGGAGTCCGGGACGACGAGATACTCCCGCTCGTCGAGCAGACTCTCTACCGGGAAAACCCGCGGGAGTGGTATGGGGCATTGATGGATTACGGCACAGTTCTGAAGAAGCGGACGGCAAACCCGAACCGGCGGAGCGCGTCCTATACCAGGCAGAGCCGGTTCGAGGGCTCTGATCGGCAGATCCGGGGGAAGATACTTGCGCTGGTTCTCGAGGAGGGGTCAGTCACCGAAGAAGAAGTGACCGCCCGGGTCTCCAGAGATACTGTGCGGGTGAGAAGAATCCTGGAGGACCTGAAGAGGGAAGGTTTCATCGCTGAGAGCGGGGGGACGTATACCTGCCGGTGAAACCGGGCCCCCCATAATTCCGCGCACCCGGGTCGTCTCATACCGGAAGTTCGTGAAGGTCGCGAACTTCCGTGTGGGGGATTGGCGGTCCGTCTCACGCGTTGCAAAAGGCCGCTCCCTTAACGCTGGCCCGATGCAGAGCAGTGGGTTGATGCCCGGTCGCGACCACTCTGGCGATCGGCTCGAAGAGATCGTCCAGGAGAACTCCTCAGACCTCGTCCCGGTCTGCACCGCTGCCTGGCGGGAGACCTTTGCCAGGATGTCCGGGACATCGCTCAGTTCATCAGGGAGCACGGGATGGGGGTCTCCATGCACCCGGACCAGTTGTTCGTCATCATCAACGTGAAAGACCCGGGTATCGTCGAGCGAGCATCGCGGAACTCCGCCATCACGCCGCGGTCCTCGATGCCATGCACCTTGACCGGACCGTAGAGATCCTGGTTTCACATTGGTGGCGCGTACCGAGACCACGAGGCGAGTATAGAACGATTCTGCAACGAGTACTTCCACCTCGATGAGGACATCCTCCACCGACTGGTCGTCGAGAACGACGACTCGCGGTACACCCTGGTTGTCTCCGCATCCGAGGAAATCGGCGTCCCCGGTGCTCTTCGATGCGTTCCACCACCAGATCAACACCTTAAGAGGAGGCGGTTGGCGGGGGTGACCTCTGTACCGCGACCTGGCGGTTGGGGGCATCCTGATGTCCGGTTACAGCACCCGGATACCCGGGTGGTTGGAAGGGCCAGCACGCACCGTGATCGGTCCTCGCTCGCAGAGCATCGGTTCCATGCCTGCTGTCCGGGCCGGGTCAAGAAACACCGTGAAAGCTTCCTTTGAGTCCTGGAGGGTCGCAGTAATGCTCTTCGTACCTCCCTTCACGCGCACCATTCATGCGCTTGATCAGTAGCAGCCGCCCTGATCCCTGGAGGCAGGAGCAGCACGTTGATCGCGTGGCAGATGCCGTTGGTGCACCAGGCATCACTTTCTGTTATCGGCACGTTGTTGACCAGCACCCCTTCCGGCGCAACATCCACGGTCAGGTCCTCCCCCTGGAGCGACCTCAGGGCCCGTATACCAAGCAAGTCTATTGCGGAATGCACCCCCGGGACGATATGGTAGTTCAGGATATTGGTGAGCCGGTCAATGTCATCAAAGATCGAGTCGAGCGCTGACCGTGGCACTGCCCGGAAAGCGTCATCGTCCGGGACAAAGAGTGTATAGGGCCCTTCATTTCTCAACTGCTCTTCCATGCCTGCTGCCCGCACAAGATCCAGGAACATGGTGAACGACCCTGATTCCCGTAGAGTCGCAAAGATGCTCTTCATGACAAACCCCTCTCCGGGAGATGGGGATGTGGGAGTATATAAGATTACAGCTCAGGGGGCAGGGGTGCCACGATGAACTCTGGGTCCATCGCCACACGCCCGTAACACGATCGCGGTGTGGGATCATCTTTCTCGAGGAGCACCCTGATCAGGGCACGCCCGGGTCACCGCAGAGGGCTGGGGCTGCTCCTGATCAAGGGACCAAGAATCTCGCGGTTTTGTCCCTCGAGGATCTCGGGCAGAGGTGCCGATTCTCCGGGGTCAGATCAAATTTCTCACCCGTGCCTCGACCGCCCGGGGTATGAGCACACGGTCGATGACATGATACATACCGTTTGTGCACTCAATATCAGGCTGAATGATGATGGCATCGTTCAACCGCATCCCTTCAGGCGATCTTGCGATGTCCAGGTGGTCCCCCTGCAGGGTCTTGATCGCTTCCATCTGCGCCAGTTCCAGTGTGGTGAGTTTGCCCTGGACCACATGATACATGATCATGCCCGCAAGCCTCTCCCGGTTGTCTATGATAGCTCGTAGTTTCTCTTTCGGGACTCTCGTATACGCCTCATCTGTCGGGATAAAGACGGTATATGGACCGTCTTTCTGGAAGAACTCTGCCATCCTTCCCACTTCTGTCATCCTGACGGAGGTGGTCAACCGGCTGTCCTCCCGGGCAGTTTCAAGTATACTCTTCATTCATTGATCGCCTCCCGGTCTACTGTTTAGTCTCGCTTAGCCCTTCGCAAGCCCCACCCTTCAGGGTGGGGTAGTTGACAGTTACCCTCCAGGTAAACACCGACCCGATGTTTCTTTGTATGATATATAAAATTGCGGTTATATGTGCTGGTACGAAAAACACCCTGTGGGTATGACAGAACATCCTCCAGACCCCTCCGAATAAGTATTTGAACCACGATTGGCCATCTTCATTTTTCATACCCGTCTATGAACCGCCGGCTCGTAGCGCGCTGTGTCGCATAAACCTGGTCCTTCGACCCAGACCTGGAAGATGCCGGACGCCCCTTCTGCCTCTTCGTGGCAATAAAAGAACACGCCGGGGACGCCCGTATACCGATACTCGTGACTGGAGTCTATAATGAACGCCGACAAGCGCGGCCGCCCGCACCTCTACCCGGAGCCGCTCATCGCCTGGACGGCCTGCATCCATATCTCCCTTCAGACGCCTTACCGCCAGATGGAGGATTTTGTCAGGAAACTCGCGACCTTCATTCCCGGTCTTGTGGCGGCGGACTACACCACCCTCTTTCGCTGGATCCAGCATCTGGATCTCTCACTCAAAGTAACAACCCGAACTCCTCTCCGGAGACGTGATCATCGCCATCGACAGTACCGGGATCAAGGTCACGAACCGGGGCGAGTGGATGCGGGGGAAGTGGAAGGTCAGGCGCGGCTGGATCAGGGTGCACGCCGAAATCGACGTCAAGACCAACCAGATCCCTGGCCTGGAGGTTCACCGACGAATTTCTGCAGGATGACCGGATGTTTGTCCCGCTCCTTGACCAGGTGCAGGAGCACTGCGGCGAAGAGCATCGGGTACACCGGGTGCCCGGTGATGGGGCCTACGACCAAAACGAGCTCTTCAATGTCCTCAAACAACGGAGGATCCTCTCAGGGGCAGGACCCAGACGGATGCCGCGACCCGCCCTATCGTGCCGGGTGCGCCAGAGATCGCATCAGATGGGGTGAATATCAGATGTGGTCGGCTGGTAACCACCTGCGGGGTGCGGTGGAAGATCGAAGGGAACTTCTCCAGCGTCAAACGGTTCTTCGGAGAAGGAGTGCGGGCAACGTCTCGAGAGGGGGGGTGCTCCGCGAGGTAAGAATGAAAATGAACTACTATAATATACTGGTGACCATGGCGGCCTGACCGGAGGCACAGCAGGAATACCGGGAGGTGGCAACCGAGAGGAATTGTGCAACACAGCAGTTATACGAGCCAGAACGGCACAGATCGCGGGAGTATCGCGCTTCTCAGGTCAGGACGATATCAGCCACATGATAATGTCGTTTACGAGTGAACTACCCCGCGCTCTCGGGCGGGGCTTCCTGCTTCATCCTCCTCCCCCTCGGGAGCGAGTCCACAGGCTCGACGGTGCGTTCCACACCTGCTACCCCAACAAGATTCTGATCTTGGAGGGCGAACGTCTTGATATTGATCGCCGCGTTGATGTCACGGTCATGATGAGTACCGCAATCCGGACAGACCCACTCCCGATGCGAGAGTTTGAGATCCCGGTTGAGATACCCACATCGATTACAGATTTTCGAGGAGGGATCGAATCTCCCGATCCTGAGCAGAGTCTTCCCATACTTCAGGCATTTGTAATCGAGCATCGTGAAGAACTTACTCCAGGACACATCACTGATACTCTGTGCGAGGCAATGGTTCTTCTGCATTCCAGCAACGTTCAACGATTCCACTGCAATAGCTTGGTTCTCGCTCACAACTCGAAATGAGAGTTTGTGCAGGAAATCATTGCGCTGGTTTGCTATCTTCTCATGACACCGAGCAAGTTTCAGGATCGCCTTCTCCCGATTCTTCGACCCTTTGACCTTCCGGGACACCCGCCGTTGTAACACCTTCAGGCGCCGAAGGGAGTTTCTCAGGTAGCGAGGGTTCTCGATCTTCTCTCCGGTGGAGAGGGTTGCAAAGTCTTTCAACCCAACATCGATCCCGAGGGTGGTGTCCAGAGAGACGGGGGCGGGTTCTGGTTCGTTTTTCTCGTCATCGACAAGGATGCTGACGAACCACTTCCCGGTCGATGTCACGGAGACGGTGGCATACTTCATTTTCCCGGTGAAGACTCGATGAAAGACAGTCTTGATCTCACCAATCTTGGGGAGTTTGATCCTATGCCGTTCGAAATCCACCGTGTAATGCTGAGGTATCTGGAATGACTGCACCGGGTTCTTCTTTGACTTAAATTGAGGGAATCCCTTTTTCTCCCTGAAGAACCGGGTGAAAGCGTTGTCGAGGTTCTTGTTTGCACTCTGGAGAGACTGAGAGTTAACTTCCTTGAGCCACGGATGTTCTTCTTTAAGGGCGGGAAGACGGTTGTTCAGGTCGAAACAGGAGAGGTTTCGACCTTCCTGCTCATACGCCCGGATTTTCTGCTCCAGAGAATGGTTGTATACAAACCGACAGGCATGGATGTGTTTCATGAGGAGCACAACCTGCTCCTCTGAAGGATACATCCGATACTTGTAGGCTTGGAACATACAAAATGTCATTTGGTATACACCAATATATACTCTCTACAATCTCTCTGAAAGCGCGCCGAAGGGGCGCCGCTTTCATCCCCGCACCTGTTGGCCAGGGTCTTCCTCGCTCCGCCCCTTCACCCCGCAAGATAAAACTGGCAGAATGCCCCGACGAGAGAGGGGGGAGCAGTCACGAGTACGATACCAAATATCGTTGGAAAAGAAGAAGATACACTCCTCGCCGTCCAGGCCCGTGAGACTCTATTCCTCGATCTGGCTGTTCATCATATACCGCTCGAGGAGTTCGAGCGCTTCCCATTCGCGTGGACCGCCGCACTTCCGGGCAAGCCTGGAATGATGCTCGATCAATCGCCCCAACCAGGGGTCGCGATTCCTGATGTAGCGGGTGGCATGGACCGTCGCGTCCACGATGCTGTAAAATCCCCGGTTCACAGGATGTAGCTGGAGATCGAGTACCTCCTCTTTCAAGGGGATGAGCCGGACGATGATCGCTTCATCACTCGACCGCTCCACGCTCGCGGCAAACGCGGCCCAGGCTTCCACGTCACGGAGGCGGGAGACGAGTAGTCCATCAATCTCCTCCCTGACAAACGCCTCCTGGGGCAGGTCTTCAAAAGCGGTCCGGACATAAAGCACCGGGTCAAAGACGAAGTTCGCCACCACCCAGCGGTCACGGACGATGTTCCGGGAAGTATGGCTCCCCCAGAAAAGAACCATGTGCAGGGAACCGCTCCGGTTGATGATCCCCATAGGTGCGGCGTTGCCTTCGGTGGTTGCGATCACCTCGTTGATCCCCTCGGCTAGCAGTCCCACCGCCATCCCTCCCCGAGCGCCACATATATCCCGGCGATGGTGATATCAGCGATCGAACCAGGGTTGATCCCATCCCTGATGCACTCAGTATCAAAGGCATGGAGATCGCGCCTCCCGTGGAGCACCTCACTCGCGCACCGCATCGTCCTCTCCGCCGCCTCTGCCCCGTGCTTCTTCACGATGAAGGTATCAGGCTCGGAGGCGAGGAGGTTCAGGAACGCCCGCACAATCGCCTCCCGCCCATGCCCATGTGCGTGGAGCAGGTCTGCGCACCGGCGGGTCAGGGCAAACCCGTTCGTCCACTCCCGTGCGACCATATCCCGGGGTGCTGAGTAGGCCATGATATCAGCAAGCGTCATACCCTGCTCCCTGATCGTGGCGATCGACCCTGGATCGTTCACGTCCAGGTCATCGTTCTCTATCACTCTGACCCGGGTAAGCCCGAACGCCGCGTAAAACTCGATTGCGTCCTGGACATCGGTCCCGGCAACGATCCTTTGCGCTCCTTCGATATCTCCCCCGAGGATGAGGGGTATGAGCAGTATGAACGCCCCAAAGTGGGTGTTTCCCCCGGCGTGCCCGTTGGTGAGCATGACCGCTTCCTTAATCAGGCTCCCGACGCGGCCGCCGGTCCGCTCAGCCGCTTCAAAGACCGGCCTTACGAGGATGGTTGAGGCGAGGAAGTGCTCCAGTCGGGTATCAGAATAGTCGTGACACCGGTCCACGTTCCCGGGTTTTGGGTAGGCGCAGACCTCGAGCATCATCGCCATCTGTGCCCGTTCAGCGCGATCCAGCGGCGGTCTCTCCTTCATCAAACAACCTGTGCATGATTTCCCCGGCCAGATGGTGCTTGCACCGCATGTACTCCCGTGCAGAGAGGCCTTTCTGCTCGAGCGTCATGTTTCGGAACAGGCAGGGCGAACTGATCTTACAACACCAGGCAAGGCTCCCAAAACAGGTGCCATTCCCATCCTCGAGCGGGGTGCCCTTCACCGCCTCCTGTTTGAGTTTCAGGTAATCTTCCCGGGAAAGCCCGACCCGTTCGAGGGTCGGGATGAGCGGGCAGGGCTTCACCGGCATGCAACAGAAAGCGAGCGCCCTGATGTCGCCGCCGCGGCAGAGCTGTTTGGGGGCGTTATACCAGCCACTTTCATCGGCAACCCGGGTTATGGCCGCGTCCAGACCAGCAAGCGTCCAGAGGTTAGATTTCCGGGCAAGCGAGACGAGGTCCGCGCCGTGGGAGAAGGCATCCATCGCACGGTTGAACGTTGTGATGGAGTTGTTTGCAATCAGTGTCAGGGGGCAGGAGTTCCTGATCTGGCGGATCCTGGTGTGTCCGTAGTCCATCAGGTCCACATGAAGGATATCAGCCCCTGCCTTCCAGATGACGCGCGCGAGATCGCGGTCGTCAGCGGCGACTCCGGCCCGAATCTTCACCGAGACGGTCACGTCCTCAGACTTCAGGGCGTGGATGATCTCCACGAGCCTTGCCGGGTGTTGCAGGAGAAACTCGCCGCATCCGACCTCGACCATCGCCGGCTGCCTACAGTGGGCATCGATCTCGTAGACCACCTGATCCTCGAACGCGCTTGCGACCTCAGCGTAGGCAGCAGGGGTGCTCCCGCGGAGATTGATTCCCGTCACCACGTCGCTCTGTTTCAGCATATCGATCTGGCGGCCCAGTTCCTCCAGGGGGTCGTCATACAGAAACTCTTTGCGCCCCTCCAGTGCCATCCGCCGGCTTGCATCCATGGTTGGGCCGTCGACAGAGTAGCCACCGATAAAGGCGGCCCCGATATGATCCGCTCGCTCAAGGACATACGCCGCATCCACAACCCCGGCCATGGATGCGATCGCCACCGGTGTTTTTACAATCTGATCGTTTATGAGGAGTTCGAAACGATCATATGCTTCCATCATGCTTCTCTAACCTATTGGTGGTGTGAGCGGATATTGATTTGTATTGGGCCCGCTGTCGGGGTGGGTGGGCGCACAGCAGAACCGGAGGTCGTAAGCCGGCGTGCCTGGCATCAAACCCGCCGCCCGGGCCGGCAGACGAACCTCTGGATCAACCTGACGGTAAAAAACCGGTTGATCCATGGGGTGGTCTCCTGTTCGAACCCTGCCATCGCATTGATCTGGAGTCTCGCCTTTGAAAACAATTAGTAATTATTTTAATATAGTATCGTATTACCTTGTAACATATGAGTAAAAAAGGAATGTTACTGGTTGGGCATGGCAGCAAGCTCCCCTATAATAAGAAACTGGTCGAGACCACCGCAGAGTTCATTGCAGAAAAGACCGACGATTTCATAGTCAAACCTGGATTTATGAGCCTTAATGAGCCGACGGTCGAGGAACAACTCGAGGCGTTCCGTACAGAGGATATCGATATGCTGGTCGTCGTTCCGCTCTTCCTCGCGCGGGGTGTTCACATCGATCAGGACATCCCCGAGATCCTCGGCCTCCCCAGAGGAGCCCGAAGTGGCACGTTCCAGATGAATGGGAAGACAGTGCCGCTTGTTTACGCCGATCCCATCGGCAGCGATCCGCTCCTCGCCGAACTGATGCTGAAGAACGCACTCAGTGCCATCGCCGAACTGGAACCCTGACGATCATGCGGATCCTGGTGCTGGATACCATTCATGGCGGGGCTGAACTCGCCCGGGCACTCCGTGGTTCCGGCTACCAGGTGGACGAGGTGGACGTCTACCGCGGGAAGGCCGGCATCCCGGTAGAGGAGGCGCTCGTCCGGTCCTACGATCTGGTCACCGCGCCGGTCCACCTCGACCCTGATCACCCCCTCCTCCAGCAGCACGGCCCTGCGGTCTCGCACCACGAGACGGTGGGGCGGGTTATCAGGGGTCGTCGTACCCCGCACCCTTTCATCGAGATCACTGGAGCGCGGGGGAAGACCACCACTGCCCACGCTCTCGCCTCATTGCTGCCGGGTCCGGGTATCCTGCATACCTCTACCGGGACCTACCGCTACCCGGAACAGGAGCGCCTCTGGAAGCGGAGCATCACGCCTGCCTCTCTGATCCCTGCAGCGCATGAGGCCTGGCGCATCGGGGGCTGGCTTATCGCTGAAGAGTCGCTCGGGGTTACAGGCGCCGGGGACGTGGCGGTGTTGACGTCGCCTGATGACTATCCCATCGCGGCAGGCAAGAAACACGCGATCACCGAGAAGTGCCGGCTCCTCTCCCGGGCACGGATCATGGTCCTCCCGCCCGGCATCGACCTCCCGGGGAGGGCGGTGGCCGCCGACGAGATCGTATCCCTTGACGGCCCGGTCTGCCGGTATGCGTGGGACGGGATCGCCGGTGCATTCACAAACCCGCTCTTCACCCTTGAAGGTTACCGCACGGCGCTTGTGCTTGCGGCGGCGACCGCCTGCGTGCTCGGGGTCGATCCTGCGCCGCTTGCGGGGTTCGCCGCCCTGCCTGGCCGGATGGCGACCTGGTGGGAGGGGGACCGACTGATCGTGGACAACGCAAACAGCGGGACGAACGTGGATACCACCATCGAGGCCGCCCGCTACGCGCGGACCCTCAGGGGGGAGGGTCCCCTGACGCTCGTCATCGGCGAGGAGGCGCGGGCAATCTGCGAGGGATTCTCTCCGGAGGATATCGCGCGGGCGATATCGTCCATCGGGCCGACGGCGACCGTCTATGTCGGAGAAGGGCATGAGGCGGCAACCCTTGATGCAGGGCTTGACCTGGCCCGGGAGATCACTCCCGCGGGTTCTATCGTCCTCGCGGTCAAGACATGGAGATAGACAATGCAGTATATTCAACCAAGACCGAGTTCTATTGTGGCAGCGCTCTACACCGCCCGTGATCTGGGCGTGGATCTGGCTATCCTCCACGGTCCGTCGGGCTGTTCGTTCAAACACGCCCGTCTCCTCGAGGAGGACGGAATGCGGGTGTTGACGACTTCTCTTGGCGATAACGAGTTCATCTTCGGCGGGCATGACCCGCTCGTGCAGGTGCTCCGCCACGCAGATGAGGAGTTTTCACCCCGCCGAATAGCGGTCATCGGGACCTGTGTCTCGATGATCATCGGCGAGGATCTTGAATCTGCCATCCACGACGCCGGGGTCACCACACCAACGATCGCTGTGGAGATCCATGCCGGGTTCCGGGAGAACATCGACGGAGTGATCGCGACGCTTGAACCGGCCGCCGCCGCTGGCTGGATCAGCGAGGGCGAGCTTGAACGCCAGCGCTACTACCTCGGGAAGGCAAACGAGGTGGAGCGGCTTCGGGGGGCGGCGTCCAGGAGTTACATCGAGCCATCACGCGGCGATCTCAAACACATTGCCGCAAAGCGTCTTGTAGAACTCGCCGACGGGGGTGCCAGGGGGGTTGCGGTCATGAACGCGAAGAAAGAGACCGCTTACATGTTCGCCGATGAACTCATCGCCCTCCGTGATACCTGTCCTGAGGCCGCGATCACCTACCTCGCAAACCTGGAAGACCGCGGGCTCCCGAAGGTGCGGGAGGATGCCGCCCGGATCCTTGCCGGGATGCGAGAGCGCGGGGTCGATCCTGAACTCATTGGGGCGCTGGATGAGTACGGCGCCAACGGCATCGCGGTCGGGGAGCGAATCCAGGAACTTGCGCCCGACTTCGCCCTCATCGTCGGGGTGCCCCATGCTATTCCCCCTGAGTACACGGACGGAATCGAGGTCTTCTCGGTCACAAACGGTCCCCGGCAGGTGGAGCCGCTCCGGGAGCTGGGGCATCGCCATGTCATGGTCGAGATTGACCTGCACCCAAAGACCCTGGGTGTCCGGGAGATCGTCGAGAGCGAGTTCGGTGCGGTCCTGCGGAGCATCCGATGAAGGGTCTGCTGGTCGCCGGCGACCGGTCAGGGAGCGGGAAGACGAGCATCACGCTCGCGCTCTCGGCGCTCCTCTCGAGATCGCGTGTCGTCCAGACCTTCAAGGTAGGGATGGACTACATCGATCCCTCCTACCTGATGGCAGTGACGGGGCGGCCCTGCCGGAACCTTGACGATTACGTGATGAGCCCGGACGAGATCCGGACCATCTTCTCACACGGGTGCCGGGGGGCTGATATCGCCATCGTGGAGGGGGTTCGGGGACTCTTTGAGGGGGCTGAGGCGCTCACCGATCTCGGGAGCACGGCTGCGGTCGCAAAACAGCTCGATCTGCCGGTTGTTCTCGTGATCAACGCCCGGAGCATCACCAGGAGCGCGGCAGCGATCGTAAAGGGTTTTCAGGCGTTCGATCCTGATGTCGCTATCAGGGGAGTTATCCTCAACAAGATCTCTGGCGCGCGGCACCGGGAGAAGACGATCCAGGCAGTCGAGCACTTCTGTGGAGTCCCGGTCATCGGCGCCATCCCCCGGATGGAGGAGATGGAGCTTGCGGTGCGCCATCTCGGGCTTGTACCTTACGAAGAAGGGGCGGAAGGCAGAGAGTTTCGGGAGCGCATCGATCTCATCACGAGGATAATCGGGGAGCATGTCGACCTGGACGCCCTGGTCGGGATCGCCAGGGAGTTTACGTTACCGGCAGGGACGAGCCCGATCTACGAAGTGCCGGAGGCGCCTGACGTCAGGATCGGGGTCGCGCTGGATGAGGCTTTCAACTTCTACTACGCCGACCTCTTTGATGTCCTGACATCGCTCGGGGCCGAGGTGATCCCGTTCTCCCCGCTCCGGGACCGATTGCCGGAGGCTGACGGCTACATCCTGGGGGGCGGCTACCCTGAGCTCTTCGGCGCCGAACTTGAGGCAAACACCAGGATGCGGGAGGGGATCTGTGAGGTCTCGCGGAACGGCACGCCCATCTACGCCGAGTGTGGGGGGCTCATCTACCTCACCGACCGGATGGTGCTCGCCCCCGGGTTTGCTGGCGTGGATGGGGAGCGTATCTACGACCTCGCCGGGGTCTTTGCTGGCGAGGCGCGGATGCCGGCCCGGCGGATGCTTGGTTACGTTGTGGGGACGAGCGCAGCCGAAAATCCCATGGGCCAGGCGGGGTTCCGGGGCCACGAATTCCACTACAGCGGTGTTCGACTCTCGCCCGCGACACGCTATGCCTACCGGCTGAGCCGGGGGGGTGGGATCCAGGATGGGCTCGACGGGGCTCTCCAGGATCAGACGATCGCGAGTTACACGCATCTCCACCCGGTGACGAGCCGGGGGATGTTTGCGCACTTTGTGGACTGCTGTCGGGAGGTGAGTGCTTCCCGGGGCATCGCATAATCCTACCCCAAATAGCCCCATGGAGAGGCGTGCGGAGTTTACCCGGCTTCCTCCCTTGTTCTTCGCGAGGCCCGTTGAGTTATTGGCGATCTGCCGCACGCACCAGAATCGTCGCCGTTCCCCGGGCTGAAGGTCGCACTTCCGGGGGCACTGTCTTCTCGTGGCATCGTTTTTTGGGAGACGGTCCTGATTCTTCCGCGCCCGGCGAGGAGGTGGAAGTTACCCATGGTCCGGGACCGTTGCAGGGCGCCTGCCGGTATGAAACGCAAAGCATACTAACGAATCGCTACCACATTATTTCCATGATCATTTACCTTGACGGCAGATACGTCCCCGAAGAGGAGGCGAAGGTCTCGGTCTTCGACCATGGGCTTCTCTACGGCGACGGTGTTTTCGAGGGGATACGCGCCTATAACGGAAGAATTTTCCGTCTTGACGAGCATCTCGCACGGCTTTACGACTCGGCAAAGACGATCGACCTTGCTATTCCGATCTCGAAGGAAGAGATGGCCGAGGTCATCAAGGAGACGCTGCGGCGCAACAACTTGAGAGATGCCTACATCCGCCCGATCGTCACCCGCGGCAAGGGCGATCTCGGCCTTGACCCCCGGCGGTGCAAGACACCGACGGTCATCGTCATCGCCGTCACATGGGGAGCCATGTACGGCGACCTCTACGAGAAGGGACTCCGGGCGATCTGCGTCTCGGTCAGACGCACCCCCGCGGAGTCGATGCCCCCGAACGTGAAGAGTCTCAACTACTTAAACAACATCCTCGCAAAGATCGAGGCGAACCACATGGGCGTGGACGAGGCGATCTTCTTTGATACCCACGGCTACATCTCCGAAGGTTCAGGAGACAACATCTTCATCGTCAAGAATGGTGCTATCATCACCCCCCCAACCTTGAATAACCTCCGCGGGATCACCCGCCAGGTTGTGCTCGAGATCGCGCAGTCGATGGGGATAACCCTGCTCGAGCGGAATCTGGGCTATTTCGACCTCTATGCGGCAGATGAGGTCTTCGTGACGGGGACCGCGGCTGAGATCGCGCCCATCCGCGAGATCGACGGGCGGATCATCGGGAACGGCAAGCCCGGTCCAATCACGCGCCAGCTGATGGCAGCGTTCAAGACTGTTACCCAGAAAGAAGGAACCCTGGTCTACGAGTGAGGAGGCCGGATTCTTTCCGGCAGATATCCTTTTCCCTGCCTTTTTCCGCCCCCTGCAGAGCCTCGCAGATGTATAAGTAGTATGCCGAAACAAGATTGGGATGGTCGCTCCTGCCTCGTGCGGCGAGGCCGGGGCCAGACTCAACTGATGGAGGATATCTTATGAAGACCACCAGGGCGGTGAAGATCCCCCGGGCGACATGCAAGCTCTTCGGTGCGATAAAGGCGCTCGCGACCATCAAACGGTGTGTCGTGCTCGTGCACGGGCCGAAGGGCTGCGTCTACCATATCAACTACATCCTCGGGATGCGGGGAGACCGCCCGTCTGAGATCTACTCGACGTGCCTTGATGAACACGACGTTATATTCGGCGCCGAGGAGAAACTCAAAGAGGCTATCGAAGAACTCGATGCGAAGCTGCGCCCCGACCTCATCGCGGTCCTCTCCTGTTGCGTCTCAAGTGTCATCGGCGAGGACATTGACGCCGCAGTGAAGGCTGCTTCGACCGATGCGCGGGTCGTCGGGATTGAGGCCGGGGGGTTTGAGGGGGATTTCCGGATGGGCTATAGCGAGACCCTCTGCCGGCTCGTCGAAGAGTTCGTCCGGGGGCCGTGCGAGGTCGAGGAGCGGTCTGTCAACCTGATAGGCCTCCTGAGAGGTGGACCGGACCTGCGCGAGCTCGTGCGTATCCTCGATCTCGTCGGCGTCCGGGTCAACGCGGCGCTTACCGCCGACGCAACGGTTGAGGACCTCGAGCGCCTGGGTTCTGCGGCGCTCAACATCGTCGTCTGCGAACCGGCGGGGAAGGAAGCCGCAGAGCTGCTCGAGCAGATCTGCGCCACCCCGTTCATCGTCGCCGACATCCCTATCGGGCACGCCGCCACTGTTCGGTTTCTCGACCGCGTCGCCGCTTCTCTCGGGCTTCCGCGCTACGCAGCGCAGGGACCTGGCACCGACAGCGCCTGCCGCGCGGTCCTCGCCGGCCGGCGGATGGCGATCGTCAGCGGGCCAACACGGGCAATCTCCATGACCCTTTTCCTCACAGACCTCGGTCTCGAGCCGTCTCTCATAGTCGTGGACTTTGACTCGGATACCCTGAAACGGCTGCGAGACCTTGTCGGCCCGGAGTGCGAGATCCTGATCGAGCCGGAGCAGGAAGAGATCCGGGAGAGGCTCAAGGCCTGCCGCATCGATCTGGTCTTTGGCGGCATGCTCGAGAAGCCCCTCGCCGCATCGCTCGGGATCGAGCACCTGGACATAATGCACGGCAGTCAGAGGACGCTCGGGTTTGCAGGCGCAGAGCACCTCATCACGGCACTCACAAAGCAAAAACCCCGCCATCGCGGTGGATAGACAGGATCCCGGCGTGCTCCTGGTCCTGGTTTCCATATCGCCCGCCGGTCGGCGGCAGCGCTGGCCGCCCCGGAGAACAAGGAGAGAAGAGGCACGGGCCGAATCCGCCCGGTTCCATCCAGCACAACTTTTTTATCTCCTGGTGTCCAAGTTGTATAGCACATTGCATAGGCTGCTATAGTGTAGGGGCCAATCATGTCGGCCTTTCACGCCGACGACTGGGGTTCAAATCCCCATAGCAGCATACCGGGTGAACTACCCCCGCTTGCGCAGGGGACTTCTCGCCTGTAGAGTTAAAAGTTCACACCCGGAATCTTTACGAAGAAAACAGGCAGAAGGCCCCCTACTTTAGTGGGGGGATGAATGGCGTCCATCGACAACCTTATTATGCGTCGCGACGTGTAATACTATAATGCGTAAGACATATCGGTATCGACTCTATCCCTCAAAGTCTCAAGTAACTCTGCTTGAGCAGACGCTTGAGATCTGTCGGTGGGTCTATAACGATACTCTTGCATTGCGAAAGAATGCCT
>Ga0208693_1000665_pt1 | contig 26731 bp, 19 predicted proteins | sample AD_UKC071_MetaG_FD_184438 | JGI IMG/M metagenome (GOLD analysis project Ga0208693, IMG submission 184438) | Active sludge microbial communities of municipal wastewater-treating anaerobic digesters from USA - AD_UKC071_MetaG (SPAdes) (version 2) | ecosystem: Engineered > Bioreactor > Anaerobic >... | reverse complement strand
AGTAAAAATGATTTATATGGATTGACAGCTATAGAGAAGCATACAGGCATATTTGTGAATTGGATAAACTATAAATTCAGAGGTGTAGCTACCAAATATCTACAAAGCTACATAATGTGGTATATAATAAAACACAAATATTTGTTAAAGAAATTGATAGAAGATGTAGGCAGGATGCTGAATTTAGCATCATCAGATCGGCAAGCATGGTACGTATATATGGAGTTGAGATTAAATCCAATATTGATTTTAAAAGATTAATCTTTTACTTGCCATAAATTTCCTCTTATTTCAATTTTTTTTCTTATTTTTGTTAATTATGATTAAAAAAACTACTATTGATTTTATCCTTGAGAATATTCCTATTGATCAAGTTGTGAGCGAGTATGTCTCCTTAAAAAAGAAAGGTAATAGTCTTTTCGGATTATGTCCTTTTCATAATGAAAAAACCCCCTCTTTTAGTGTTTCTCCAGATAAAGGAATTTATAAATGCTTCGGTTGTGGTGAAGGTGGGAATGTAATTAAATTTTTAATGAAAGTAGAGCAGCTTTCATATCCCGATGCTATTAGATTTTTAGCTAAAAAATATCAAATACCTCTCGATGAAGATGATTCTCAGGTTGATGAACAAAAAGATGAAAAAGAGAAAATTTTTATTATTAATAATTTAGCTCTCGATTGGTTTAAAAATCAACTTTGGAAATCTGAAGAAGGTGTCAATTCTGCTTTATCTTATCTTCATCATCGTGGTATTTCAGATTTTACTATTCAAAAATTCAATCTTGGTTATAGTCCTAATAGTCGTGATGCATTCAAAAATTATGCTATTAAGAACGGTTATTCGACTGATGATTTAGTTAAAGCTGGATTAATAGTGCCTGATAGTTTAGCTGATAGATTTCGAGGTAGAATCATTTTTCCAATTTTTAATTTGGGTGGTAGAGTGATAGCTTTTGGTGGTAGATCTATTGGTAATATTCCAAATGCTGCCAAATATCTGAATTCTCCTGAAACTCTAGTTTATAATAAAAGTAACGTTCTCTACAATTTGAATATTGCTAAAAAATCTATTGTTCAGCAAAATTTATGTTATCTCACTGAAGGGTATTTGGATGTTATATCTCTTGTACAAGCAGGAGTAGAAAACGTGGTAGCTTCTGCTGGTACTAGTCTTACTCAAGATCAAATAAAAGCAATACATCGTTTTACTAATAATGTATGTTTAATGTATGATGCTGATAATGCCGGTATTAAAGCATCTTATAGAGCTATTGATATGTTGCTAGAAGAAGATTTGAATGTTTATTTAGTCTCTTTCCCAGATGGTGAAGATCCAGATTCCTTCGCTCATAAGGTTTCTACAACAGAACTTACAGATTATTTAGATAAAAATAAAGTTATATTTATTGATTACAAGGTTCAGCATCTACTACCCAATGATACTAACGATCCTATAAAAAAAGCTGACGTTATCCGTGATATATTATTATCTCTATCTCACATATCTGACCCTTTGGTCCAAGCTGAATATATAATTTATGTTTCTAAAAAATTTAATATTGATGAATTTACTCTCAGAGATGAATTTCAACGTATATTGAAAGGAAAATTAAAAAAAGAAATTAACAATTCTTATTCTATCAATCAAAAGAAATCTAATCTTAAATCTTCTAATTATATCCCCTCTTCAATTGATAATAAAATAGCTCAACATGAAAAACGTATCTTATATATCCTACTTCATTTTGGAAATAAAATATTAGCTTTCGACGATAGAGATGTTAATAATTTACCAATTACTATAAATATTCCTGCCTGGGAATTTATTTACAATGAACTTAAAAAAGATGATATTAGTTTTGTATTTTATAATAATATTTATCAATTAATCATTAACCAATATACATCAAATAATACGCTTGTTGTAAATGATATTATAGGCCTTTTAAATCCTGATGAGCAAAGTCTAATTTATGATTTATTATTAGACACATTTAAGCTCAGTGATAATTGGAAAAAGAAATTTAAAATCGAAATTAGTACTATAGAAAATAATGAATATTTATTTAATAAAGAAGTAGAATCTGCTGTTTTAGAATACAAAGCAATAATAATAAGCAAATTGAAAAATGCTAAATGTGAACAATTGGGCAAAACTACAGATTTAGACGAACAACAAAAATTATTAGAAGAATTTCAATTATTAAAAAAACTAGAAAATCAAATACTCAAAACCATTAGTGATAAAAATTTAAAACATTAATTATGAATAAATTACCTAAAAATATCAATGATAAAAAAAGTGCCAGAGAATATGTTAAAAAAATTTTAAAATCTTTAGATGAAGAATTAGTAGAAAAAAAAGCTGATGACTTATGGTTTGCCATTTCTAGACATCCAAAATTTAGAACTGCAGAAGTAGTGATGGCTTATTGGTCATTTGATCACGAAGTGCCCTCTCATGATTTCATAATGGATGCTGATAGACACAAATTAATTATCTTACCAAGGATAAAAGATCTCGATATAGAACCTGTATTTTATAAAGGTACTAGTCATATGTTTCCTAATAAATATGGTATAATGGAGCCAGTAGGACCTAAATATCCTTTATTAGACAAAATAGAGTTAGTGATAGTTCCAGGTCTAGCTTTTGATATTAATGGCCATAGACTAGGTAGAGGATTAGGATTTTATGATAGATTTTTAACTAAATTACATAATGCTTATACAATTGGCATTGCCTTTGAAGAACAAGTTTTTGAAACGATACCCTACGATGAAAATGATGTTCTAGTTGATGAATTAATATATTTCTAATTTTATAAAATAATTATTTATTTATCATTGTTGTCCGATAGAAAATCAATAAAATAATGTTTACAACAGTTAATGATATTAATATCATATAAAAATTTTGGTTCTATGACGTTTATAGTGGATAAATATTTTAACTATCAATTTGTTATTTATTAATCCACAAATGTACACAAATATAGATATAGGTTGATGAGTTGATAAGTTGATAAGTAATAAGTGATAAGTGATGGACAATAGATTAAAATGTTTATAAGCTAATTATTTAGAAACAAATCTTTCCATTACTATTTCTCCTAGTCTCCCCGTTACCTCGTCTCAATTTCTTCTAGTCTAACTAATCAAATAAATAAAATTAGTCTTTATTAATCTTTACTCACTCAAAAAGTTATAGAACCTATTTTTTCACATTTAACTTTTTTTTCGTATCTTTGCATTACCGAATTTTTTGTCGGGGCCGGATTGGTTTCGACAGCAGTGACAGTGGGATAGTTTGCATGCCGAGGATGGAGTGTTACCTCGTTAATCATCATTCCAATCGAATAAATGGCAACAATTATTCTGTTGCATTAGCTGCTTAATCCGAATTGATTAAGTGCTAATTGCCTCCCCAGTAGCTATACTCAGTGGCGACTGGGATCAGGTATCATAAATACTGAGTCCATTAAAAGAGTGGCTACAATCTTTTAATGGTATTTTGTAGCTTTGGAAATTAATGGGAGCTTATCCCCTAATTAATTTCCGAGATTTAATAGATAAGCTAAGCATGTAGATAACTATTTTGCTGGCTGCTTGGACGAGGGTTCGACTCCCTCCGGCTCCACTTATTTATTTTTCTCTTTCTTTATTGTTTTATTATATGCTCTGATAAATGTTTTATAATATTTATCATTTGTTACATATCTACTATAGTCCGCATCTATACCTGTTTTAATGTCTGATCTCGCAAATTCTTTACCTAGTATGCTTTGTACGTTCTTTATATATTGAGGATTATAATCTCTGTTTTTTAATATTTTTATGATTTCTAAACTTTCATTTAGATAGCCACCATTTGCAAATTGACTGGATAGTTTCACTAGTGAGTCACTCTGCATTGTTGAGAAAAATATAAACCTACTATTAGATAAATCATTTTTGTTTTTTAGACTATCTGGCAATGCATTATATTGAAATTTTAATTTCTGATATTGAATGTATATTGTATCTGCAGCCATTTTATACATTGCTTGCCAATTGTCTAATGAATGTTTAAAACTTATTTGTAGTTCTATTGATTTTTCTAAATTTATTAAATCTAATGGATCTATCTCGCATAGAGTGTTTAACCAAATATTTTTTGCTTTTATGATAAAATTTTTTGCTTGATAGAGACTATCCAGATTGTAATAGTATTTAGCTATTGCTAGTTCTTTTTGAAATCTATTTTTTACTCCTTCACATGTATCTGCTTTGAATTTATTTTTGTATTGCTCATAAATAAATTGTGGACATTGAGCTAAACTATTTAAATAGATAAATGAGTCTTCTTTTAAATTTATATATTCTGATTTAGCTATTTTTTCTAAGTAATTGCATATAGTTGTTTTAGATAATGATTTTAATGTATCTGGTAGTGAATTATTAGTTATTTCAGAAAGGTATAGTAGATTTATTGCATCTAATAAATTTGGTGATGTATATGAAATCTTAATACTTTTGTGCCTTCTGCTACCAATTATTTCTTTATGAGCATATTTATCAATTAGTTCTTTTAAAATAACATTTTGATATTTAATATAACAATTTGATAATTTATTTGTTTGTGAGTTAATATTAAATTCATTTTTTAAAGTTTCTAAATATTCATATGATTTTTTTATTTTTTTATTATCTACATTTATTCTATAATTGCTGCATTTAGTAATTATATTTTCAGTTAATTTATTTAAATTTTCATTTTTATAATTAACTAATAATGCAGAATCCTGGACAAAAATAGGATTTTTATATAGTGTATCTATCATGATAATTTGTTCTACAGCCTCATCCCATGCTTCTCTTTCTAATAAATCTTCAATTCCTTTTGATAATATTTGTAAAAAATTATTCTTTTTTTCTTCTAAAATATTATTTACCGAGATATATTTACTATTTTTGCTAGCAAAATTTTGAGCTTCTAATAATATATGCAAAGCAATATTATTAAATCCTTTTTCTATAGATTTATCGTATATTGTTATGAAATTTTCGAATAATTTATAATAATTTTTTGTTAAATAAATATCTAATTGCTCAGTTTTGCTATATGATAACCCATCATTTATTAATTTTAATTGCTCTATAATATTTATAGCATTGTTGTATTCTTCTTTTGTGAATAAGTAATCTATCTCTTCTATACTTACATTCCATACAGTGTCTATTGTAGCTTGTAAATATTCGGGCAAATCAGGATATTTTATATTCTTAAATTTATTAATAAATTCAAGAGTTTTTGTTAAAGTTGTGTCTAAAGTTCTATTTTTTAAATAAAATTTTATATATGCATTCCATGCAATAAACGAATTTGGATTATATTGTAAGGCGTAATTTATATTTTCTAAACTTTCTTGTTTTTTATTTTCTTTAAAAAATTTATCAGATTCTAATATCAAAAGACTGTCTATATGCTCGATTTTCTCATTCAATTCTTTCTGTTTTTGGAATAATTTATTTTTTAAATTGTCGTATTTACTGACGAAATCTATAGGATCATTATTATAAAGTTTTAACTCTTCTACGAGATGCAATGTACCTATTTCTTGGATCTTTTTATCTATCTCATCCAATTCATACTTATGAAAAAGAAAAAGTCTTGGATTATCTAATATCAATGTATCAATATGATTCACTGAACTTTCGTAAAATATATTAAATTCATAATAATTGTTAATTAGCTTTTTATAATAGTCTAATTTACTATTTATGCTTTCGTTAACTAATAAAATCAAGCTATCTAAAGAAAAATAATTTATATTTTCAGTAAAATTGTAATCATAGTAACATGTATCAGTATAATAATACCCTAATTTGTTTGTCAATATACTGCTACAGGATGTTTCTAATTGATTTATAGTATTTTTTGCAGTGAAAAAAACTGATGTTTTATATGGTTCATATATCTCATTTATTTTAATGTCGCGATAAAAAATCCCAGGAACTAAATTTAAATTTTTTAATACACCATTAAAGGCAGTTATGCTATCATTTATACTCCAAACAGTCATTTCTATTTTTAAAGAAATCTTTTCTGGGAGTGTATATTCTTTATTAGTTTTGCTAATTTCACTGTACCAATTATTTAAAAGACTATCTTCATTTACTAATTTATCCCAATTTTTTTCATAAGAAAATTCGCCATACCAAAGTAAACGTTGAGCAGAGATATTATTTTTTAAAAAATTTAATAAAATAATCATCAAACAAATTATGATAATATATTCTCTTTTTAACATTGCTACAGTTTATTTTGCGAAATTAAATGAAAAATTGGAATAGCATGATAATTTTTATTTCACTACATTTACGTTTTTTATAAAGTAAAATACAAAAATATTAAATGTATTTTTATACTTATTATAAAAAAGTTTAAATAAAAAATAATACTGATAAGGTTCTATATTATTTTTAATAAGTAAAGATTAGTTTTTTCAATAATTAGCTTATAAAAACTTTAATCTATTACTTATCGCTTATCACTTATCACCCCGTCTCCAAGTCACCCAGTCTCCCCATCACTTTCATTTGTTGTTAATAAAACTCCCAATTCGATAGTTCTATTTTCTTTGTTTATCCAAAGATTAGGTCATTTATTATTTCTAGATCATAACCTTTTTGCTGTAAATGCTTTGCCCAGTATATTTTTTCATTGTAGGATAATTTATCTATTTCTACTTTATGTTTTTTTAAATATTCTTTTATTTTTAATTTAAAAAATTCTTTATCATATCTATTAAGAAATCTATCTATTACTACTTCGGGAATATTTTTTTGATATAATGAATATTTTATTTTTAGTGGCCCCCAATCATTTTGATTTATCTTGCTACGTATATAAAGCTCTACAAATCTTTCTTCATTTAAAAAATTATTTTTTTGTAAGTATTCAATATACGATTCGAGCTCATCCTGGTTGGCTTTATAGGATTTTAGTTTATTTATCACATCATATTTACATCTCTCTTGTACAGCGCAATATCTAGAAATTTTTTCTAATATTTTATTATCCATGATCACTGTAATAAAATTTCTTCGCCATTATCATCATAGATATGGTATTCTATGAAATTATATTCATCATTTTTATAAATTTTAATTTTGTTTTTGAATTTTAATTTCCACTTCAGGTATATAGATGGGAAGCCAAATTTGATATAAGCATAAATATATGGACTTAAAAATATTGTCAAATTTTTTAATGGTTGAGTAGTTAGCAGATAAGTAATATTATCATAAATAACGTCAGCAATAATTATACTAGGTTTTATTTCACCAGTGCCATCACATACGGGACATTTCTCCTCTATGTTAATACTAAGTTCAGGTCTGACGCGTTGTCTAGTTATTTGTACTAACCCAAATTCTGTTGGTGGCAAAATAGTGTGTTTAGCCCTATCATTTTTCATTAATTCTTTTAATTTGTCATAGAGGATTTTTCTGTTTTCGCTAGAATGCATATCTATGAAATCAATGATAATAATACCGCCGAGATCTCTCAATCTTATTTGTCTAGCTATCTCTTCTGCGGCCTCTAGATTTGCTTCCAACGCATTTTCTTCTTGTGATTTATTAATACTACCTTTATAACCACTATTTACATCTATTACTTGTAAAGCTTCGGTATGTTCAATGATAAGATATACTCCAGATTTCAGATAAACTTTTTTGCCAAAAGATTGTTTTATTTGTTTTTCTAATCCTGCAGATTCGAAAAGAGGATTTAGTCCTTTATGAAGTTTTATTATATCTAGTTTATCTGGAGCATGTTGTTTTAAATAATTTGTAATTTCTTTATATAAATTCACATCCCCTACAGTGATAGATGAGAAGCTATCATTTAATATATCTCTAACTACAGATATAGAGCGATCTAGCTCAGAAAAAATTATTTTTGGTGGGGATGCTAATTTTAAGTTGTTTTCAATAGTTTTCCACTTTTTTAATAAATCTTCTATATCATTTTGTAAATCTGAAAAACTCCTGTCTTGTGCAGCCGTACGAACTATTATTCCAAATCTATCTGGTCTAATAGATTCTACTATGTCTTTTAGTCGTTTCTTTTCTTCTGGATCAATAATTCTATGACTTATTGAGATTTTATTTTGGAAAGGAACTAACACTAAATATCTTCCCGCAATGCTTATTTCTGATGTAGTTCTAGGCCCTTTGTTGTTTATAGGTTCTTTAATAATTTTTACTAATACTGTTTCTCCTTGCTTTAATACTTTGGATATACTAGCAGTTTTAGGTAACTCTTTATGATATTTATAATATTCTATTGAAACATTTTTTCCACTGATAAGATCATGAACATAACTCTGTAAAGTTAAAAAATTTTCACCAAGATCAAAATATTGCAAAAAAGCATCTTTCGAAAAACCAACATCAATAAAAGCAGCATTTGGTCCTCCTGGTAATATTTTTTTTACTCTACCTAATAATATATCTCCTACTGCAAATATATCATTTTCATTTTCTTCTTGTAATTCTACAAGTTTATTATTTTCAGTAAGAGCTATACGTACTTTGTTTTGCTTTTTATCAATGAAAAGTTCACGTATGACATCATTCATCTTTTAAGTTTAAGTATGAAAAAATTAATATTTCTAACGTAGCTTTTTCTTGTGTCTATCTTTTCTAAGTCTTTTTTTTCTTTTATGAGTTGCTATCTTACGTCTTTTTCTTTTTCTTCCACACGGCATAATATTGTTATTTTAAAATGTTTAATTACTCTTTATACTTATATTTTCTTTTACTGCTTTTGCAAATTCTGGAGCTGGTTTAAAGAATGGTTTATAATGTGGTGGTATAATAATAGTTTCATTTCTAGTTATTATTCTGGCTTTTTTTTCTTTTCTTTCTTTTAATAAAAAAGTACCAAAGCCTCTTAAATAAATGTTTTCTCCTCTTACCATATTATCTTTTACAACATCCATAAAATTATCCACAACTATCTTTATAACGTCTCTATTCAAATTGGTTCTTTCTTGGATTTCTTTAATGATATCTGCTTTTGTCATTTTTTTTTATTTGGAATGCAAAATTATATTAAAAATATTAATTAGCAAAATAATTATTACGCTAATTATTACATACTAATTATATTTTATAGAGTGTAATATGGCTTCTAAATCCATCATTAGATTTCTTTTAGGTTCATTTGGGTAATATACATATGCATATACTGTTATTAGACTAGATTTATCTTTACTTATAAAAGTATGTGATCTAAATGGACCACCCATAAAATCTCCTTCTACTCCCCATAATCCTGAAAACACTATTCTTTCGATGTCATTAATTATTACTCTATCCACTTTTACCTTAATCACACTGTCATCTATTTTCATATAAGTACCTTCGAATTGTCCAGGAATTTGTAATTTAAGATTATTATCTATCCATGATCTAATATGCGTAGGATTAAATTGATTTTCTTTATTAAAAGGCTCTTTCATTAATATCAAGGCTTGGCTATAATTATTAGTTTCCAACCTTAACCACATAAAATCATTAGTTGATTTAGCTTCGAAAAATAAATTTATTAATTGTAAATCTATGCCATAATTTTGGCTAATTTTTTTCTTTAAATCTATTGCTGGAGATTTAGTCATTATTTCATATATTCTGCGAAACTCAGTATTAGTGAGTGCTTGTAAAATCACTTTTTCTGATTTTTGTATCAATTTTTGTGCACTATCAGGATGTGAGGAACGAATAAATAAAATAGTTTGTGGTGCAGCAAAGACATCTTCACTTTTAAAAATTCCCTCTTTTTTAACTGTATCTGAAATAATCAAATAGATAATATTTCTATTTTTCTTTAATAAATCATTAAGGTTCCCCTCAGTTACATATGATACGTCAAATAATTGTTCTGATTGTGGCATACCATAGATTTCTTGAACTAATATAGAATCAAGTGTTTTAGCAGCTTTAGTCTCAGATACGCCATCTCTCACTACTACTATAACACTATTAATTTTGCCTATAGATACTGGCATATTTCTTTGCTCTGTACAGCTACTAAATAAAATTGATATTAAAAAAATTATTACAAAATATTTTTTCATGGGATTTTGAGTTTTTGACCTACATAAATTTTATTTGATTTTAAATTATTAGCCTTCTTAATAGCATCAACGGTAGTATTATATTTGTTTGCAATACCAGAAAGTGTTTCTCCACTTTTAACAACATGTATTTGCTGTGTCTCAGTCTTACTACTAGTTTGTTTAGTTGGATTAATTATTAATTTTTGACCAATAGATATTTTATCACTTGATAAATTATTCCAATTTTTAATATTATTAACGCTAACGCCATATTTACTAGCAATACCAGAAAGAGTTTCTCCTCTTTTAACAACATGTATTTGCTGTGTCGAAGTCTTACTACTAGTTTGTTCAGTGGGATTAATTATTAATTTTTGACCAATAGATATTTTATCACTTGATAAATTATTCCAATTTTTAATATTATTAACACTAACGCCATATTTACTAGCAATACCAGAAAGTGTTTCTCCACTTTTAACAACATGTACTATATTTTGAGTCTTTGCAGATGAAGAAGAAGTTTGATTAGTAGTATTTGTACTAGTAACTGAAGAAGTTTTAGAAGGAGGGGTACTAGAATATATTTTTAATTTTTGACCTACATAAATCATATTACTTTTGAGGTTATTCCATCTTTTAATATCTGAAACAGTAACTCTATACTTGGCTGCAATACCAGATAGCGTTTGTCCTCTTTGCACTTTGTGATAAATTACATTACCTGTATTCTGCAATGCGGGAACATTTTTTGTAATATTAGTATCTACAGTAATTGTCCTTTGAGCTAATAGAGTATCATAAAAAGCTTTTTCTTTACTATAGAATTGCATCTGATATTTCTTTGGAATGCGAATACAATATATTTGATTTTCAGATGATGGTATAATGTCTTTTATATATTGTGGATTGAGGAATTTCAAATCTTCATATGGGATTTCAAAAAAATCGCTTATTGTTTTAAGGTTTGTATTATGTTTAATGGCTATGGTATCTATTTCCACATCTTTAAATTTAGGTGGCGATGGCACAATATTAAGGTCTTTGTAATATGACATTATATAAGAAACAGCTATGAATGCTGGTACATAATTTCTGGTTTCTGCAGGTAAATAAGGTAATATTTCCCAATAATTTGTTTTGCCTCCAGAGTTAAGCACTGCTTTATTAACCCTACCTGCGCCAGCATTATATGCAGCTAATACTAAAGCCCAATCATGATATATATCGTATAAATCTCGCATATGTCTGGCTGCTGCTTCTGTAGATTTATACGGATCTCTACGATCATCTACATAAGAAGTTACATTTAAATCATATAATAAACCAGTTCTATACATAAATTGCCATAGTCCGACAGCTCCCGCTCTACTTTTAGCATTTGGATTTAATGCTGACTCTACTATAGCCAGATATTTTAATTCTAAGGGCACCTCATATTTACTAAATGTTTCTTCAAAAATGGGAAAATACAATTCACCTAAGCCAATAACCCTACCTAAAAATTGTTTATGTTTTAAATAATATTTTATCCATTGTTTTACATCTTGATTATATTTATACTCAAAAGGAGAATTAATATTCATTATATCTATCCTTTTGGCTATTAAACTATCATCTAATAATGCGTCTAACTCTTCATCAGTAAAGCTTCTATAATAATTTTGTTCAATAGAAATATGTTCAAAATTAGAAGGATAGTTATTATAATACAAATCTCTGACAGCCTTATCAAATACAAAAGCTATCTCAGTAGAATCAATATTATCTATGTCATTATCTATGTTATTATTTTGACTATATACATTAATAGGGTATAAAACTACTATTACCCAAACTATTATAAAGTTAATTTTCTTTTTCATCATTTGCAAAGATACAAAGTAAAAATAAAAATAAAAAAATTATTTTATTTTTGGTTCTATAACGTTTTATATGTGTAAAGATTAAAAAAGAGTAATTGTAAAAAAAATAATTTTTTTATTATTGAACAGTTAAATGTTAACCACAGAGTTCTCAAAGAATGCACAAAGAACACAGAGAATGATAGAATTAAAAGGCTTATAAATGGCACTTTGTGAACTTTGTGTAATACCTTGGTGCCCTTTGTGGTAAAATAATTAACTCACAATAAACGTTGTATAATAAAAAAAATATTTTATTTTTGTTAAAAAATGAAATATTTAATTGAATTGTCTTTTTTAGGTACAAATTATTATGGATGGCAAAAACAATTAGTACAACCTACTGTACAAGCTGAATTAAATAAATCTTTATCTATATTTTTTCGCGAAAATATTTCAACTGTCGGATGCGGCCGCACTGATACAGGTGTTCATGCTATACAATTTTACGCTCATTTCGAATTAGACTCTGCTATTAGTGATTTTAAAGATGTAATATATCATATAAATGCTATTTTGCCACCAGATATTGCGATAAAAAATATTAATCTAGTACCAGAGGATTTTCATGCTAGATATTCTGCTATTAGTCGGACATATAGTTATTTAATTACTAAAAATAAAAATCCAATATTAATGGATAGAGCTTGGTTTTTTGGTAAAACAATAAATACTCAATTGATTAAAGATAATTTATCTACCCTGATTGGAATACATGATTTTAGTGCCTTTGCCAAAAAAATGCCTATAAATAATTATAATTGTAACATATACGATGCAACAATAATGGAGCATAAAGATTATATAATTTTTTCTATTACAGCTAACAGATTTTTGCGGCAAATGGTAAGAAGTATAGTAGGAGTGCTGATATCTATAGGAACTAATGTAACAGAAGAAAAATTAATAAATGAGTTGCTATTACATAAAGATAGAAGTAAAATTAAAATTATTGCACCACCGCAAGGATTATATTTGACCAGAGTAACTTATCCAGAAGGGACGACATTAATTTAGTAAAAAATATAAATATTGATATCGAAATTTATATAATATTTATCGAGATAATCTATCAGGAATCTAATGTTTTGACATTAATTTTGCTATAATATTAATATTAAGTATGAGTAATAAAAAGCCCATTCATCAGAATGGGCTTTTTATATTAATTAAAGTGTCATTTTAATCTTCTAAAACACTGAATTCTGTTTTGTCTACACCACATACAGGACAAACCCAATCATCAGGAAGGTCTTCAAATGGTGTTCCTGGTGCTATACCAGAATCGGGGTCTCCTTTTGCTGGATCATAAATATATCCACAAATTTCGCATTCATACTTTTTCATAGTTTTTTTATTTTTGGTTTGTAAAATTATTAAAAATTTTTAATTTTATAGTGCTGTATAGCCACCATCTATTACTAGCTCAGATCCTGTCATAAAAGATGATTCATCTGAAGCTAAAAATAATGCTCCATAAGCTACTTCTATAGCTTCAGCAGGTCTGCCTAAAACTGTTGTACCGAGTAAAGCTTTTGAACCTTCAGGATCTTTTAATAAATCATCAGTCATAGGAGTTCTAATCACACCCGGATGAATGGAATTAACACGAATATTGTATTTAGCTAATTCAGCAGCTACAGTTTTTGTTAAAAGTCTCACTGCTCCTTTAGAAGCATGATATGCTACTGAAGCTCCACTACCTATTAACCCAAAGATAGATGAAATATTTATTATAGATCCATTTTTAGTTTTTTTCATTAGTGGCAAAATGTATTTTATGCCTAAAAAAACGCCTTTAGCATTTATATTCATTATTTTGTCCCATTCATCTTCGTCAGCATCTTCTATTCCTGCTAAACTCAATATACCAGCATTATTCACTAATACATCTACTTTACTCCATTTCTTTTCAATATCTTCAGCTAATTTTTCCCAATCTTTTGCTTTTGAGACATCTAGCTTGTAAGCAATAGCTTCTCCACCATTTTTAATGATTTCATTAGCTACTAGCTCGGCTTCATCTTTTAGGATATCAGTTACTACTACTTTTGCACCTTCATTAGCAAATAATATAGCTTCTTCTTTACCCATGCCTTTTGCAGCACCAGTGATAATTGCTACTTTGTTTTCTAACCTTTTCATAATATTTTGTTTTTTGGTTTAGCAAAATTAACATAAAAATTATATTATAATAAGATAAATGATAAATATCAAATAATAAATTGCAAAAAAGATTTAATAAATAAAAAAAGAGTTGTCATAATTGACAACTCTTTTAATAATTAATTACTCGAATTGAATCATTGATTATTTTGTAAACTATCGATTTTTTGGTTGACTTCTTGGAGTTTATCTGGCATTGATAATCTAGCATAGATAGTTCTAAGTGTATATAATGTTGGAATGTCATCGGGTTGTAACGATAGAGCTTTTTCTAATAGAGGTAATGCTTGATGCCATAAATCTTCATAAACTTTCTTTAGATTCTCATATTCTGCCTGAGCAGTTGGTGGTAGAGCATTGGCTATATTGAAAATTTCTACACCTTTATTAAATAATAATGCACCATAGTTATAATAAGCTTCATAAAAATTATTATTCAATTCAATTGCTTTTTGGTAAGACTTTTTAGCTTCTTCGAAAAACATATCTCTACGTTCTTGATTAATAGTAGTGTCTTGCGATAGTTGATCATAATTAGTCCCAACTACATAATAAAGCATATAATTATTAGGATCTTTAGCAATAGCTTCCTGTAATAAGGTTTGAGATTTTTCTATATCCCCAGTAATTAAATAATAATTTATTTCACGCAGGAGGACGTCATTATTATCAGGAAATCTTTTTTTAGCTAATTCAATAGTTTTTAGCATATTTGTAGTATCTTTTTTAGCTAGATAAATATCAAAAAGTAAATTAAAAGCAGTAGGATTTTTGTATTCAGCATATGTTGTTAACTCTTTTAAATATTTTTCTGCAGTAATAGTATCTTTAAGGTTCAGAGCAGCCACAGCACCATAAAAATCAGCTAAGGTATCTGGAGTATTAGAATAAATTTTTCTAACAGTTCTAGTTTTTTCAAAAAATGAAAGAGCATTATTAAAATCTTTATTATTAAAATAATTTGCTCCTTTATTATAATACTCATCAGCTACAAATTTAAGTCCAACTCTTGGACTATTGGGACTGGCTTTTGGTGCGATAAAATTAGGATCCAAAATAAGGCATTTTTTATAAGCTTCTAGAGCAGTATCTAACGGATTAGTAGCTAAATCTTTATAAGGATTTTTGGGGTCACTTTCTTTAATAGCTAAGGCTAAATAAACATTACCTTTGTAGAGCCATGTTTTAGGATCGTCTTTAGTATCTGGATATAAAGCAGCAGCATCTATAGCAGCTTTTGCTTTATCCAATTTACCAGCTTTTAAATAATTGTAAGCATCTAATACTTTATTTGACTGTGCAAATGAACTTATACTCACTAAAAGTATAATACTTAAAAACAAAATTTTAGTTTTCATAATATAATATTTTTTAAATTTTCTACAAAAATAATACCATTTTACAAATTTTAATATATTTTTTTAAAATTCATCTATATTAGCATCTTGATTGATTGTAACATCAGTTTCATCGATATCTAGATTATCATCTTTTATTTCATTAATGGTACCATTGTCAATATCATGAGCTATCTTAGCTACAGAAGCGATAGCATCATCACTATTTAAATTAATTATTCTAACACCTTGAGTTACTCTATTTAGTAGTGGAATATTTGAAATATTTAATCTAATACCAATGCCATTTTTAGTTATAATCATGATATCATCATCTGGGTTATCGACATCAATAATGCCAACAATATTTCCTGTTTTATCAGTAATATTCATAGCTTTTACACCTTTAGCACCACGGTGAGTTTTGCGATAAGCAGATAATAATGAGCGTTTACCATAACCTTTCTCGGAAATAACCAAAATTTGTTGATTTTCATTTTCCAATGCTACCATACCTATCACTTTATCAGTACTAGAATTGAGAGAAAGTGCTTTCACACCAGTAGCTGTCCTACCCATAGGGCGCACTTCTTTTTCATTAAATCTAACAGCTTTGCCCTCACTAGTAGCTACAAATATTTCAGAATTACCATGTGTGTGTACTACTTGTAAAAGATTGTCATCATCTTGAATACCTAAAGCTATGATACCACTATTGCGTGGACGTGCATAGAAAGTCAAACTAGTCTTTTTAATTATTCCATTAGTTGTTATGAAAATAACATAATCATCTTTTATAGCATCTGTATTTTCCAAATTTTTAGTATTGATAATTGTTTGAATTTTATCATCAGCATTTATAGCAATCAAGTTTTGAATAGGTTTTCCTTTAGCATTACGAGCTGCTTCTGGTATTTCAAAAACTCTCAACCAATAGACTTTACCTTTTTTAGTAAAAAGTAGTAAATAATCATGATTAGTAGCGATATATAAATTTTCTATAAAATCTTCATTTCTTATATCTGAAGCTATTTTCCCCTTACCACCTCTATTTTGACTACGATAATCACTCAGTTTTGTACGTTTTATATAGCCCAGATGTGATATAGTAATTACTACAGGTTCATCAGCTATTAAATCTTCAATTCTGACATTTTTGCCATGAACATCGATTTCTGTGCGAGGTTTGTCATTATATTTTTGTTTAATTTCTATAAGCTCATCTTTTATTATTTGCATCTGTAGGTCTACATTACTCAAGACGTCTTTTAGATAAGCAATTTTCTTCATTAGTTCATCATATTCACTTTCTAATTTATCTCTTTCTAATCCTGTCAATGTTCGTAGACGCATATCTACAATAGCAGTAGCTTGGATATCAGAAAAGTCGAAACGTTCTATCAAATTTGCTTTTGCTAGATCTACAGTTTCACTAGCTCTGATGATAGCAATAACCTCATCTATAAAATCTAAAGCTTTTAATAGACCTTGTAAAATATGAGCTCTTTTTTCTGCTTCGTTAAGTTCATATTTAGATCTACGAATAATAACTTCGTGGCGATGCTCTACATAATAGTGAATTAGCTGAATGAGATTCAATGTTTCTGGCTTTCCATTAACAAGAGCAATATTATTAATACTAAAAGAAGATTGTAGAGGACTAAATTTATATAAAGAATTGAGAATAACATTAGCATTAGCATCACGACGTAGGTCTATAACTACACGGATGCCATCTTTATCAGATTCATCACGAATATCTGTGATACCATCGATCTTTTTTGATTCTACTAAATTAGCTATTTTCTGAACAAGATCACTTTTATTTACTTGATAAGGAATGCTATGGATTATTATTTGAGATTTATTATTATTTTCTACAAACTCAGCTTCACCACGTACCACTACTCTACCTCTTCCTGTTTTATATGCTTCTATTACTCCATCAATGCCATATATTAAACCACCAGTTGGGAAATCAGGTCCTTTTATAAATTTCATTAATTCTTCGACTGTTATGTCTCTATTATCGATATAAGCTATAATACCATCTACAATTTCACCAAGATTATGAGGTGGCATATTTGTAGCCATACCAACAGCGATACCTGATGAACCGTTAAGAAGCAAATTAGGAATTTTAGCAGGTAAAACCACTGGTTCACGCAGTGAATCATCAAAATTATTTTGAAAATCTACTGTGTCTTTATCTAAATCAGCGAGCATTTCTTCTGCTAATTTACTTAGTTTAGCTTCTGTATAACGCATTGCTGCGGGGCTATCTCCATCTATAGAACCGAAATTACCTTGTCCATCAACTAATGGATAACGCATAGACCAGGGTTGAGCCAAACGTACCATAGCATCATAAACAGATGAATCACCATGTGGGTGATATTTACCTAATACTTCACCTACAATACGAGCACTTTTCTTAGTTGGCCTATTAGAATACAATCCCAACTCAAACATACCAAATAAAACTCGTCTATGTACTGGTTTTAGTCCATCACGTACATCTGGCAGAGCTCTAGAAACTATTACAGACATAGAATAGTTAATATAGGCAGTCTTCATGTGCTCTTCTATGTTAATATCAAAAATCTGCCCTCCTCCTTGAGTTAATTCATTTTCTTCATTATCCATGATATAGTAAATATTTATTTGCAAATTTACTAAAAATAAATCAAAAGGTAAAATAAAGAAATGATAATTTTTTAAAAAATATTAGTAGTTATTTCTAATTTTAATTATATATAGCTGTTTTATTTTATTAATATTAATTACTATAATTTTATGTCTAGAATAAAGAATTAATTTTAATAATTTTGTAGGAAGTAAGTTTTTAATGGAAAAGCAATAATAAGAGCAATAATTTAAAATATGAAGGAGAGGGGAATAAAAAGGTGAGGGCGGAAAGGGATGGTTTTTATTTTAAATTTAAAAATGTTTAAATATTTATAGGCTATTATTTTAAAATTATATTATCTTTGGAATGTATCAATGACAATGTTTTACAATTTTAAAAAAATTATACTTCTTCTTCTTTTTTTGTATGCAAATAATAAATTTTTGCTATCACAATCAAATATTAATGAATACGATTGCAAAAATAAATCTATTACAGTTTTAAGTAGTATCTATGCAGGTATAAGTGTTTATACTTATTATAGTTGGTATTATCAATATAATTCAGGGAAATTTCATTTTTTTGATGATAGCAGAGAATGGCTTGAAATGGACAAAGTCGGACATTTCTTCTCTGCTTATTCTTTAACAAATCTTAATAATGACTTATTAGAAAATTGTACTCAAAGTAAAATATCTTCACCTATAATAACATTTACATATTTAGCTAGCATAGAAATAATGGATGGTTTTAGTGAAGGATGGGGATTTTCTATTAGTGATTTATTATTAAATGTAGCAGGTATAATGGCAGCTACATTTTTACATGATGATGTGCAATTAAAATTTTCTTTTCATCAAACAAAATGGGCACAACAAAGGCCAGAATTATTAGGAAATAATTTTAGGCAACAAATGTTAAAAGATTACAATGGACAAACTTATTGGATATCTATACCAATCAGCAAAATAGATAATAATTTTCCAGATTTTTTAATGTTTTCATTTGGATATGGAGCAGAAGCAATGATTTATGGAAATTCCTATGAACAAGATATCGTAATGCCTGACATAGTACCTTATAGGCAATTTTATTTATCTATAGATATAGACTGGTGGAAAATTATAAATCAAACTAATATAGGAAAGTGGAAATATATCTTTTATCCTCTTAAATACATCAAAACACCTATGCCTACTATAGAGTTATCTCAAAAAAAATTGAAATTTCATTCATTTTATTTTTGAAAAATATAGTAATTTTTAGCTTGGAATATATGACTTGATATAAGTGGGCCCACCAGGACTTGAACCTGGGACCTACTGATTATGAGTCAGTTGCTCTAACCAACTGAGCTATGGGCCCTTTTGCGTTTGCAAAATTACATAATTTTTTTTAATAAAAAAATTTTTTTAAAATTTTTTAAAGATCAAAAGATCAGTATTTTTTATTTTATTTTTAATAATTTTGATGATTTACGTGATATTTGTCAGTTATTAATGGGGATAAACTATTTATGATTAATTTTGTAGAAAACAAAAAAATTATGGAAAGAAATAAAGGAATAATAACATTTGGTGGAAATCCAGTAACCTTATTAGGTAATTTAGTTAAAGTTGGCATAGAAGCTCCAGACTTTAAAGTTGTAGATAAAGATTTAAATGAAAAAAGATTGCATGATTTTAAAGGGAAAAAAATAATTTTATCTATTATGCCATCCGTTGATACGCCTGTATGTGCTACACAAACGCGTACTTTTAATAAATTAGCTACTTCTATGGATGATAATACAGTAGTGCTAACTTTATCTATGGATTTGCCTTTTGCTCTTAATAGATTCTGTGCTGCAGAAGGTATTAAAAATGTAATACCATTAAGTGATTATAAATATAGAGAATTTGGTGAAAAATATGGATTTCTAATAGAAGAATTAATGTTATTAGCTCGAGGTGTTGTAATAATAAATACTAATGGTATAATTAGATATGTGGAATATGTAAAAGAAGCCACTAATGAACCTAATTATAATGCTGCTTTAGAAGCTCTCAAGATGATATAATCTTTATCAAAAAAAACATAAAGCGGTGTAAATGAAAACTTTACATCGCTTTTTTTATTATATAAATTTTTTAAATTAAACTATAATTATTATATTTGCAAAAGAATACAAAAACTGTGGATAAGCGAATTATTTTTACAATTGTAAAAGATAAATATTTTGATTGGATGGTAGTGCCATATGAGGTTACTATATTGAAAAATGGGCAATTCAGTGCTGCTTATAAACCAGTTACATTAAAAAATGTATCAATTGATATAGATGAACCTACTAAAAAAGCACTAGAATTATGCTCTATGATGACCTATCTACATATAGCCAATGTTTTTCACTTAGACACATTAAATATTGAATATGAATTAGCTAATTTAAATGAAAAAAATTTTAAAATAATTACCAATTATCTACGCGAAAAAACAAATAAACTTCTTGAAATATTAGAAAAAAATGGAATACCTCTATATAACAAAGGAGATCGAGATAGTGTAATTATTGGCGAGGAGCCAATTCATTTTAGTTCTAATCCATTAGATATAATATTTATTTTTAACAAAAATAATCAAGGCATTAAATATAGTTTAAAAACCAAGGTAAATGATAAAATTATAAATTTGTCAAAAGAAAATACCTATATTTTAAACTATTTGCCATGCTGGGTAATAAATAATGGCGTTTTATATACTACTGATGATGGTATAGATGGCAAAAAAATAGAACCATTTTTAGAAAAAAAAGAGATTTTTATCCCACAATCTCATGAAATTACTTATATTAATAAATTTATAAAACCATTACTCGAAAAGCAATTGCCTGTGGAGCTAAATGGAGATTTTGTTGTCAAAGAATTATCCATTTCTCCTATACCTATTTTAAGATTAGAAATAGGATTAGATCTGAAGCCTGTACTTAGTTTGTTTTTCCGCTATCATGACGAAGAGATTGCTTTTAGTGACAAAAAAGATTGTTTTGTTGAATTTAATGATGATAACGGTGTAATTAATATTACTAAAATAAAGAGAAATAAAGATTTTGAAAACGAAACAATAAATTATTTAAATTTCATAGGATTAAAACATAAATTTTATAATAATTTTATCCTAATTGATACTAATGAAGATGACAATGAAGTTAATGAAAATGAGACTTTATATGATTATATTAATTTTATTAACTTAAACAAAGAGCTTTTTACTAATAAAAATATAGAGTTAGATATAGATAGATTAAAAGATAAATATTTTCTGGGCAAAGTAGAGCTAAAACAGAAAATCAAAAAAAGTGGCATTGATTGGTTTGATTTGCAAATAGAGGTGTATTTTGATGATTATAGTGTGCCATTTTATTTATTGAGGAATAATATTCTAGAAAATAGAAGAGAATACATTTTGCCAAATGGCAAAATCGCTCTATTGCCGAGGGAATGGTTTGCTAAATATAAAGAAGTAGCCATATTATCTCAAAATGGACATAATAGCATATCAGTATCTAAATCACAAATAGAACTTTTTAGAAATATTCCAACACCTAATTCTAAAATAGATATTGACGTTAAACAATTAAAACTAGATCAAATAGCTAATGTTAAGGTGCCACCGTCTGTAAGAAAAACCCTCAGACCATATCAACAAAAGGGCGTTAACTGGTTCGATTTTTTAGATCAACACGGCTTTGGTGGTATTCTTAGCGATGATATGGGATTAGGTAAAACTATACAAGTATTAGCCTTTCTTGCATACAAAAAAGATGAAAATCAAAAGTTAATACCACAATCGTCTAAAAATTTTGAGAAAAATACACTTTTCAAAGAACGAAAATTATCAGTTTTAATAGTGATGCCCCTTTCATTAATATATAATTGGATTAATGAAATCAAAACTACTGCTCCTGTTTTATCATATTTTGTGTATTATGGTACTAATCGCAAAATAGACTCTCATATACTAGCTAAGTATGATTTGATTTTAACAACTTATGGGACAGTCAGAAAAGATTACGAAATACTGAGTAAGCATACTTTTGATTATATTTTTTTAGATGAAAGCCAAGCTATCAAAAATCCTTCTAGTAAGATTTTTAGAGTAATTACTAAACTAAATGCTAAACGTAAATTTGTACTCACTGGTACACCAATAGAAAATACAATAGTAGATTTATGGTCTCAAATGACATTTGTAAATCCAAATTTATTAGGCGATCTCAATACTTTTAGGAAAAAATTTATGATACCTATTGAGAAAGATGCCCATAAAGGCACAGAAAAAAGCCTACAACAAATCATTAGTCCATTTATTCTAAGACGTACCAAAGATATGGTAGCTAAAGAGTTGCCGCCATTGACTGAACGCACTTATTATTCTGTCATGACAGAGCAGCAGCTTAGCTATTATGAAGAAAAGAAAAGTGAAATACGTAATTATCTTTTAGACCTTAAACAAAGAGTAGGTTTTGATAAAGCTTATTTATCCATACTCTCAGGTATCACTAGACTAAGGTTGATAGCTAATCATCCAGCTATAATTGATAAAAATTACAAGGATGAAAGTGGGAAATTTAACGATGTAATAGAAAATATTAATAAAATTATCATTTCTGACAATAAACTAGTAATGTTTTCTCAATTTGTAAAGCATTTAAATCTTTATAAAGAATATTTAGAAGCTCATAATATTCCTTTTCTAATGCTTACAGGTAGTACTCCTATGGCGGAAAGAATGCAGATAGTAAATGAATTTCAAAATAATAAAGATATTAAACTTATACTAATGTCTCTAAAAGCTGGTGGTGTAGGTTTAAATCTAACAGCAGCAGATTTTGTTTTTTTACTAGATCCGTGGTGGAATCCTGCCGTAGAGTACCAAGCCATTAATCGTACTCATCGTATAGGACAAAACAAAAATGTAATTTCTTATAAATTCATTGTAAAAGATTCTATAGAAGAAAAAATTTTAATATTACAAAATAGAAAATTAAAATTTGCTCAATTAATCGATACTACTAAAAGAATACCTATTACCGAAGATGATCTTGGCAAGCTATTTGAGTAATAAAGCGTTTAAAAAATATAGTATTGTCAAAATTATTTAAAAGTATCATTATTTTTAAAAATAAATAATTGACAACTAATAATTTTCTTAAAACATATAAATAAATTAACATATTGCATAACTTCTATTTGTTGAGAATTACTAGTTTTTTGTAGGTGGTTATTAATCAAAGAATTTAAATTAAAGAATACCTTTACAATTATTATTAAGCTCTAGCAATACCGCATTGGGAAATGATTTGTAATAAAACAAGCAAGCAGGGATAGGCATAAGGGTTTACACTGTTTGAGCAAGCTAAAGCTTGCGAGTTTGTAAACCCCAAGAGGTGATTGCGTAGTTTTATCAAATCATTTCCCCTGCGGAGACTTTTCTTTTGTTACTTTTCTTTGTGTGGTTGACAAAGAAAAGTAAATTAAGTAAAAATTTATTAAAGCAAAATTATACTCATATGATATATAGTTATTACAGTGAATGAACCAGTAATAATTTAGTTATTAATTAAACGCCTAATTAAATTAAATATTTTGTAATCAAAATAATTTATAAAGTATTTAGTTAATTTTAGTATTTGATTATTAGAATTTATCACAATCAAATATTAATAAAATCTTCCAATTAATTATAAAAGTTCTTATTATCTTTGATAAATTTTTTAAAAAAACATGCGAATCCTTATCATAGCTAATAAATTTCCATACCCATCGCATGATGGTGGTGCATTAGCTACTGCTAGTATGCTAGAAGGACTTGTAAAGGCTCACCAAGACATCTATTTATTCACTATGACTACTCCCAAGCATCCATTTGATGAAAATAATTTACCAGATTATTTAAAAAATAAAATAATCGCTGAAACTTGTTTCGTAGATACTAATATTAGTACTCAAGATGTTTTGATAAATTTTTTCTTTAAGAAAACACCATACATAGCAGAGCGTTTTTATTCAAATGCATTTAATGAAAAATTAATAGAAATATTAAAGACTAATGAATTTGACATAATACAACTAGAAGGATTGTATTTACTACATTTAATACCTCTGATACGACAGCATTCATCGGCTAAAGTTGTCTATAGAGCACATAATATAGAGCATTATATATGGAAGAGAAAAGCAAAAAATGAAATTAATCCATTAAAAAAATTTTATTTTTTTAATTTAGCTAACCGTTTGCAACGTTATCTAAAAAAATATTTAAATACCTATGATGGACTTCTCTCTATTTCTGAACCAGATGCTAGAATACATAAATGGCTTGGGCAGCAAAAACCAGAAATAATTTTACCTGTTGGGTTAGATTTATCTGATTATTTTACTTTTTCTAACGATTCAAATGTTATAGATAAATTAGCTTTTATCGGAGGATTAGATTGGCTACCAAACCAAGAAGGATTAGAGTGGTTTCTCACAAAAGTATGGCACAAAGTATTGAATAATCATCCAAATTTAGAGCTTCATATAGCTGGTAGAAATTGTGATAATGCACTGAAATCAAAAATGTTAACATTTAAAAATGTTATTTTTTACGGTGAGGTACCTTCATCTAAAGAATTTTTAGCCGCGCACAGTATATTGATAGTACCACTTTTTTCTGGTAGTGGCATTAGAGTGAAAATAATAGAAGGTATGGCCATGGGTAAAGCTATTATTACAACTAGTATAGGTGCAGAGGGCATTCCCATAGAAAATAATAAACATGCTATCATAGCAGATACAATAAATGAGTTCGTTGAGGCAATTAATTTTTTAATTAACAAACCTGATATGATGCATCAAATAGGAAATAATGCACGTGAACTAGTCAAAGAACATTTTTCATTAGAAAAATTAACTGATGATTTGTTGAATTTTTATAATATGTTGTAAAATGTTAATAATCAAAATATTATTTTGGATTAGTACTGTTTTATTGATTTACAATTATTTACTATATCCTTTTATATTATTAATAATACATTATTTTTCTAAAAATCACAAATGTCGCAAACCAGACATTGATTTTTTACCAAAAGTATCAATTATAATTGCTGCTCACAACGAAGAGCTAGTGATATCGGACAAATTGACTTCTATCATAAATGGAGATTATCCTTTAGACAAAATAGAAATACTTATTGGATCAGATAACTCTACTGATAATACTAATGCTATATTATCTGAATGGGCAGAGAAATACTCTTTTATAAAGCCATATTTTTTCACCCAAAGACAAGGCAAAATTGCTATTCTCAACCAGCTAATTCCAAAAGCTAATAATGAAATTCTTATTTTGACTGACGCTAATATTATTTTTAGTCCAAAAACTATTGTAGAGTTAGTGATTTACTTTAGTAATCCCAAAATAGGCTTCGTAGATAGTAGGATAATAAATATAAACGACAATACGTACGGTATCACATTGCCAGAGCAAAAATATATTTCACTAGAATCAAAAATCAAAGAATATGAAGGGTGCATTTGGGGAAAAGCAATGGGATCATTTGGTGGTTGCTATGCTATGAGAAAAGATTTATTCTCGACTATACCAGAAGATAAATTGATCATGGACGATCTTTATATTTGCTTAAATATTCTAAAAAATAATTTTTGGGGAATATATGCTCGTGATGCTGTGGTCTATGAAAAAACAACTGCAGATATGAAAATAGAGTATAATCGAAAAATACGCATAGCTGCCGGTGCTATACAAAATTTATTTATTTTTTCTTCTATTTTATTGAAATTTAATGCATTAAGTTTTTGTTTTTTTTCTCATAAAGTCTTACGTTGGTTTGGTCCATTTTTTTTAATAATAATTATTTTATTTTCAATTATTATAGCTACGACAGGTAATTGGTTATATATTTTACTATCTAGCATTATAGTTCTCAGTATTTTGATTACTATAATAGACAGATATATTCTGTATCCACGCAATAAAATTTTAAAACTTTTTAGATTTATAACACATTTTTACCTTGCTAATTTAGCAACATTAATGGGATGGATTAGAGTTATTAAAGGTACTAAAAATAGTATCTGGACGCCACCTCCAAGAGCATAATAACAATCAAAGGATCAATAACGTTTTATATGGGTAAATTAATTAGATTAATATTTAATTGTTTAATTATTATTATTAATCCACAATTATGCACAAATTAAAGATATATGTTGATTAGTTGAGGAGTTGATTAGTTTAACAAGATATTAGATGTAATTTAATTTGCAAATGCATTTCAAAAAACTAAATCATTAGTGCTAATTTGTGTAAATCTATGGATGATATTATAGACATTGCGTTTTTTCTTTATTAATCCACAAATGAACACAAATAAAAAAAACAAGATTGATAAGTTGATAAGTTTAGAAGTTTAATAAAAATGAGCATTGAGTGATAGATTAAAGTTTTTATAAGATAATTAGTGAAAAAACTAAGCTTTACACACTCAAAACGTTATAAAACCATATTCCGCTACAAGCTCCTAAAATAAAGACA
>Ga0208693_1000653_pt1 | contig 27021 bp, 20 predicted proteins | sample AD_UKC071_MetaG_FD_184438 | JGI IMG/M metagenome (GOLD analysis project Ga0208693, IMG submission 184438) | Active sludge microbial communities of municipal wastewater-treating anaerobic digesters from USA - AD_UKC071_MetaG (SPAdes) (version 2) | ecosystem: Engineered > Bioreactor > Anaerobic >... | reverse complement strand
CGAGTTCGCCGTCCGGGGCGGCATCGTGGACGTCTTTCCGCCCACCCAGGAGCACCCGGTCCGCATCGACTTCTTCGGCGACACGATCGAGGAGATCCGCCATTTCCAGGTCGCGGACCAGCGGTCGGACGCCGAAACCCTGCCCGAGATCACCGCGTCCCCGTGCCGCGAGCTGCTGATTTCGGACGCCGTCCGCGCGCGTGCCCGCGCCCACGCCAACAACGGGGCGATCCCGGCGCACTTGCGCGAGCTCTTCGAGCGCATCGCCGACGGGCACGCCGTCGACGGCATGGAGGCGCTATCGCCGGCCCTGGTCGACGGGCTGGAGTTGCTCATCGACGTCATGCCCGCCGACACGATCGTCCTCGTCAGCGATCCCGAGAAGGTGCGGGCCAGGGCGCTCGAGCTGCACGCCACCTCGCAGGAGTTCCTGCAGGCGTCCTGGGCTGCGGCCGCCGAGGGCGGTAAGGCGCCGATCGACCTGGACGCGTCCGCCTATCGCAGCCTGGGCGACGTTCGGGGCGCGGCGCTCGACAGGGGCCAGGCCTGGTGGACGCTGTCGGCCTTCGCCGAGGATCCCGAGTCCCGCCAGGTCGCCGGGGTCGCCGGCGAGGTCTTCCGGGGCGAGGTCGAGCGGGCGCTCGGTGCCATCTCGGACGCCGTCGCCGCCGGTGCGACGACGGTCCTGGTCGCCGACTCGCCGGGACGCGCGTCCCGGATGACCGAGGTCTTGGGCGAGGCCGACCTCGCCGGACGCGTCAGCGTCTTGGTCGCCGACCTTCCGCACGGCTTCCGCCTGGTCAGTCCGCCGCTCGCCGTGTTCACCGCCGGCGATCTCTCGGGACAGACCGACGTCGACAAGGCGTCCCGGAAAATGCCGACGCGTCGGCGCAACACGATCGATCCGCTGGAACTCAAGTCGGGCGACTACGTCGTCCACGATGCCCACGGGGTCGGACGCTACGTCGAGATGGTGCAGCGCACCGTGGCCGGCGCGACCCGGGAGTACCTCGTCGTCGAGTACGCCCCCAGCAAGCGCGGTCAGCCCGGAGACCGGCTGTTCCTGCCCATGGACCAGCTCGACCAGATCACCCGCTACGTCGGGGGCGAGGCGCCGAGCCTCGACCGACTTGGTGGCGGCGACTGGGCCAAGCGCAAGTCGCGGGCCCGCAAGGCCGTCCGCGAGATCGCGGCGGAGCTGATCAAGCTGTACGCCGCGCGGCAGGCGTCCGCGGGGCATGCCTACTCGAGCGACACGGTCTGGCAGCGCGAGCTGGAGGACGCCTTCAGCTACGTCGAGACCCCCGATCAGCTCGCGGCCATCACCGAGGTGAAGGCCGACATGGAGCAGCTCGTTCCCATGGACCGCCTCATCTGCGGTGACGTCGGCTACGGCAAAACCGAGATCGCGGTCCGCGCGGCCTTCAAGGCAGTCATGGACGGCAAGCAGGTCGCGATCCTGGTGCCGACGACACTCCTGGTCCAGCAGCACTACGCCACGTTCGCCGACCGCTACGCGGGCTTCCCGGTCACCGTCGCCCCGCTCAGCCGCTTCCAGTCGGACGCCGAGGTGAAGCGCACCGTCGAGGGGCTGGCGTCCGGTGGTGTGGACGTCGTGGTCGGGACGCATCGCCTGCTGTCCGACTCGGTGCAGTTCAAAGACCTCGGCCTCGTCATCATCGACGAGGAGCAGCGCTTCGGCGTCGAGCACAAGGAGTCTCTGAAGAAGCTGCGGCTCAACGTCGACGTGCTCGCGATGTCGGCGACGCCGATCCCGCGCACGCTGGAGATGGCCGTCACCGGCATCCGTGAGCTGAGCGTCATCTCGACCCCGCCCGAAGAGCGCCACCCCGTGCTGACGTTCGCCGGGCCCTACGACACGGGACAGGTGCGGGCGGCCATCCGGCGCGAACTGGCCCGCGAGGGCCAGGTGTTCTACATCCACAATCGGGTGAACTCGATCGAGAAGGCCGCCAAGCAACTGGCCGATCTGGTGCCGGAGGCGCGCGTCGGCGTCGCGCACGGGCAGATGGGGGAGAAGGCGCTCGAGCAGGTCATGGTCGACTTCTGGGAGCGCCGCTTCGACGTCCTGGTCTGCACCACGATCGTCGAGGCGGGCCTGGACATCTCGACCGCCAACACCCTGCTCATCGAGCGCGCCGACCTCATGGGGCTGTCCCAACTGCACCAGCTCCGCGGACGCGTCGGCCGCGGACGCGAGCGCGGCTACGCGTACTTCTTCTATCCCGGCGAGAAGCCCCTCACCGAGACGGCCCACGATCGGCTGGCCACCATGGCCGCCCACACCGACCTGGGCGCCGGCATGGCGATCGCCATGAAGGACCTCGAGATCCGCGGCGCCGGCAACTTGCTGGGCGGCGAGCAGTCGGGTCACATCGCCGACGTGGGCTTCGACCTCTACCTGCGGCTCGTGGGCGAGGCCGTCGCGGACTATCGCGGCACCACCCCCGAGCCCGAGCCCGAGATGAAGATCGAGCTGCCTGTCGAGGCGCATCTGCCCGGCGACTACGTCGAATCCGAGCGGCTCCGGCTCGAGATGTACAAGCGGCTCGCGTCCGTTCGGTCGGACGCCGACCTGGACGCCATCCGCGACGAACTTCAAGACCGCTACGGGACGCCGCCGGCGCCGGTCGAGGCGCTGCTCGAGGTCGCCCGCTTCCGGCTGCTGTGCCGTTCTGCCGGCATCACCGAAGTGCTGTCGGCGGGCACCATGATCCGGTTCGCTCCGGCCGAACTGCCCGACAGTCGCGCGCTGCGGCTGGCGCGCCTGTACCCGGGCGCCCAGCTCCGCAAGGCCCTGGGACACCTGCTGGTGCCCCGCCCCCTGACGCGTCCGATCACCGGGTCGCCGCTCAAGGACGCCGAGCTCTTGGCCTGGGCCACTCGGGTGGTGACCGACCTGTTCCTGTGAGCCTTGGCCACCGGTGCGGCATCCGGGAGCCCGACAAGCCCGGGCCAGGGCGGCCACCAGCCCGCCGGACGGCTAGGATTCAGCCCGACTCACGCACCAAGGAGAGCACGATGAAAACCGCCCGTTGCGCCGTCGCCGCAGTCTCGGCCGTCCTCGCACTCACCGGCTGCGCGACGTCCGCCGGTGACGCCGCCGTCGTGGACGGCGTCCCTGTCTCGATCTCCGACGTGTCGGCAGCGGCCAAGGTGGCCTCGCCGCTCGTGGGCCAGTCGGCGAACGACCTCACGCCCACGATCGTCCAGGCAGAGATCCAGGGCGTCATCGCCCAGAAGATCGCGGCCGCGCAGAAGATCGAGTTGAGCGACGTTGCCCGCGCGGAGGTTTTCAAGTCCAACGGCGTGCTGGCTGATCTCGCGGCTACCGCCGACGGCAAGCAGCTCGCCGTCCGCCTCGCCGACACCGCGATCGTCGCGGGCAAGCTCGACCCGGGGGTCTTCGCGGAGCAGTGCTCCACGATGTCCGTGGCGGCCAATCCCCGCTACGGCGTCTGGTCGAAGGAACTCTGCGGGTTCGAGAGCGCTGTCGGCAGCCTGAGCAAGCCGGCTCCGACCCCCACCACCAAGGGCTGAGGTCGTGGACGCCTCCGCGCAGTCGGGCCTGGCCCGACTGGCGGAGGTGATGCGTTTAATCCGACGCGGCTGCCCCTGGGACGCGGAACAGACCCACGCGTCCCTCGTGACGTACCTCGTCGAAGAGTCGGCTGAGCTCGTGGACGCGATCGACTCAGGCGACGACGCCGACCTGCGCGAAGAGCTCGGCGACCTGTTGCTGCAGATCTTCTTCCACGCCGAGATCGCGGCCGAACAGGGGCGGTTCACGCTCGACGAGGTGGCGTCCGAGATCGCCGACAAGCTCGTTCGCCGCCATCCGTACGTGTTCACCGACGAGGCCGTGCCCGAGGACGTGGTGGCTTCCTGGGAGCAGCGCAAGCGCCAAGAGAAGGCCCGCACCTCAGCCCTCGACGGCATTCCCGCCTCGCTCGCGACCCTGGTCCGGGCGACCAAAGTCATCGGACGGGCGCGCGCCCACGGCGTCCAACTCACGCTCCCGTCCGAGCCGATCGAGCCGGACGCCGTCGGCGCCGGTCTGCTTTCGATCGTAAGTCGCGCGCACGCGTCCGGCGTGGACGCCGACGCGGCCCTCAGAGCCGAACTCGGGCATGTTGAATCCCACATTCGGGCAGTGGAGGAGGGCGCGAAACGCCGTCATCCCTAACTCGCGGGTGGTGCGCTCGATTCACGGATCCGGAGGGTGGTGGGAATCAGTTCCTCGCCGGGTTCCAGGGGCTCCTTGCCCAACAGGGCAAGGGTCGCTCGCCGTCCTAGTTCGTAGAAGGGCAGCCGGACGGTCGTGAGGGTGGGCGTCAGCATGGTCGCCACGGGCTCGTCGTCATAACCCACCACCGTCATGTCCTGAGGCACCCGGAGGCCATGACGGGCCAGCGCCAGGTAGGCGCCCGCCGCCATCTGGTCGTTGCCACAGATGAGCGCCGTGGGGCTAGGCGTCAGCTCGAGGACCCGTTGGGCGAGGCTGTAGCCGGTGGTGAAGGTGTAGTCGCCGTAGAAGAGCCTGTTGCCCAGCGACAGTCCCGCAGACCTGAGAACCGCCTGCGTCTCCTGCACTCGAACGGAGGTGGCCCAGGCCTCACGCGTTCCGGCGAGCGTGGCGATCTCGCGATGGCCGAGCTGGACCAGGTGGCGCGCAAGCGCCCGCGCCCCACCCCGCTCGTCGGGCAGAAACGTGGGGAAGTCGCCATCATTCGCGAATGCGTTGACTAGCGCCACCCTTGCTCGACGGGCGGGCGCCGGCACATGGATCGTCCTGGTGCCGATGGCCGCGAAGAGGATCCCGTCGACCTGGCGAGCGAGCAGATCCTCGACCGCAGAGCGAGTGCGGTCGTCTTCGAGCGTCGTGTTGACCATCAGGATCATCTGGCGGTTTTCCCACGTCACATCGTGGGCCGCCGACACCATGGGCCCCGAGTAGGGCTGCACCCCGATGTGGTCCGTGATGAGCCCGATGGTGGCCGACCGACCGTGGCGCAGGCCCTGGGCCGTGCGATTAAGTCGGTAATCGAGCTGGGCCACGGCGGCGAAGACCTTCTCCTTGGTGACATCGCTGATGCGATCTGCCTTGTCAGCGAGCACGAGAGAGACGGTGGTGGGGGAGACGCCCGCGAGACGCGCAACATCGGCGCTGGTGGGCCGACTCCGGGTGGACGAATCGTCGGGTCGCGGCACGGATGCTCACCTCCTTGGGCGCCACCAGTGTGGGCCATGGGTGCGTTCTAACACCACAGTCCTGGGACGGTAAATCGGTTGACTAGGTGCGATGGCGACCGTTGGGCGCCGGTAAGAACCCCTGATGCAGGCTCGTTGACGCGCCAAAACCCACATTCGGGCAGGTTGCGGAGACGTCACACCTGAGAGAACGGACACAAACAAGCAAAAGGACTTGCGTTTTCTCAACTCGGAGGCCTAGCGGCCCCTGCGCTGGTCCTCTACGCTGGGGCCGCGCCTTCAGTCTGAGACCGAGAAGCTGAAGGTATGAAGCAAACAAAAGTGAGGTTTCAATGTCGAGTCCCGAACTCACCCGTCGCTCCCTGCTGATCGGCACCCTGGGTGTCGCAGCGGTTGGCGCGTTGTCCGCCTGCAGCACCGGCTCCACGGGCGGCAGCACCGCCGCTCCTGCGGGGGGCTCGTCCTCCGCCGCGGCTGCCGGCATCGACTGGACCAAGAAGGGTCCCATCAACTACGTCCAGGGCAAGGACACCTCCGGGTTCGTCCAGCCCACCATCGACGAGTGGAACAAGGCCAACCCCGATCAGAAGGTCACCCTGATCGAGCTGTCCGACAAGGCCGACGAGCAGCAGGCCAAGATGATCGACAACTACAACACGAAGGGCTCCCAGGGCTACGACGTGCTGTCCGTTGACGTCGTCTGGACTGCTCAGTTCGCCGCCAACAAGATGATCGTCGAACTGCCGTCCGATCTGTCCACCGACGGCTACATCAAGCCGGCTGTTGAGGCCTGCAAGTACTTCAACAAGCTGTATTGCTTCCCGGCGACCTCTGACGGCGCGATGATGTACTACCGCAAGGACCTGCTGGACGCCGTTGGCGCCGAGGCCCCCAAGACGTGGGACGAGATGGTCGCCACGGGCAAGAAGGTCCAGGCTGCGAACCCCGGCATGATCATCTGGGGCGGCCAGTTCCAGAAGTACGAGGGCCTGACCTGCAACTTCGCCGAGTGGCTGAACGGCGGCGGCGGCAACTTCCTCGACGACCAGGGCAAGCCCTCGGTCAACACGGCCGAAGCGGTTGCGGGCGTCCAGTACATGGCCAACCTGTTCAAGGACGGCGTCATCGCCGCTGAGGAGTCCACCTGGCAGGAGGAGCCCTCTCGCACCGCTTTCCAGGACGGCAAGGTCATCTTCCACCGTCAGTGGCCGTACCAGTACTCGCTGGCCAACAAGACCGACGGCTCGTCCAAGGTCAACGGCAAGTTCGCCGTTGCGCCGCTGCCCGGCAAGTCCGGCACGGGCGTGTCGACCCTCGGTGGCCACAACATGGCCGTCACGACGACCGCGAAGAACGCCGGGACCTGCAAGGCGTTCATCCAGTGGTGGAATACCAAGGAGCAGCAGAAGGCCAGCGTCATCAAGACGTCGAACGCCCCCACCTTCGAGGCGCTGTACACCGACGCCGACCTGGTGAAGCAGTTCCCGTACCTGCCGGTCCTGCAGGCGTCCATCGGCAACGCGAAGGCTCGTCCGAAGGCCGTCAAGTACTCTGACGTCACCCTGGCCATCCAGGATGCGGCGTACTCGATCGTCAAGACCCCCACGACCGACGTCAAGGCGGCTCTCGACACCCTGCAGACGAAGCTGACGGATCTCACCAAGTAGTTCTGGTAAGCATCAACGTCCACCTGGGGCGGCTGGTACCCATGGGTGCCAGTCGCCCCGTCTTCTAGGAGGCCACTCTTGTCTGTTACAACGCAGGCGGCCGCGCCGCCGGTCAATCGTAAGAAGAACTCTCTGAGCGATGGGCAGGGCCGTCTGGCAGCGATGCTGCTCTCGCCGACGCTCTTGATCCTCGTGGTCGTCGTGATCATCCCGGTGATCATGTCGATCCGTGAGTCGATGTACCGCAAGCTGGATGGCGTCGACCCGAACACCGGTGAAGTGTTGGCTGGCGAGCCGTTCGTGGGCCTCGGCAACTACATCACGGCCTTCACCTCGGCGAGCGGTGAGAACGTCACGGGCGTCTTCGGCACCATGCCGCGCCTCGTGAACGCCTTCATCAACAACATGTACTTCACGGTCGTTGCTGTCTCCTTGGAGACGGTGCTCGGCGTGGCGATGGCTCTGATCATGGCCAAGGCCTTCCGTGGCAAGGGCCTCGTACGTGCCTCGATCCTGATCCCGTGGGCTATCCCGACGATCGTGTCGGCCATGATGTGGAAGCTCATCTTCGACTCCAACGGTGTGGCCAACAAGATCCTCGGCCAGAAGATCCTGTGGCTTCAGGACAACGCGTACAGCCAGTGGGCGATCATCATCGCCGACGTCTGGAAGACCGCCCCGTTCATCGGCCTGCTGGCGCTGGCTGGCCTGCAGACGATCGACACGCAGGTCTACGAGGCGGCGTCCGTCGATGGCGCGAACAAGTGGCAGCAGTTCGTGAGGATCACGTTGCCACTCATGAAGCCCGCCCTGGTCGTAGCCGTGCTCTTCCGCACGCTCGCCACCATGGCGATCTTCGAACTGCCCTGGGGCATGATGGGCCCGAACAAGTACTCGGTCGAGACGCTGTCGACCTTCGCCTTCACCGAGGCGCGTGCCACGCGGTACGGCCAGGCAGCGGCGTACTCCGTCTTGATGTTCTTGCTGGTGGCCCTCGTGGCGTACCTGTTCATCAAACTCCTGGGTGCCGACGTCATCGGTGACGAAGAGGTCAAGGCAGTGTCGGCTCAGCGCAAGCGCGCCAAGGCCGCCCACAAGGCCGAACTGTCCGGCGGTGGGCACACCGGCGGCGGCGCAGGGGTTGTCACGACCACGAGTGGGGAGGCCCAGCAATGACCGCACCGGCATCAACGACTGAGTTCAAGACGACCGCTGTAGAGGTCGCGAGTCTGGCCAAGAAGGAACGCGACGGCAAGTACTGGTTCGGCACGATCGCTTCGATCCTCGGCATGGCTGCGATCGTCCTGTACTGCGTCCTGCCCTTCTACTGGATGATCGTGTCGTCGCTGCGCCTGCCCACGATGGGCATGAGCAACGACTTCCTGCCCAACCCGCCGTCTCTGGAGAACTTCGCGGCCGTCTTCAGCCCCGCGAACAACTTCGGCCAGGCGCTGATCAACTCGGTCATCGTTTCGTTCGTTACGACGATCCTGACCCTGCTGTTCGGCATCCTCGGCGCGTACGCCCTGGCCCGCCTTCGCTTCCCGCTCAAGGGTCTGGTCTTGGCGCTGATCATCGGCTGCTCGATGTTCCCGGGGATCACCCTGCTCATCCCGCTGCTGAAGATGTTCACCGGAACGTACGGGTGGTTCCCGAACTGGATGAACACCTACCAGGCGCTGATCATCCCGTCGCTCTCGTTCGGCCTGCCGCTGTGCGTGTGGAACCTGACGGCCTACTTCCGTCAGCTCCCGGTCGAGCTGGAGCACTCCGCGATGGTGGACGGCTGCACGCCGGCCCAGGCGTTCCGGCTCATCATCATGCCGCTGGCCGCACCGGGCGTCTTCACGACCGCCATCTTGGTGTTCATCGCTGTGTGGAACGAGTTCATGATCGCGAACACGTTCGGCACGACGAAGGCGATGATGACGGCCCCCGTGGCGGTGAACCAGTTCACCGGCTCGCTGGGCTTCAACACGCCGTTCGGCACGATCATGGCGGCGGGCGTGATCATCACGATCCCGCTGATCATCCTGGTGCTCTTCTTCCAGCGCCGCATCATCGGTGGCCTCGCCGCCGGCGCCCTGAAGTAGCCTGCACGACCGTTCGGCCCGCCGCCCCTGGGGCGGCGGGCCGCTTCGCATCATCCGGACGCCGGCGCGAGTCGCGCGCAGGGCGGCCACGGCCTCCGAGGTTTCTTTGACTTCCGAGCTGCTCGATCGGACGCCGACGCGAGTCGTGCGCAGGCCGGCCACGGCGTCCGAGGATTCTTCGAAGACGCCCGAGTGGGACGGAGCCGCGCTGCGGCTGCCCGAGGGCCAACCAGGCTGTTTGACGAACATCGTGGACACGGAGCGTTGCGCAGGCGCGAACGATCGTCGTCCGGGGGCTGGCGAAGGCGCGGTGTGGGCGGGGGTCCACTAGGCTGGCGCTGACGTCATTTTCTCTCCTGAAAGGCATCATCGTGGCATCCATCGACTTCATCGTCGCGCGCGAAATCCTCGACTCCCGCGGCAACCCCACCGTCGAGGTCGAGGTCTCCCTCGAAGACCTCAGCACCGGCCGCGCAGCGGTTCCGTCCGGCGCGTCCACCGGCCAGTTCGAGGCAGTGGAACTGCGCGACGGCGACAAGTTGATCTACGGCGGCAAGTCGGTCCGTAAGGCCGTCGAGAACGTCGTGGAGCAGATCCAGGACGAGATCGTCGGCTTCGACGCCACCGATCAGCGTCTCATCGACAACGCGATGATCGAGCTGGACGGCACCGAGAACAAGGCCAAGCTGGGTGCCAACGCCATCCTGGGCGTCTCGCTCGCCGTGGCCCGCGCGGCCGCCGAGTCCGCCGACCTGCCGCTCTACCGCTACGTCGGCGGCCCGAACGCGCACATCCTGCCCGTCCCGATGATGAACATCCTCAACGGTGGCGCGCACGCCGACTCCAACGTCGACATCCAGGAGTTCATGATCGCCCCCATCGGCGCCGACTCCTTCCGCGAGGCGCTGCGCATGGGCGCCGAGGTCTACGCCGCCCTCAAGGGCGTCCTCAAGGCCAAGGGCCTCTCGACGGGCCTGGGCGACGAGGGTGGCTTCGCCCCCAACCTCGAGAGCAACCGCGCCGCGCTCGACCTCATCCTCGAGGCCATCAAGGCCGCCGGCTACGAGCCCGGCAAGGACGTCTGCCTCGCGCTGGACGTCGCGGCGTCCGAGTTCGAGAAGGATGGGAAGTACACGTTCGAGGGCAAGGAGCTCTCGGCCGACGACATGATCGCCATCTACTCCGAGTGGGTGGACGCCTACCCGCTGGTCTCGATCGAGGATCCGCTGAACGAAGAGGACTGGGCCGGCTGGAAGTCGATTACCGACCAGCTCGGCAGCAAGGTCCAGCTGGTCGGCGACGACCTGTTCGTCACGAACCCGGTGCGCCTCAAGCGCGGCATCGAGTCCGGCACCGCGAACGCGCTGCTGGTCAAGGTCAACCAGATCGGCACACTGACCGAGACGATCGACGCCGTCGACATGGCCCACCGCGCCGGCTACAAGTGCATGATGTCGCACCGCTCCGGTGAGACCGAGGACACCACCATCGCCGACCTGGCCGTCGCACTGAACTGCGGCCAGATCAAGACCGGCGCCCCGGCCCGCTCCGACCGCGTCGCGAAGTACAACCAGCTGCTCCGCATCGAAGAGGACCTGGACGACGCGGCGGTCTACGCCGGTCGTTCGGCCTTCCCTCGCTACAAGGGCTGATCACACCAGCAATCGGTGGCCGGATCCTTCGGGATCCGGCCACTGTTGCGTTTGGCCGACATCGGACGCCGTGCGTCCGGTCCCCGTCGTCAGCTTGGGGTCTCAGCGCGGGGGTGGCCCCTCGGGGTGCGCCAAGGCGCCAGAACGAACCGGGCTGAGACTCGGGCCGCCTGACTCGCGGGTCGCTCCAAGGGCAGCGGTCCGGCCCCGCCTATCCTGGCTGTCCGAGGGGAGGACCAATGGCACGCGAGCGCACCACCCGCCAGCCGGCCGGGCCCGGACGTACCGTCCGGCGTCCCCGCTCGCCCAAATCCGCCGTGTCCGCTTCGGAGGCCCCGACCCAGAAGCTCGTCACGGCGAAGCCGCGGAGGCGTCCGATCGCTCCCCGGTTCCGCGACATCGGCTTCACTCGCCGGGCCCTCGTGCTGGTCGGCGTGGTGGCGATCCTTGCCCTCTCGTACGCCAACTCGCTGCGCATCATGATCAACCAGCAACGCGACCTGGCTACGGCCAACGCGCAGATTGCGGGACGCTCCGCCCAGATCGCAGAGCTGGACGCCCAGCTGCAGCGCTGGCGCGATCCGGCCTACGTCAAGAGCCAGGCCCGGACGCAACTGGGCTGGGTGATGCCGGGGGAGACCGGCTATCGAGTCATCGGCCTGGACGGCAAGGTCATCACCGAAGACGGCGCGAGCTCGACGATCTCGACCACGGCCACGACCGATCAGATCCGTTGGTGGGAGCGGCTGTCCAGTTCCGTCCAGGCCGCCGACGCCCTGCCACCGAAGGGCTGACCGCCTGGCGGCGGTGCCACGATCCGGCTCACGAACCGGCTCCACGTGTGACTTTGTCGGGGTACACGCCAACAACGTCACACGTGAACGCCCGGCACGATCGCCAGGACGCCGCACTCGGCGTCCCCGCTAGATTTGCCCCCATGCCTGTCGAGCCTTACTCGGACGCCGACGCGTCCGTCGTCGAACAGCAACTCGGACGCCAGCCGCGCGGGGTCGCCGGGGTGGCTTGGCGGTGCCCGTGCGGAAAGCCGGGAGTGCTGGCGACCGAGCCGCGCCTGCCGGACGGGACACCGTTCCCGACCACGTACTACCTGACCTGCCCCCGGGCTGTGGCCGCCGTGTCGACGCTGGAGGCCGACGGGGTGATGGCGGAGATGTCGCAGCGCCTCGTCGACGACCCCGCTCTGGCGGCCCACTACTACCGCGCGCATGAGGCTTACCTGGCCGCGCGCGCCGAGTTCGGCCCGGCCGTACCCGAGATCGGCGGCATCAGCGCCGGCGGGATGCCGACCCGGGTCAAGTGTCTGCACGTGCTGGTGGGCCACGCCCTCGCAGCCGGACGCGGCGTCAATCCACTCGGCGACGAGGCGCTCCACCTACTCGGCGAGTTCTGGGCGAAGCCGTGCCTGGGGGAGCAGTGAGAGTCGCTGCGATCGACTGCGGGACGAACTCGGTCCGGCTGTTGATCGCCGAGGGCACGGACGCCGGCTTCGTCGAACTGGACCGAGACCTGCACCTCACCCGCCTCGGCCAGGGCGTGGACGCCACCGGACGCTTCGCCCCGGACGCGCTCGCGCGCACCCTGGACGCCGTCGCCGACTTCGGCGCCCGCATCCGAGCCGCCGGGGCCCAGCGGGTGCGCTTCGTCGCCACCTCCGCGGCCCGCGACGCGGCGAACCGCGACGAGTTCTTCGTCGGCGTCCGCGAGCGCGTCGGGGTCGAGGCCGAGATCATCACCGGCGACGAGGAGGCCCGCCTGTCGTTCACCGGCGCGCTATCGGTGGCTCGGGATGTTGAGTGGCCCGTCCTGATCATGGACATCGGCGGCGGCTCGACCGAGCTAGTGCTGGGGCGTCCGGACGCCTCCGGCGCGGTGGCCGTCGAAGCCGCACGCTCGCTCGACGTCGGGTCGGTCCGGCTCCGGGAGCGCTTCCTGGCCTCGGACCCGCCCACCGCCGACCAGGTCGCGTCGGCGTCCGGCTACATCGACGAGCTGATCGACGCCTCGGGCGTCGACGTCGGCGCCGCCCGCACCTGGATCGGGGTCGGCGGGACCGCCACGGCGCTGTCGGCGATCAACCTCGGCCTCGATTTCTACGACCGGACGCGCGTCCAGGGTTCCGTGATGACGCGCGCCCAGGTGCAGGCGCTGGCGGCCCTGCTGCTGCAGTTGCCGGTGGCCGAGGTGGCGGCGATGCCGACCATGCAGCCGAAGCGCGCCGACGTCATCTGCGCCGGGGCGCTGATTGCGGCGCGGGTGGGGGTGCGCTGCTCGGTCGACCTGCAGGTGTCTGAGGCCGACATCCTCGACGGGATCGTCCTCGATCTGCTGCGCCCGTAAAGTTGGCTCCGGCCCTCGTAGCCCAACGGCAGAGGCAGGCGGCTTAAACCCGCTCCAGTGCGGGTTCGAGTCCCGCCGAGGGCACCGGCCCGCAGCGGCTGCCGGCCGCGCCGTCCTGCGCGACCCCAGCCCCGAGTTGCAGTCCGCACTCGATCGGACGCCTGCGCCAGGCGGCTCAGCCAGGCGTGCTCCGGCGCGACCCTCGCAGACCTCTCCGACTTGATCCGGGGGCGGTGAACGACTCGCGGCGGGTCGAGGCGTGCTCCGGCGCGACCATCGCAGACCTCTCCGACTTGTCCACAGGTCGACCCCGGTCGAGCCGTGCTTTGTCGGATGCCCGTGAGAGGGTGACGGACGTGACCGAGTTCTGGCTGAGCGAGCCCCCGCCGGAGTGGGACGAGCTGCCGCCCGACCCACTCGACGACGACTGCGCGCTGTTCGCGGAGGCCCTCCCTGTCGCGCGACGCGCGCCGGACGCCGCCCCGACACCCCGGCCCGCGGGCCGCCGACCCGCGGGGTCACGACCAGAGTCCTCGACTCCCCGGGCACCAGCCGCACCGTCCGCGCTCCCACGACCGGACGCCTTCGGCGGCGACCTGCGATCCGAGGCGCTTGATGCTCTTCGGGCGCTGACTGGCCGCTCGGACGCCGCCTTCCACGACGGCCAGTTCGAGGCGATCGAGGCGCTGGTCCAGCGGCACGAGCGGGCCTTGGTGGTCCAGCGCACGGGCTGGGGCAAGTCGGCGGTGTACTTCATCGCCGCCTTGCTGCAGCGCCGCCGAGGTTCGGGTCCGGCGCTGATCGTGTCGCCGCTGCTCGCCCTGATGCGCGACCAGGTGGCCGCGGCCGAGCGGGCGGGCGTGCGGGCGGCGTCCATCAACTCGTCGAACGTGACGGAGTGGTCCGACATCCGCGACCTGCTTGATCGGGACGCCGTCGACGTGCTGTTCGTCTCACCGGAGCGCCTGGTCAACCCCACGTTCCGGGTCGAGCAGCTGCCGACGCTCATCGCGCGCTGCGGCCTGCTGGTGGTCGACGAGGCGCACTGCATCTCGGACTGGGGCCACGACTTCCGGCCCGACTACCGGCGCATCCGCGACCTCATCGCCGACCTGCCTGAAGGCGTCGGCGTCCTGGCCACGACCGCGACCGCCAACGCGCGCGTGGTGGCTGACGTCGAAGAGCAGTTGGCCGCCGGCGGCCATCCCGTGCACACGCTGCGGGGTCCGCTGGCGCGCGCGTCCCTGCGGCTCGGTGTCCTCGAACTCGGCACCAACTGGCGCCGGCTGGCCTGGCTGTCCGAGCACCTAGGCGACCTGCCTGGTTCGGGCATCGTCTACTGCCTCACGGTCGCGGCCGCCGACGACACCGCCGACCTCCTGGCCAAGGCGGGCCACCAGGTGCTCGCCTATACCGGACGCACCGACGCCGCCGAGCGCCTGGCCGCCGAAGAGGCGCTGAAGAAGAACGAGGTGAAGGCCCTCGTCGCCACGAGCGCCCTCGGCATGGGCTTCGACAAGCCCGACCTCGGCTTCGTCATCCACCTGGGCGCGCCCAGCTCGCCGGTCGCGTACTACCAACAGGTCGGACGCGCCGGGCGAGCGACCGCCTCCGCGGACGTCTTGCTGCTGCCCGGCGAGGAAGACCGCGCGATCTGGCACTACTTCGCCACGAACGCCATGCCCACGCAGGCCAAGGCCGACGCGATCCTGGACGCCCTCCGTTCGTCCCCCGGGCCGCTCAGCGTCGCGGCACTCGAGGCCCGCGTTGACATTCGCCGTAGTCAGCTTGAGTTGTTGCTGAAGGTCCTGGCGGTGGACGGTGCCGTCGAGAACGGTCCGGGCGGCTGGCGCAGCACCGGTCTGGCCTGGGCGTACGACGCGGAGCGCTATGACCGCATCGCCGAGGCGCGTCGGGTGGAGCAGCAGTCCATGCTCGACTACGAGCGCCTGCAGGCCTGCCGCATGGCCTTCCTGACGACCGCCCTGGACGACCCGCACTCGGCCCCGTGCGGGCGTTGCGATGTCTGCGCCGAGCCGTGGTATCCGTCGTCGGTCACCATCCCAGCCGCCGAGAAGGCGCGCGCCGACCTCGATCGCGTCGGCGTCCCCATCGCGGCGCGGGCCCTGTGGCCGACGGGCGCCGACCGGCTGGGCATCACGGCCGACGGGCGTCCGGTCAAGGGCAAGATCGCCCCCGACGAGGCCTGCGACGAGGGTCGGGTGGTCGCCCGGCTCTCGGACCTGGGCTGGGGTGGCGCGCTCCGCGACCTGTTCGCGCCCGGCCCCGACGGCGGACCGGTGGACGCCGACGTGCCGCCCGACCTGGCGCGCGCGTGCGTCCGGGTGTTGGCCGGCTGGGGGTGGTCCGAGCGGCCGGTGGCGGTGGTGAGCGTTCCCTCGGTGACGCGTCCGAGGCTGGTCGCGTCGTTGGCTTCCGGCATCGCGGCGGCGGGACGCCTCGCCGATCTCAGCCCGCTGGCGCTCGCCCCCGGCGCCGGACCTCTGTCGGCGTCCACCAACAGCGCCTTCCGCCTCCGCGATGTCTGGCACCGCTTCAGCGTCCCGCCCGAGCTGGCGGGGGCCCTCGCCGACCTGGCGGGCGGGCCGGTCCTGCTCGTGGACGACCTGATCGACTCCCGCTGGACGATGACCGTGGCCGGACGCCTCCTGCGCGCCTCGGGCTCGGGGCCGGTGCTCCCGTTCGCTCTGGCCTCTGTCGGCTGAGCCCTCCGGTTCCACACCGTGCGCCCGAGGCTGAACGCGCGGGCCGAACCTGCGGCGTCCGGGAACCTCGCTGCTCGCGGAGGACCGCGATGCGGCGTCCCGGCTCCCCATCCCGGTGCGATCGCCGCCCCCCAAAAGCCCGGGCCCGCCCTGGTTCACCCCGGAACGAGCCGCAGGAACATAGGCGGCACCGGCGGCGTTGGATATCGTGATGAGCGATCCCCATCTTGAGAGGACCAATCCGCACATGCGAAGCACCAATCCGGTTCTGTCCCGTCCTGAGGCGTTCCAGCGCTCGGGCGGTCAGTACGACCAGTCCCAGTACGGCCAGGCGCCCTACGGGCAGGCCCCCTACGGCCAGCCTCAGTCGGGCCAGCCCCAGTACGGCCAGCCGTACCCCCAGCAGGGCTACCAGCAGGCCCCGTACGCTCCGGGCCAGTACTCGCAGCCCGGCTACACGCCGCAGGCTCCCGCGCAGGGTGTCATGACGATCGAGGACGTGCTCGCCAAGTCCGGCACGATCATGGGCGCGCTGTTCGTTGTGGCCGCCATCACCTTCATCTTCCTGCCGATGAACCTGCTGTTCCCGGCGATCATCGTCTCGGCGATCGTGGGCTTCGTCACGGTGCTCATCGTGTCGATGCGGCGCGTGGTCAACCCCGCGGCCGTTCTCGCCTACAGCGTGGTCGAGGGCGTCTTCATCGGCGCCCTGTCGAAGATGTTCCAGACTCTGTACCCCGGCATCGTGGTGCAGGCCGTGCTGGCCACCTTCGTCGCGGCCGGCGTGACGCTCGCCGCCTACAAGTACTTGCGCATCCGCGTCACCAGCCAGTTCCGCAAGATCGTCACCATCGCCACGATCGGCATCGCGGCGATGTACCTGATCAACCTGGTGGTCTCGCTGTTCGGCGTGAGCACCGGACTTGTCCAGATCGGCCCCACGGCCGGGCCGCTGTCCTGGCTCGTGTCGGCCGTGGCCGTCGCCCTGGCGGTCGCCAACCTGATCATGGACTTCGACTACATCGAGCGCGGAGTCGCGGCCCAGGCCCCGGCGTCCGAGTCGTGGCGCGCCGCCTTCGGCCTCACCGTCACGATGGTCTGGCTCTACACCGAGCTGCTGCGCATCCTGTCCTACTTCCGCAGCAACTAGCCCCGCACCAAGCAGAGCGGCCCTCCCGATCGGGAGGGCCGCTCTGTTGCGTTGTGCTAGGTGAGCCGCTGCTGCTGGCGATCCCAGCGCCACTGGCGAAGCTGGAGCGGCGCGTGCCGCTGCAGCAACGCGCGTGCCCCGGTCGCCCACGGCAGGTCCCGCCATCGGTCGGCCGGGATCCAGGCCGAGCTGGCCGTGGTCCCGCCCACGTCGTGCACCACGGGGTCGGTGGGGGCGGCGCAGTGGGCCACGTAGATCAGGCGGACGGCGTGAAAGTCCTCGAGCACGCCGCCGGGGGACATGCCGATCCAGTGGTCGGTCTGGAGGTCGATGAACTGGCGGACGTCGACGAACTGGCCGGTCTCCTCGTGGATCTCCCGTTGCACAGCCTGGGCCGGGTTCTCGCCCTCGTCGATGCCGCCACCCGGCAGCGACCACAGCCCGGGGACGGCCGTCCGATCGCTGAACTCGGTCGCCAGGATGCCCCGCTCCGAGATCACCAGCGCGTAGGCGGCCAGCCGCTGCCGAAACACCGGCGCGACGCGCGCGCGGGCGTCCGGAACCATCGTTCGGGTCCGCTGGGGGCCGCGCGGGACGACGGCCCGCCGGTGGCGCGTCACCTGCAGGGTGACCGCCAGATCGTCTTTGGTGCCGGACGCCGACAGCGGCCGGACGACTTTGTACCCCAGCTCCCACGTGACCTGGTGAGGATCCTCGCCGTGGCCGAGGGTGTAGGCGAACAGCGGCGCCGCGCCCCCCACCTCGACCCCGACGATCTCCATCCCGCCATGATCGCCCCCCGATGGCGGACAATCCAGTCGACGCACACAGTCGAGGGCGTATCGGGAGCGTCCGGGTTGGGTCCGTACGGGTATCGTTGGCGCGTCACTCAGCCCTTGGAGGAGCCGTGCAGTACAACTCGGGAGCCCAGCTCGATCCGTCGCAGGTCGAATACCGCAGCGGGGGAGTCGGCGGTCGCGTCGCGGTGGGCGGCGGCGTCAGCATCATCATGCTGATCCTGGCGTTGGTCTTCGGCATCAATCCCGGCGAGTTGATGGGCGGCACCAGCGGGTCCGCCGGCGGCTCGGCGTCCGGCACCGACCTGACGCAGTGCCAGACGGGCGCTGACGTCGCGAAGGACCGCAACTGCCGCTTCGTCGTCTACGCGAACACGGCCAATGCCTACTGGGCCGGCCTCCTGCAGGGATACCAGCCGATCAAGACGGTGCTGTTCGACGGCCAGACGCCCACCGGCTGCGGCACCGCCAGCACCCAGGTCGGCCCGTTCTACTGCCCGAACGACAAGAACGTCTACCTCGATCCGACGTTCACCGAGCAGATGCTCGTCAAGCAACTGGGCGGCAGGGGCGGCGACGCGGCGGAGGCGTACGTCATCGGCCACGAGTACGGCCACGGCATCCAGGACATGGTGGGGACGCTGGCCCAGGTGCAGTCGGCCGGCCAGTCGACCGGAGCCGACTCGGCGCAGGTCGCGCTCGAGTTGCAGGCCGACTGCTATGCCGGTGCCTACCTTGCACACGTCGCCCAGCAGCCGAACTCGCCGATCTCGCAGATCACCCAAGACGACCTGAACCGCGTCGCCGACGCGGCCCGGGCGGTGGGCGACGACAGCATCCAGAAGATGTCGACCGGCCAGGTCAACCCCGAGTCCTGGACGCACGGCAGCTCGGCCATGCGTCAGCACTGGCTGGCGGTCGGCTTCAAGACCGGCGATCCGCAGTCCTGCTCGAAGGTCTTCACCAACGGGCAGTGACCCGGACGCCTCGCGCGCATGATCAAGTACCTGGGTTCCAAGCGCGCGCTGGTGGGGGTACTGGGGTCGTTGGTGGACGCCGCCGGCGCGCGCTCGGCCGTCGACCTGTTCACCGGGACGACCCGCGTGGCCCAAGAGTTCTGCCGTCGCGGACTCGACACCGTGGCTGTCGACACCGCCGCCTACTCAGAGGTGCTCGCCCAGTGCTACGTCGAGACGGACGCCGCAGCGGTCGACGCCGACGAGGTGGCGGACGCCCTCGCCCGACTGTCCGCGCTGGCGTCGCGACGCGGGTACGTCACCGAGGTGTTCTGCGAGCGGGCGCGCTACTTCCACCCCGACAACGGCGTCCGGATCGACGCCATCCGCGACGGCATCGACGATCTGTACGCCGACTCGCCCCTGCGGCCCCTCCTGCTGACGTCGCTGCTCGAGGCCGCCGACCGGGTGGACGCGACGGTCGGCGTCCAGATGGCGTTTCTGAAGCAGTACCCGCCGCGGGCCCTGCGCCCGCTGCGGCTGCGGGCGCCGGTCCTGACGCCGGGTCGGGGCACGGCCGTCCGGGCCGACGCCCAGGCCTACGTCGCGACGATGCCGCCGGTCGACCTGGCCTACCTGGACCCGCCCTACAACCAGCACCGGTACTTCACGAACTACCACGTGTGGGAGACGCTGGTCCGCTGGGACGCTCCCGAGCACTACGGCATCGCCTGCAAGCGGGTGGACGCGCGCGACGACGCCACCCGCAGCGCCTTCAACTCCCGCCGGACCATTCACGCCGCCCTCGCCGACACCATCGCGCAGGTGCGGGCTGAGGTGGTCGTCGTGTCGTTCAGCGACGAGGGGCTGGTCGGCATCGACGACGTGGTCGCCTTCTGCGCCGCCAGGGGCGGGGCCGTGCGGGTGCTGGCGTTCGACTCGAGGCGCTACGTGGGGTCGACCATCGGCGTGTACAGCCCGTCCGGGGTCAAGGTCGGCCAGCCTGGACGCAGCCGTAACACCGAGTTTCTGGTTCTCGTCGGTTCTGAGGACCGGCTGCGTGCCATGGTGGACGCCGCGGGCCCGGCCCACCTGCTGTCGGCGGCTACGGCTTGATCTCGTTGCCGGTCAGGTCGGTGACCAGCCGCGTGCCCTTGATCGTGAAGTACAGCCGGGGGGCGGTGAGGCTGTCGCGGGCGTCCGCCACCACGGACCACACCGTGTCCGCGCCGAACGTGCCACCGGTCTGCCGCTGCAGCACGCTCCAGATCACCGATCCGCTGACGGTGCGCGGGTCGAAGGGCGGGAGTCGGTCGTTGCCGCTGCGGCTGGCGTCCAGGACCGGAAACCTCGGACGCCGCTCGCGCCGCACGATCGTGGAGCCGTCCTCGCCCGGGTACTCGATGTAGGCCCCGGTGGCCGACGAGATCGACACCGTGGTCGCGCTGGTGTGCGAGCCGAGCGCCTCGGCCAGTCCCTCGGTGATGCCGTAGGCGGTGTTGAAGTTGAACTCGCGGACGGGGGTGCCGTCCGGGTCGAAGAACACGGTCCGGGTCTCGGGGTTCGTCGAGACGCTCATCTTCAGCTCGCTGGCGGCATGCTCGACGCGCCGCAGGTCGATGATCTGCAGTTCCTGGTTGGCCGACGAGCCGGCCAGGTAGCTCGCTGTCTTGAACAACTTGCCGACGTCCGACAGGTCGAAGGCGTCCGGGCTGAACGTGACCTGGCCCACGTAGACGAGGTCGGTATCGATCTGCCGGATCAGGCCCTCGCGGTAGGCCCAGGTGTACGGCTTCCCGTCGCGCAGGACGCTGACCGTGGCCTCGTGCTGGCGGACCGACACCATGATCACCTGGGTGCTGCTGGACGCGCGCACCAGGTCGCGGATCATCGTCGTCGCCACGCCGGGCTGGGTGAAGTCGAGGACGTCAGCGGTGGGGGACGCCGACGGCGTCGGGGTGAACGTTGATCCAGCGCTGGGGGAGCCGTCCAGAGGGGCCGAGTGGGCGGGAACGCAGCCAGCCAGGAGCGCGGTGACGGCCACGGCGGCGGCCAGTCGCGTCCAGAGCATGTGGCGAGCCTATGACCTTCCCGGCGAAGCGTTCGACCGGGTCACCTCATACGTGATCCGGTCGCGGTTCTTGTTTATCGCGACCGGATCAGGTGCCCGGTGAGGCGCGCCGCCGAGGCGTCCAGCTCAGACGAGCGGCAGGTGCCGTCCCCACCAGTCGAGGATGGCCTCGAAGCGCTGCTTGCGGTGGTGCGGCGTCCCGGAGCGCGACAGCTCGTGGTTCTCGCCCGGGAAGACCAGCAGTTCGGCGTCCACCTTGTTGAGCTTCAGCGTCGTGTAGTAGCGCAGGGCGGGTCCGAGCGGGCAGCGCAGGTCGTCCTCGGAGTGGATCACCAGCGTCGGCGTCCGCACCTCCGACGCGAACGACATCGGCGACTGCGTGGCGCGATGGGCGGCGTCCGTGCCGTTGTACTCCTCGACGAAGAACCAGCCGATGTCGGAGTGGCCGATGAAGCTCTCGGTGTCGAGGAAGCCCCGCTCGACGATCGCGGCGGCGAAGCGGTCAGTGTGGCCGATCAGCCACGCCGTCATGTAGCCGCCGTAGCTTCCCCCCTGGACGCCGACGCGCGAGGCGTCCAACCCCGGGACGCTCGCCAGCGCGTGGTCGAGGAAGCTCAGGATGTCGGAGGCGTCCAGGTCGCCCATGGCGTCCTTGATGACGCGTCCGTGGTGCTCGCCGTAGCCGCCCGAGCCACGCGGATTGCAGGCGACGACGGCGTAGCCGGCGTCGGCGTACACCTGGAACTCGTCGAAGAACGCCGGGCCATAGGTGGAGTGCGGTCCGCCGTGGATGTTGAGCAGGACGGGGTGCGGGCCGTCCCCCGCGGGGACGTACACCCAGCCGTGCACCGCGTAGCCGTCGGACGCCGTCGCGGTGAGCTCGATCGGGCGCACCCCGGGCGAGGCCGCGCGGAGGCGTCCGGAGAAGTCGGTCAGCACCGTCAGCGCGCCGGAGGCGTCCAGGATGCCGACCTCGGGCGGGGAGTCGGGGGTGGCGAGGGTGACGACGATGCGGGTGGGGTCGCCGGGGATCTCGGCCGCACCGAGCACGGACGCCTCGCCCGTCGGCCACGTTGTGACGGTGCCGTCCGCGCGGACCGTCAGCGGACGCGTCGTCCCCCGCTCGTTGACGATCGTTAGGACGCCGTCGCTCCCGAACGGCGTCAGCCCGTGCTCGACCTGCACGGTCTGGGCGTCGGTGAGCCGCCTGGGCTGGCCGGACGCGTCCAGGGCGAAGACGCCGCCGAGGCGTCCGACGAAGTCACGGTTGGTGTCGCCCAGGTCTGCGCCGATGAGGAACGTGGTGGCGCCGTCCGCGGCACCGCACGCCTCGTAGGCGTTCAGCCCCGGGGCGATCGGGCGCGGTTCGGCGTCGGGCGTCAGGTCGAAGGCGAAGACCTCGGTGAGGAGGTCCAGGTCGCGCTCGTCGTGGCGGGACGAGGCGGCGAGCAGGGTGCCGTCCGGGGTGAAGGTGGGATCGCTGTGGTCGAAGTCGCCGCGGGTGAGCTGCGTCGCCGGACGTACCGCCCCCGGCACCTCGAGCGGCGTGTCGAGATCGGACGCCGCGGCCGCCAGCTTGGCGTCGGCCAGGGCCTTCGCCGCCCGGCCCTTGGGCTCGACGAACGGCTCGCCGTAGGGGTCCGGCACCTCGGTCACGAACAGCTGGCGGCGGCGGTCGTTGGTCCAGCCCAGGCCGTTGGACTGGAACTGCAGGGTCGTGATGCGGCGCGCGTCCTCGGCGGAGGCGCCGACCCCATCGAGGGTGCCGTAGCGGCCCTCTTCGGGCGTCCGGGCGGTGAAGGCGAGCAGACGTTCGTCGGGTGCGAAGGTGAACTCGCCGACGCCCAGCTTGGCGTCCGTGGCCTGGACGGGTTCGCCGCCGGCCGCAGGGATGACGTGCACTTGGGGGCGTCCGTCGGCGGGGGCGCGCAGGAAGCCGATGAGAGAGCCGCCCGGGGAGAACTGCGGGGCGGCGTCCGCCTTGCCTCTGGTGAGGCGGCGGGGCGGCTCGGCGCCCCGCAGGTCGATGCGCCACAGCTGGCCGACGTACGCGTCGGCATCCAGGCTGGGGTAGGACGCCGCCACGACGGCCCAGGTGCCGTCGGGGTGGACCTGCGGGGCGGAGACGGACGGCAACAGCGGCAGATGGTCGGGACGCATGGATCGACAGTAGTCAGATCGACGCTCGCGCGGCCCGCGAAGGGGGTTGGGGGCTCTTCAGTTGTCCACTCCGGCGGCTACGGTGTCGACGTGGGGCACGGTCACGATCACGGTCACGGGCACTCGCATGCCACCGCGGCCCCGGACCAGCGTCGCCGCATCGGCGTGGCGCTCGGGATCACCGGCGCGATCCTGGTGGCGCAGCTCGTCGGGGCCGTGTGGACCGGCTCGCTGGCGCTGCTCACCGACACCGCCCACATGCTCACCGACGTGCTGGGGCTCGCCGTCGCCTTCGTGGCGTCGCACCTGATGTTGCGTCCGTCGTCGGCCCGGCGCACGTGGGGCTTCCGCCGCATCGAGGTGCTCGCCGCGCAGGCCCAAGCCGGCATTCTGCTGGCCGTCGGGGTGTTCGCGGCCGTCGAAGCGCTGCACCGGCTGTCCGATCCGCCGAAGGTTCCGGGGGCCGAGCTGTTGGTGTTCGGCGTGATCGGGCTGGTCGGCAATCTGATCTCAGTGGCCGTGCTGGCCTCCCAGCGGGCGTCCACGTTCAACATGAGAGCCGCCTTCCTGGAGGCGGCGAGCGACGCGCTCGGCTCGGTCGGCGTCATCGCGGCCGCCGTCGTGATCTCACTGACCGGCTGGCAGGCGGCGGACGCCGTCGCCGGGCTCGCCATCGTGGCCCTCATCGTGCCCCGGGCGGTCATGCTGCTGCGCGAGACGGCGTCCGTGCTGATGGAGTTCACCCCGCCCGGGCTGGACCTGGACGAGGTGCGTCGCCACATCCTCGAGGTCGAGCACGTGCAGGGCGTCCACGAGCTCCACGCCTCGACCGTGGCGTCCGGGCTGCCGGTGCTGTCGGCGCACGTCGTGGTGGCGGACGAGTGCTTCAACGACGGGCATGCGCCCGAGATCCTGCGGGCGCTCAAGGAGTGCATCTCGGCGCACTTCGCGATCGCACACTCGACGATCGAACTGGAAACGCCGGGCTTCGACGCCGTTGACCCGGCCCACCACGACTGAGGTCGCACGCCTCAGCGGCGCCGCGGCACCTGCACGACGACCGTGCCGGGGCGGACGCGAAGACCGCCGACGAGATCAGGACGCCGAGCGCGCCGGTCTGGGGCGTCCGAACCATCCGTCGGGCGACCTCAGGCTCGGTGCATGTCGGCGAAGGACGCAGCAATCTCGCTGATGGCAGCCTCGTACGACGCACTCAATCGTGGACAGCGAGGACGCAAGCCTGGGCCGCAGCGAGCGTTCACGCCAAGCACACCCCGGTGGCATGGATCGGGCAGTAGCCCCCCGGGTTCTTGATGAGGTACTGCTGGTGGTAGCCCTCGGCGAAGTAGAACGGACCCGCGTCCGTGATCTCGGTCGTGATCGCCCCGTATCCGGCCCGCGCGTAGGCTTCCGCGAACTGATCCCGGACGCCCTCGGCGACGCTCCGTTGGGCGTCCGACACGAACAGCGCCGAGCGGTACTGGGTGCCGACGTCGTTGCCCTGACGCATGCCCTGCGTGGGGTCGTGCGCCTCGAAGAAGTGCCGTACGAGCGCCTCGTAGCTGACGATGGTCGGGTCGAAGCAGACTCGGACCGTCTCGGTGTGGTTGGTCCGTCCCGAGCAGACCTCCTCGTAGGTCGGGTTGGGCGTGATGCCGCCCATGTAGCCGACGGCGGTGTTGGTCACGCCCGGCATCGACCAGAACAGCTTTTCCTCGCCCCAGAAGCAGCCCAGCGCGAAGTAGGCGACCTCCGAACCGGGCGGCGTGTCATGGACGTCCACCCCGAACACCAGGTGCTGGCACGGCCCGAGAATGGACGCCTCGCGTCCGGGCAGGGCGACCCGCGGGTCGACCAGGGTCGTCTTGGCGAACAGTCCCATGAAGCCTCCTGAAGTTTCCCTGCCCAGGGTAGGCGGCGCTGAAACGAAAGGGTAGGGCGGCCGCCCGTCGGCGTCAACCCTCCCCGATCGCACCCTAGTAGCGCAGCTGGGCTCCCATGACGACCGTCCGCTCCGGCGGGAGGTGGAAGACCGACGTGCGGTTCGCGGCGGCGGACGCCAACGTCAAGAACAGCTGCTTGCGCCAGGTCCGCAGCGTCGGGACGTCCGCGGCGTCCAGTCGCAGCGACGACAGGAAGTAGCGCGCCTCATCCGGATCGAGATCCATCTCCGGGCACTTGCCCTGGGCCCACAGCAGCGCCTTCGGGACGTCCTGGGAGTCGTTGAAGCCGACCCGGTACGACACGTGGACAATGCCGTCGTCGGTGTACCCGAGGTCGTGAACGGACGCCCGATCAACGTGCCGGATGTGCGGCACGTTCTCGTTGATGATGCTGACGATCGCCACCTGGTCGTGCAGGACGTGGGTGAAGTCGACCAGCTGGCGCAGCGCGAGCGGTGTCGTCTGCCGGTCCGGGTGCGGGAAGACGGCGAGACCGGGAACGCGGGGAATTTTCCGCTGGTGCAGGTCCGCGATGAACTCGTCGAGGTGACCCTCGATGCCGGCCCGCTCTGCTTTGACGTTCGCGTTCCCCTTCATCCAGGTCGTCATGATCGTGATGACGATGGCGGCGATGAGGAGCGGAAGCCAGCCGCCGCTGACGATCTTCGTCACGTTGCCGGCGAAGAAGACCACCTCGAGCGCCACGAAGGTGCAGACCGCGAGCGCGATCTTCAGTGGCCCGACCTTCCAGACCCACGCAGCCAGGCAGAGGAACAGGAACGACTCCAGCAGCAGGGTGCCGGTGACGGCCAAGCCGTACGCGGCGGCGAGGTGCTCCGAACTCTGGAAGACCGCGACGAGCGTGACGACGCCGAAGAACAGGATCCAGTTGATGGAGCCGATGTAGATCTGCCCGCCCTCTTCCTTGGAGGTGTGCTTGACGTTGAGCCGGGGCAGCAGTCCGAGTCGGGTGGCCTGGCGGGACACGGAGTACGCGCCCGAGATCACGGCCTGCGAGGCGATGACGGACGCCATGGTCGCCAGGACGACCATCGGCACCTTCGCCCAGTCGGGCGCGAGCCTGAAGAACGGATTGTCGACGTAGTCGGGGTGCAGCAGGATCATGGCTCCCATGCCCATGTAGCACACGGTGAGGCAGGGCAACACGAGGATGAACCACGCCAGCAGGATGGGGCCCCGGCCGAAATGGCCCATGTCGGCGTACAGCGCCTCGGTGCCGGTGATGACCAGGACGACGGCGCCCAGGGCGATGAACGCGACCCACGGCGTCCGGACGACGAACAACAAGGCGTGGTGGGGGGAGAGGGCGCCCAGGATCTCGGGGTTGGCCAGCACCCAAGGCAGACCGGCGGCCGCGAGGGCCAGGAACCACAGAGCCATGATGGGCCCGAAGAACTTCCCGACAGTGGCCGTGCCCTTGCGCTGGACGGCGAACAGGACCGACAAGATCACCAGCGAGGCGGGCAGCACCCAGGCGGCGAAGCCCTCGTTGACGACCTTCAGGCCCTCGATCGATGACATCACGGTGATCGCTGGAGTGATCACCGAGTCGCCGTAGAAGAGGGAGGCGCCGATGATGCCCAAGATGGTGGCGATTCCGACGAACTTGGTGTTGCCGCCGAGCTTGAGCCGCAGCAGTGCGACGAGCGACAAGATGCCGCCTTCGCCGTCGTTATCGGCCCTCATGACGAGCATCGCGTACTTGAAGGTGACGATGATCATGAGCGTCCAGAACACCATCGAGATGACGCCGAAGACGTCTTCGCGCGTGGCGGCGACGGTGTTGTGGTTGATGCTGAAGACGGTCTGCAGCGAGTACAGCGGCGAGGTGCCGATGTCGCCGAAAACGACGCCGAGTGCGGCGAGCGCCAGACCGGTAGCCGGGCCGTGCTTGGTGTCCTGAGGCTCCGCGGGGACCGCGGGTCGCGGTGGGTCCGTCAACGGATCCGAGGTGGTGGAGCTGTCGGGCTCAGGCGAGGACGGCCCCGCGGTGTGGCTCATGCCGCACATCGTCGCAAGGTCGGCGTCCAATCGCCACTTCCGTTCACCACACGGCGCCCCGCAGCCGCTCAACGCCCGTCCGCGGCGTGGGTCTCCCGGCCCAGTGCGGACGTCCGCCGGAGCGGGCTCAGAGCTCGACGGTGCCGCGGACCATCGTCCGGACGGCCCCGCCGATCCACAGTCCGTCGGCGTCG
>Ga0208693_1000647_pt1 | contig 27142 bp, 25 predicted proteins | sample AD_UKC071_MetaG_FD_184438 | JGI IMG/M metagenome (GOLD analysis project Ga0208693, IMG submission 184438) | Active sludge microbial communities of municipal wastewater-treating anaerobic digesters from USA - AD_UKC071_MetaG (SPAdes) (version 2) | ecosystem: Engineered > Bioreactor > Anaerobic >... | reverse complement strand
GCCGTGGATCTGAAAGGCCTGAACGGGCACCTGGGCAACGGCAGGCGGCGCTGCCGACACGGTGAAGACCAGCGGGACGAACAGGAACAGCAATCTGTGCATGGTGGGAAGCTATGCGGCAAAGGCCGGTGTGACTAGTCTGCGGCAGGACGCCGGTTGCGCTCCTTCAGCCACGGGCCGATCCGGCGGATCGCCTCCTCGATCTCGGGCGTGGAAACCGCGAAGCTGAAGCGCACGAAGCGGTGTCCGTCGACCGGATCGAAATCGATCCCCGGAGCGGTCGCAACCCCCGTTGCCTCCAGCAATTGCTTGCAGAATTCCATGCTGTCGTCGGTGAATTCGGATACGTCCGCATAGATGTAGAAGGCCGCGTCAGGCGGAGCGATCCGGCCCAGGCCCATGCCGGGCAGCGCATCCAGCAGCAGCGCGCGGTTGCGCGCATAGGTGGCGATGTTGGCTTCCAGCTCCTCGCGGCAGTCCATCGCGACCAGGCCCGCGTGCTGGGCCAGGCTGGGCGGGGTGAGGAACAGGTTGCCCATTCGCGCTCGCGCGGCGTCGATCCCCGAAGGCGGCACCACCAGCCAGCCGAGCCGCCAGCCGGCCATGCTGAAGTATTTCGAGAAGCTGTTCACGACCAGCGCCTGCGGCTCGACCTCAAGGATCGAGGGGGTGCGCAGGCCATAAGAGATGCCGTGGTAGATCTCGTCCGAGATGATGGTGATGCCGCGCGCGCGGCAGACCTCGGCAATCGCGGCCAGTTCCTCTTGCGGGATGATCGTGCCTGTGGGGTTGGCCGGGCTGGCGACGATCACGCCCTGGGGCGCCGGGTCCAGCGCTGCAAGGGCTGCGGCGGTCAGCTGGAAGCGCTCCGCTTCGCCGCAGGGCAGCTCCACCGGCTCCATGTGCAGCGCCTTGAGGTTGTTGCGATAGGCGACATAGCCGGGGCGGGCCAGGGCGATCCGGTCGCCCGGATCGAAGCTCATCGACAGGGCGAGGACAAGCGCGGGGGAAGCGCCGCAAGTCAGCAGAATCTGCGCTGGGCTGATTTCCACCCCGTACCAGTCGGCATAGTGCTTCACGATCCGCGCCTTGAGCGCCGGGCTTTCCCAGTAGCCCATCGGATCGGCATCGAGCACCCGGTGCGCCTCGGCGATGGCGGGGGCAGGAGCGCCCGTGCTGGGCTGGCCGAATTCCATGTGGATGACGCTGCGCCCTGCGGCCTTGAGGCGATGGGCCAGGCCGCTGATGGCAATGGCGTGGAACGGGTCGATCTGTGCGGTCATGCGCAGCGGTTACCGGCAGGCCGCACAAAAGGAAAGCGCGGCGCCCCATGGGAGCACCGCGCCTGCCTTGATGGTTTGAGGCCGGTCGGCCCGCGCTGCGATCAGCCCAGGTTGGCGCTGACCATGCAGTAGAGCATAGGGAGCGACAGCAGAACGTTGGTGCGGCTGGCATACAGCGCCTTGGGAGCGGCAGCGGCCTTTTCCTCGGCGCTGGCTTCGACCAGGCCCAGGATCTTCTTCTGGGCCGGCCAGATGATGAACCACACGTTGAAAGCCATGATCAGCGCCAGCCACATGCCCAGGCCGATCAGGTTTTCATGAGCGTTGCCCTGGAGGACCATCGCCCGGTGCGCATAGCCCGCGACATAGGCGATGCACAGGCCGGTCACGACCGTCAGCAGCGCGCCATAGCGGAAGAAGAACAGCACCTTGGGCGCGATGTAGCCGGTCACGCCGCCCTTCAGTTCGGCCGGGATCGACGGCATGGTCGGCACCTGGACGAAGTTGAGGTAATAGAGCAGCCCGATCCAGACGATGCCGAAGAACAGGTGCGACCAGCGCAGCACGCTGCTGGCATCAACGGCGACATCGCCGCTGAACTTGAGCATGACGACGATTGCCAGCACCAGGCCGGTGAGCAGCACCAGATGCAGGTTTCCGAAAAACTTGGCCATTGCTTCCCCCTAGGAAATTGAAGCGATCCCGTTGTGTCCTGGGGCCGGATCGTGGCCCCGCGAATCCTTCCATGCGCCGTAAAGCTGCGCTTGTCAGCCCTTTTTGCGAGCCATTGTCATTCGTGCGGAGGATCGGAAAGCACGTCGGGCTCTTCCTCCTGGGCCAGACCGTGACGCAGCAGCATCGGAATCTGCAGGAAGGTGAACAGGAAGGTCAGCGGCAGGAACACCCACAGCTTGGCGGCGATCCAGTCCCCGAACGACAGTTGCGCGCGCAGGCCTTCGTTGAGCGCGGCCAGCGCGAAGAAGAACAGCCCCCAGTTGCGCGAGAGCTTGAGCCACCCTGCGTCGCTCAGTCCTTCGAAGGCTGCTTCCAGCAGGATCTTGAGCAGCGCCTTGCCGCGCATAACGCCCGCGAGCAGTACCGTGCCGAACAGCAGGTAGATTGCGGTCGGCTTGACCTGGATCCAGATCGGATCGCGCAACAGGACGGTAAGGCCGCCGAAGCCGACGATCAGCGCCGTCGACAGCCACAGCATCGGCGAAATCCGCCCCAGCTTCCACTTCGACACCACCAGCGCGATCACGGCGGCGACCATGAAGGCCCCGGTGCCCGAGATTACCGCCGCAACCTCGCCAATGCCTTCGTGTTTGGCCGGTGCGTTGTAGCGGTAGACACCGAAGAACACGGCGATCGGGGCATAATCGACCAGCAGGTTGAGCAGGCCGGACTTCGCCTTTTTCGGGGCAGATGCAGTCTCGGTCATCAGGCCACTCCCGCGATGACGCGCGCGACCAGGTCGGGGTCGAACGGGCGCAGGTCGTCCATCTTTTCGCCAACGCCGATGGCATGGATCGGCAGGCCGTACTGCTCGGCCGCCGCCACCAGCACGCCGCCGCGCGCGGTGCCGTCGAGCTTGGTCATGATCAGGCCGGTCACGCCTGCTACCTCCTTGAAAATCTCGATCTGCTGCAGCGCATTCTGCCCGTTGGTGGCATCGAGCACCAGCACGACGTCATGCGGCGCCTCGGGATTGAGGCGGCCGAGCACACGGCGGATCTTGGCCAGTTCGTCCATTAGCTCGCGCTTGTTCTGGAGGCGCCCGGCAGTGTCGACGATCAGCGCGTCGATCCCCTGTTCGGTCGCGGCCCTGACCGCATCGAACACCACGGCCGAAGGGTCGCCGCCTTCCGGCCCCTTGATGATCGGCACCCCGATCCGCTCCGCCCAGACGGCCAGCTGGCCGATCGCGGCAGCGCGGAAAGTATCGCCCGCGGCCAGCATCACGCCATAGTCCTGTTCCTGGAACAGGTGTGCCAGCTTGGCGATGGTGGTGGTCTTGCCCGAACCGTTGACGCCGATCACCAGCACCACCTGGGGCCGGGGAAAGGCGACGACTTCGAGCGGCTTTGCAACCGGGCGCAGGATCGCGGCGATTTCCTCGGCCACGGCCTGCTTGATCGACGCTTCATCCGCGCCGCGCTCGAACCGCTCGCCGGCCAGACGGTCGCGGATGCGCCGCGCCGCGCGGGGGCCGAGGTCCGAGAGGATCAGTGCATCCTCGATATCGTCGAGCTGCGCCTCGTCGAGCCTGGTCTTGCTGACGATGCCCGAGAGGTTTTCCGACAGACGCTCTGATGTCTTGCGCAGGCCGCCAAACAGGCGGTCGGTCCAGGTTTCGGCGCTCATGCCAGCAGGCCTTGTTCGATACGGGTGGGGGTGACGGTCACGATTGTTCCGGCTGAAGTTCCGGGCGCAAGCCGCACCCTGGCGAAGTTTTCCGCATGGCCTGTCCCGTCGCGTTCGGCAAGCACGCGGTGCGGGCGCCCAAGCTGCGCATTGAGCCAGCGAGTGCGCTGGGCGGCGGCGGCCCCGCGCAACTGGGCAGCGCGGGCGCGGATCACTGCCGGGGTCAGTTGCGGCATCCGGGCGGCAGGCGTTCCTACCCGCGCGGAATAGGGAAAGACGTGGACGTGCGCGAGGCCCAGATCCTCGATCAGCGAGAAGTTGGCGAGGTGCGCCTCCTCGTCCTCGGTCGGGAACCCGGCGATCAGGTCTGCGCCGAACGCGAGTTCGGGGCGCCGGACGCGCAAGGCTTCGACCAGGGCAGCAGCATCGGCGCGCAGGTGGCGGCGCTTCATCCGCTTGAGGATCAGGTCATGTCCGTGCTGGAGCGAAAGATGGACGTGCGGCATGACCCGCGCCTCACTGCCGATCAGATCGAGCAGCAGCGGGTCGATTTCGACCCCGTCGAGCGAGGAGAGGCGCAGGCGGCCGAGCGCCGGAAAGACGCCCAGGACCGTCTCGACCAGAGCGCCGAGCCGTGGCTCTCCCGGCAGGTCATGGCCCCAGCTGGTCAGGTCGACGCCGGTCAGCACGACTTCGCCCGCGCCCGCTGCCAGATGGCGCTCCACCTCGCGCAGCACCGCGGCAACCGGCAGCGAGCGGCTGGCCCCGCGCCCCTGCGGGATCACGCAGAAGGTGCAGGTGTGGTCGCAGCCGTTCTGCACGGCGATGAAGGCTCGGGTGTGGGTGGCGGTGCCCTCGGCGTGGGCGGGAGCGACATTCCAGGCGCGCGGATCGAGCTTGACCGTGTTGGCAATCAGGCCGTCGACTTCGGGCATGGCAGACAGTGCCGCGCGCTCCACCTCGGCCGCGCAGCCGGTCACCAGCAGACGCGCGTCCGGGCGTTCGCGCCGGGCGCGGCGGATGGCCTGGCGGGTCTGGCGCACGGCCTCCGCCGTCACGGCGCAGCTGTTGATGACCACCAGCGCGTCCTCGCCCGCCAGCAGTGCGCGCAGTTCCTCGCTTTCCGACAGGTTGAGCCGGCAGCCGAGCGAAATGACTTCAGCGCCCAAGATCAGGCTCCGAAGTCCGCGCTTTCGAAGCTGCCGCGAAAGCTTTCGGTGGCGGGGCCGGTCATGGTTACCCGGTTGTCGGTACCCCACGAAATGCCGAGGTCGCCGCCGGGCAGCGAGACAGTTACCGCGCGCTCGGTTAGCCCGCGCCGCATTGCCGCGACGGCGGTTGCGCAGGCGCCCGTGCCGCAGGCGAGGGTCAGCCCGGCGCCGCGCTCCCAAACCCGCAAGCGGATATGGCTGCGGCTGACGACCGCCGCGACGTTGACGTTGATCCGCTCGGGAAACAGCGGATCGTGCTCGATCTCCGGACCCAGCCGGTCAAGCTCCACCGCATCGCAATCGGGCACGAAGAATATCGCGTGGGGATTGCCCATGCTCACCGCGACCGGGTTTTCCAGCGTCTCCCAGGCGACCGGGAGGCTTAGTGTATCCATGGCGTAGGCGAGGGGGATCTGGTCCCATTCCAGTCCGGGCTGGCCCATGTCGACCGAAATGCCGCCGCTGCCGGGTTCCGCTGCCAATTCGCCCGCCAGTGTTTCGATCCGCACGGCGCGCCCTTCCAGCAGGCCCACGGCGCGGGTGGCATTGCCGCAGGCCCCCACTTCGCCGCCATCGGGATTGAAGATCCGCATTTTCAGATCGGCAATGGTGGACGGCTCAAGCACGATCAACTGGTCGCAGCCGATTCCGCTGCGGCGGTCGGCCAGCGCGCGGGCGAACTGTCCGGTGGGCGCGGGCAGGGGCTGAACGCGCGCGTCGAGCACGACGAAATCGTTGCCGAGGCCATGCATCTTGATGAAAGAAACGCGCATTGCCGCGCTCTAGGCCCAGGCGGGCGCGGCGGCAACCTTGGAAGCGGGTTCAGGCGCTGCTGACCAGGGGCAACGTTGCGGCGCCCGCACCGGGGGCAGTGGCCGCTTCCCGGGAATCCAGCAGCAGGTTGAGCTGGCTCAGTTCGCTGCGGGTCCGCTCTGCGGGAGCTGGCAGGCCGTAGAAATAGCCCTGAACCTTGAAGTCACCAAACCGGCGCAATTCGCGCAGCACCTCCTCCGATTCCACGCCTTCGGCAGTGATCGGCAGGCCCAGGCCTTCGCCCAGCGCGACGATCGACTGGACGATGGTGGCATTGTCCGGGTTGCCGGGCAGGGTGGTCACGAAGCTGCGGTCGATCTTGATCCGGTCGAACGGCAGGGTGCGCAGCTGCGACAGCGAGCTGTAGCCCGTGCCGAAATCATCCAGCGAAACCTGGACGCCCTGGTTCTTCAGGCTGGTGATCAGCGAGCGGACCAGGCCGATATTCTCATGCAGGCAGCTTTCGGTAACCTCGATGTCGAGGCGGCTGGGCGGGAAATTGGCCTCGACCAGCATCTTCAGCAGCTTTTGCGCGAACCACGGATCGCGCAGCTGCAGCGGCGAGATGTTGACCGACAGGGTCAGGCGCGGGCTCCACTTGCGGGCGTCGTCCAGCGCCTGGCGGATCAGGTTCTCGGACAGCTCGGCAATCACGCCGATCTCTTCCGCGATCGGGATGAAGATGTCCGGACTGATGACGCCCAGAGTCGGGGAGTTCCACCGGGCGAGCATTTCGAACCCGGCGATCTCGCCGGTCGCGATGTCGACCTGCTTTTCGTAATAGGGGACGAATTCGCCCTGCTGGACGCCCCGGCGGATGCCGGCTTCCAGCTCGCTGCGGAATCGCAGTTCGCTTTCCATCGACGGTTCGAACCAGAAGTAGCGGTTCCGGCCCTGCTTCTTGGCATGGTACATGGCGATGTCGGCCATGTGCAGCAGAGTCTGCGAATCGAGCTGGCCGTCCTGGCTGTCGCTGCGGGTAATCCCTGCCGAGATGGTGGCTTCCAGTTCGACTGACTGGAACGCAACCGGGCGCGACACTGCTTCGATCAGGTTGGCGGTCAGGTGGTCGATATTGTGGGGCTGACGCGGATCGAACGGAACCACGCAGGCGAATTCGTCGCCGCCAAGCCGGGCGACCACCGCGTCATCGGGCATGCAGGCCCGGATCCGGCGCGATGCCTCCTGCAGCAACAGGTCGCCGGCGGCGTGGCCGTGCACGTCGTTGACCTGCTTGAAGTTGTCGAGATCGAACACGATGAACGCGGCCGCCTCGCCGCGCGAAGAGGCCCTGGCGATCAGTTCGTCGGTGGCAGGAGCAACGCTGCGGCGGTTGAGGCAGCCGGTCAGCGGGTCGGTCTCGGCCAGGAACCTAGCCTGCTCCTCGGCCAGGCGGCGTTCGCGCACTTCGCCGGTCAGTTCGCGGTAACGCCGCCAACCGAAGATCACGAGTGCGATGTTGAGCAGGACGGTGTTGATCAGCAACGGATCAGGCGCCGTGCCGCGTCCGGACAGCGAGCGCACGACGGCAGGAAGCGCCGACCCGCCCGAGCCGACGAACATGATGATGGCGGCCGTCACGATCCCCAGCGCGATCAGATCGCGCTCGGCCGTGCGCAGACGAGCGCGTCCGTCGTTCGCCGGCTTGTCTCCGTCTGGCATCTGTTGCTGGCCCCTTTGCCTGCTTGAGCAAGGGGAAGCTGTCAGATTAGGCTGAAGTTTGGGTTAAGATGCGGCAATCATGGACTTGCCGAAGCAGCATTCCGACAAACCCATGTCTTCCATTGCTACTTCTTCAGCCCGATTTCGCGCAGGCGCTGCTGCAGGAAATCGTCGGCGGTGATCGAGACCGGATAGCGGTCCGGATTTTCCGGCGTGATGCACTGCGGCAGGGTGACGAAGGGGAAATCGCTGCGCAGGTGCAGGAAGAACGGCATCGAATAGCGGCTGAAGCGCGCGCGCTCCGGATCGGGATTGCGCACGCGGTGGATGGTGGAGGGCAGGACATGGTTGGTCAGCCGCTCCAGCATGTCGCCGACATTGATCACCAGGGCACCTGGCGGCGGCGAAGCGCTCATCCAGGTGCCTTCCTTGGTTAGCAGTTCAAGGCCGGCTTCCTCCGCACCGAGCAGCAGGGTGATGAGGTTGATGTCGCCGTGCGCGCCCGCGCGGATCGCCTCGCCGGTCACGCCTTCGAGCGGCGGATAGTGGAGCAGGCGCATGACCGAGTTTCCATCCTCGATCCCGGCGTCGAACCAGTTCTCCTCAAGCCCAAGGTAGACGGCGATACGCGACAGGATCGTTGCGCCGGTCCGGTCGAACTGGGCGTAGAGTTCCTGGAACAGCTCGCGGAAGCGCTCGGGCCGCTCGGGCCAGACGTTGGGCGGCATCGAATCCGCGAGCGGACTGCCTTCGGGCAGGTCGCGGCCGATGTGCCAGAATTCCTTGAGATCGTGCGCCCTGGCGTCCTTGGCGATTTCCACGCCAAAAGGGGTATAGCCGCGCGCGCCGGCGATGGCGGGATTGTGGTATTTGCGCTTTTCCTCGACCGGCAGGGCGAAGAACGCTTCGGTCAGTTGCCAGGCGCGCGCGATCAGGTCGGCATCGATGCCGTGGTCCTTGACCATGGCGAAGCCGAAGGTCCTGAAGCTGTCGCCGATGGCCTGCGAAAAGCTGGCCTTGTCGTCGGCCAGCGAAAGAACGGGGAGTGAGCTGAGAGGCATGGGTGGACGTGTCCGCGAAGATTTGACTATGGGCCGCCCATAGCCGCAATCCCGGGAACGCGCATGACGAAAATCAAATCCTTCTGGCTGATGAAGTCGGAACCCGATGTCTACAGCTGGGACGACCTGGTGGCCGAGGGCGAAGGCACCTGGGACGGGGTTCGCAACTACACCGCGCGCAACAACATGCGGGCGATGAAGCTGGGCGACGGGGTGTTCTTCTACCACTCCAACATCGGGGTGGAGATCGTGGGCATCGCCGAGGTCAGCGAGGAAGCCTTCCAGGACCCGAGCGACGAAACCGGGCGCTGGTCTGCGGTCAGGCTGAAACCGGTGCGCAAGCTGCCCCGGCCGGTCACGCTCAAGCAGGTCAAGGCCGATCCGGCGCTGGCCGACATGGACCTGATCACCAAGTTCCGGCTTTCGGTATCGGCAGTGAAACCTGCCGAGTGGGATCATATCCTCAATCTGGCCGGGGCCTGAGCCGCAGGCCGGATACGGTCGCTCCCCCGGCGCTGAGCTGTTCGACGTCGATCACCAGATGCAGCAGGCGCAGGCCCGTGCGGCCGCGCGCCTCGCGCAGCGCGGCGACCGCCTCGTCGGTCGTCTCGCAGCGCAGTGCCCAGCCGCCGTAGGCGCGGGCGAGTGCCGCGAAATCGGGATTGGCCAGCGCCGTGCCACTGACGCGCGCGGGAAATTCGCGCTCCTGGTGCATCCGGATCGTGCCGTAGGCGCCGTTGTCGACAAGGATCACGGTAAGGTCGCAGCCATGCTGCATGGCGGTGGCAAGTTCCTGCCCGTTCATCAGGAAGTCGCCGTCGCCCGCAAGCGCGACCACCTGCCGGTCGGGATGGCGCAGCGCCGCGGCCACGGCGGCGGGCACTCCATAGCCCATCGCTCCGGCAGTAGGCGCAAGCTGCGCCGGGAAGCCGTTGTAGTGCCAGTAGCGGTGCCACCAGCCCGAGAAATTGCCCGCGCCGTTGCAGATGATGCTGTCGTCCGGATAGATTCCGCGCATCGCAGTTACGACGGCGGCCATGTCGAGCGCGAATTCTCCCGGCTTTGCAGTCGTCCAGTCCAGCCATTCGCAGTGCGCTTCATCGCCCGCATCGAATGGCACGACATCGTCGCAGAACATCAGCGCGGCTTCGGCAAATTCGCCCATGTCGGCACAGAGCGCTAGATCGGCCCGGTAGACCTTGCCCAGTTCCTCGGGATCGGGATGGACGTGGATCAGCGTCTGCAGCGGGTGGTCGGGCGTGATCAGGCTGTAGCCATCGGTCGTCGCCTCGCCCAGCCGGGCGCCAACCGCCAGGACCAGGTCGGCCTGGCGAATGCGCTCGACCAGCCTGGGATTGGGTCCATAGCCCAGGTTGCCGGCCCAGACCGGGCTTGAATTCGCAATCGCGTCCTGCCGCCGGAAAGCGCCCGCGACCGGCAGGCCGATCTTCTCCGCAAACCGGGTAAAGTGCTCCCGCGCCTTGGCGTGCCAGCCGGCTCCGCCGACAATCGCGATCGGCGCTGCGGCATCCTCGAGCAGACCCATCAGCACGCCCATGGCATCGGGGCAGGGTGCCTGGGCAGGGCGGACGACGGCCGGGCGCGGGGCCGCGCCGCTCACTTGTTCCAGCAGCATGTCCTCGGGCAGGGCGACCACCACCGGCCCCGGGCGTCCGGCGATCGCCGTGGCCCAGGCGCGGGCGACGTATTCCGGAATGCGCGCCGGATCGTCGATCCGCAGCACCTGCTTGGCAAGCGGCGCGAACATCATGCCGAAATCGACTTCCTGGAACCCTTCGCGGTCACGCATCGAACGGTCGACATCGCCGATGAACAGGATCAGCGGCTGCGAATCCTGGCTGGCGACGTGAACTCCGATCGAGGCATTGGTCGCCCCCGGGCCGCGTGTGACGAAGCAGACACCGGGCCGGCCGGTCATCGCCCCATCGGCGCAGGCCATGAAGGCGGCGCCCCCTTCCTGGCGGCAGACTACGGTCTGCACTTCCGGCGAATCGTGCAAGGCGTCGAGCACCGCGAGGAAACTCTCGCCCGGCACCGTGAACACGCGGTCGCAGCCCTGGGTGATCAGGCAGTCGACGAGGAGCCGTCCGCCGGTGATGGTCGTGGTATTGCTCATGGGGTGGAGACTATCGGCGCTTGGCCGCATCCGCAACGCGCTGGCGAATTGTTCCCGGCGGAATGGTTACTGTCCCGGAACGGGATGGGGGATAGATCGCGGGGCGGCGCGGCTGGTAAATGGTGAAGAAATTCTTAAGACTTGAGGCCATGAGAAGGTCACTGGTCCTCACCGATGATGCCGCCCGGCACCCGTTCCTTGCCAGCCTGCCGCCGCACGTGCGGCGCGGGGCCGAACCTGTTCCGGCGCGTCGTCCGCGCCTGTCGCTGCATGACCTGCGCGACTTCCTGACCGCCTACAGCGCCTGCTTCGTCGCGGTCAGCCTGTTCATCGCCTGAGGCTCAGGCGGCCGCGCGCTCGGCCTTGACCAGCAGGTGGCCGAGCCAGGCGGAGACCAGGCACATCGCCGCGCCAAGCAGCAACTGCTGGACCACCGGCACGCCGACCGCGCTCAGCACCACGGCGATCACCGAGCCGATCACCATGGCCCCCGAATTGACGATGTTGTTCGCGGCGATGGTCCGCGCGGTCTGGGTCTTGTCGACGAAGGTGGTCAGGAAGGCGTAGAGCGGGACCACGAACATGCCCCCCGCCGTCGCGATCCCCAGCAGGCTCAGCAGCAGCGGCACGGCCAGCGGTTCGGCGACAAAGCTGGCAACATCCAGCAGGCCGCGCGCATCCGGCGCAGGCCAGGCCTGGCACACCAGGTAGAAGCCCACGACGAACAGCGCCATGACCAGCACCGATACGGGCGAATAGCGTGCCGACACCGTGCCCTTGAGCAGCGCGTTGACCGACATCGAACCGATGGCGACGCCGATCGAGAAGATCACCAGGAACAGGCTCGCCACTTCCTTGCTGGCCGACAGCACGTTCTTGGCAAGCGGCGGGAACTGGATGAACAGCACCGCGCCGATGGTCCAGAAGAAGCTGATCGCCATGATCGCCAGGAACACGCGCCGGTCGTGGCTGGTGTTGCGGACCAGCGCGATCGAGGACCGCAGCACGTTGTAGTCCAGCGGCTCGACCTTGCCCTGGGCGGGAGCCGGCGGCACCTCGCGGCTTACCCCATAGCCAAGCAGCGCGGTCAGGACGACGCCGAGCGCGGCCCATTCGACCTCGATCCAGCCGGCGATCATCGTGCCCGCCAGGATCGCGATATAGGTTCCCGCCTCGACCAGTCCGGTGCCTGCCAGCACTTCGCCCGAATGCAGGTGCTGGGGCAGGATCGCGTACTTGATCGGGCCGAAGAAGGTGGAATGGACGCCCATCGCGAACAGGGCCGCCAGCATCAGCGGGATGGCGAGCGTGTGGACCGCGATCTCCTTCCACGCCAGCACCAGTCCCGCGCCGCCGACCAGCATGATGCCGATTTCGCAGGCCTTGACGATGCGGATGATCCGCGCCTTGTCGCGCATGTCGGCCAGCTGCCCCGCCAACGCGGAAAGCAGGAAGAACGGCAGGATGAAAATGCCCGATGCCAGCGCGCTGAACTGCCCTTCGGCCTCTTCCGAATTGTAGACGCTGTAGACGACGAACAGCACCATCGCGTTCTTGAACAGGTTGTCGTTGAAGGCATTGAGCAACTGGGTGACGAACAGCGGCAGAAAGCGCCGGCTGCGGATCAGGTGGGTCTGGGTAGTCATTCGCCTGCTTCTGGTCGCCCCGGGTGCGGCGGAACCTAGCGGGACTTGTCCTGCGGACAAGCCCAAACCGCCCCCTTTTTCCCCGGCGCCAGTGCGGCTATGGCAAAAGGCGATGCTGTCGCTTCCCAACCTGCTCACGCTTTCGCGGATCCTGGCCGTGCCGCTGCTGGTGGCCCTGCTGTGGTGGCCCGGCTGGAAGACCGGCTACCTGATCGCCTTCGGGCTCTACTGCCTGATGGGGATAACCGACTATTTCGACGGTTACCTGGCCCGGGCGCAGGGCACGGTGTCGAAGCTGGGGCAGTTCCTCGATCCGATCGCCGACAAGATCATGATCGCCGCAGTGATCCTGATCCTCACCGGCAAGGGGATGATCGAGGGGATCCATGTGATCGCCGCGCTGATCATCCTGCTGCGCGAGATCGCGGTGTCGGGCCTGCGCGAGTTTCTGGCGGGGCTGCGGGTCTCGATCCCGGTGTCGCAGCTTGCCAAGTGGAAGACCACGTTCCAGCTGGTTGCCTTCGGCGCGCTGGTGCTGATGGGCGGGGCGCCGGACTTTGCCATTCCTTTCACCGGCGGGTGGCTGACTCCGGAAAGCGTCGGCCTGACCACGCTGTGGGCGGCGGCCGCGCTGACCCTGGTGACGGGGTGGGACTATCTGCGGGTCGGCCTCAAGCACATGGACTGAGGCTGGCGCGCTGGACACCCGGCGCACTTTTTCGTTTCGGAAACATTGTTGATTTACAAAGGATTACGCTGAATCCGCGTGACCTTCGAGGATCGGTGTTCCCGGCCCGGATGGATTGACGGTTTCAAGGAGCGCCGCCGTTCTACCAGCCGCGCCGGGGTTAGGAAAACGCCGGCGCCTACCAGCGCCTCGCCGGCGGTGGCGCGCAGCGATCGGGCAGGGCGGGCACGTCCACCGCGCCCATCGCCACCGGCACCGGCTGCCATGTCCCGCGCGAAGGATCTGGCCCTTTCGCGGCCGGCCAGCGCAGCGCCGAGACATAGTCGATCATGTCGGCGTCGGCAGTCCCGTCGCCGGTCGAGCGGACCACGAAGGCATCGGCCACGGTGCCCTTGGGCGTGACCTTCACGCAAACCACCCCGGCCTTGTTCATCATGCTGGTGGGCACGGGCGGCGGCGCCTCTGCGGAAAGACCGGCGGAGGCGGTGAGCGAGGCTGCGGCGAGCAGCGCTGGGAGACTGCGGACCATGGCGCCGTTATGCCACGGGCGCGACGCCCGGGCAATCGCTCCGGCGTGGACGGCGCGAATCACCCCGCGCGCAGTTCTTCGGCCAGCAGGCGGAATTCCTCCGCGCGCGGGCTGTTCTTGCGCCAGACCAGGGCAATCTCGCGGTTGGCGTTGCTGGTGCGCAGCGGCCGCGCGACGACGTCCGTACCGTTGAGAATACCGGCATCCAGCGCCATTTCCGGCAGCATGGTCAGCCCCAGGCCATTGTCCACCATCTGCACGAGGGTATGGAGCGACGTGCCGATCATCGTGGCAGAGGCGCGCAGTTCCGGGCGGTTGCAGGCGGCCAGCGCGTGCTCTTTCAGGCAGTGCCCGTCCTCCAGCAGCAGCAGCCGGTTCTCGTCGATCAGTTCGGGCAGGATTTCGGCGGGCGGATCGCGCGGATCGTCCTTGGGAAAGGCGACGAACAGCGCGTCCAGCTCGATCGTCTCCTTCTCCACCTCGCCGGTCGGGAAGGGCAGGGCGAGCAGCACGCAGTCCGAGCGTCCGTGATGGAGCGATTCGATCGCCGCTGCGCTGGTTTCCTCGCGTAGGTACAGCTTCAGCGCGGGCCGCTCGCGCCGCAGGCGCGGCAGCATCCGGGGCAGCAGGAAGGGGGCGATGGTGGGGATCACGCTCATCCGCACCTCGCCCGAAAGCGGCTGGCCGGCGCTCTGCACCATGTCGGACAGCTCCTCCGCCTCGCGCAGCAGACGGTGGGCCTTGGCGACCACGGCATTGCCCAGCGGCGTGAAGCGCACCGCGCGCTTGGTCCGCTCGACCAGCGTCACCCCCAGCAGCGTTTCCAGATCGCGCAGTCCGGCGGAAAGCGTCGATTGCGAGACGAAGCAGGCATCCGCCGCGCGCCCGAAATGCCCATGTTCATGCAGGGCGACCAGGTATTGCAGCTGCTTGAGCGTGGGAAGGTAGGTGGTCATCGCCGGCGGCTATCGCACGGGGGCGGGTGGTTCGCCAAGATTTGCTTCACCTGGAGCCGCGAAGGGGGCGTCCGACTGCCGTCGCGCCAACGAAAAGCGGCTGGGCCTCACGAACTCCACCTTCACGCTTTAGCGCGAACCCTTTTCCCTTTCTCCGCGCCTCTGCGTGAATCATTCTTCCTCGGCAGGATCGACCGGCTCAACCACGTCATCGACATGGGTCATCTTGAGCTTCCCGTTCACCACCGCGAAGGCCATCTTGCCTTCGACCAGGTCGAGCGCATCCTTGCCGAACTGGCCGAAGCGCCAACCTTCCAGCAGCGGCAGTTCGCGCACGCCGGCGGCCAGAAGTTCCAGATCCTCGCTGCGCGCCAGCAGGCGGGCGGCCACGTCAATTTCGCGGCTGCGGATCTTGAGCAGCAGCTTGAGCAGGTCGGCCACCAGCGCGCCTTCCTTGCCCAGCGGCGCGCCGCGCGCAGTGCGCAGCGGCAGTTCGGATTCGGGGAGCGGCGTGGCGGCGGCGAGGGTTGCCATCAGCCGCTTGCCGATCTCGTTGTCCTTCCAGCCCGAAGACAGCCCCCGCACCTTGGCAAGGTCGGCCTGGGTCTTGGGCGGGTGGCTGGCAAGGTCGGCCAGGGTTTCGTCGCGGACGATCCGGCCGCGCGGGATGTTCTTGTCCTGGGCTTCGGCCTCGCGCCAGGCGGCCAGCGCCTTGAGGCGGCCAAGCATCGCCGGATTGCGCCCGGCGGCCTTGATGCGCTGCCACGCAACCGAGGGATCGTTGCGGTAGTTCGCCGGATCGGCGAGCTTTTCCATCTCGATGTCCAGCCACACTCCGCGTCCGGTTTTTTTCAGGCGGTTCAGCAGCTTGGGGAAGATTTTGGCAAGGTGGGTGACGTCACCGATCGCATAATCGATCTGGCGTTCGGTCAGCGGGCGGCGCGACCAGTCGGTAAAGCGGGCGCCCTTGTCCACGGTGATGCCGAGCCACGATTCGACCAGGTTGGAATAGCCGATCTGTTCCGACTGGCTGACCGCCATCATCGCGATCTGGGTATCGAAGATGGGGTGCGGGGTCTTGCCGGTCAGGTTGTAGACGATTTCCACGTCCTGCCCGCCCGCGTGGAACACCTTCAGCACGTCCTCGTTATCGACCAGCAGGTCGAGCAGCGGCGAAAGATCGATTCCCGGGGCCAGCGGATCGATTGCCGCAGCCTCCTCGGTATCGGCCACCTGGACCAGGCAAAGCTCTGGCCAATAGGTGTTTTCGCGCATGAATTCGGTATCGACGCAGACGAAATCGGCCTTGGCCAGACGCTCGCACAAGGCCTTCAGCGCGTCGGTCGTCGTGATCAGCGGGTGTATCTTCATGTTTCTTTTCTGTATGCGGGCCCGTGCGAGCCCCCGGCTTGACAAAAACGCGGCCATCGCCTGTTAGCCGCGCTTTCGCCCCTGCAACAATGCGGGCCGCTTGGAAAGAGTTTCGATGCATCTTTATCGCACCCACACCTGCGGCGCCCTGGGCGCTAGTGACGTTGGCCAGACCATCCGCCTGTCGGGCTGGGTCCACCGCAAGCGCGACCATGGCGGCGTCCTGTTCGTCGACCTGCGCGACCATTACGGCCTGACCCAGATCGTGGCCGACAGCGACAGTCCGGCGCTGGCCGTGCTGGAAGGCCTGCGGCTGGAAAGCGTCGTCACCATCGACGGCGAAGTGAAGGCGCGCAGTGCCGGCACCGTCAACCCCGGCCTGCCGACCGGCGAGATCGAGGTCTATGCGCGCGGCGCGACCGTGCTGAGCCGGGCCGAGGAACTGCCGCTGCCAGTGGCGGGCGAGCAGGAATATCCCGAGGAAATCCGCCTGCGCTATCGCTTCCTCGATCTGCGCCGCGAAACGCTGCACGCCAATATCGTCAAGCGCACGCAGATCATCTCGGAAACCCGCCGCCGCATGGAAGCGGGCGGCTTTACCGAATATTCGACCCCGATCCTGACCGCCTCCAGCCCGGAGGGCGCGCGCGACTTCCTGGTGCCGAGCCGGATCCACGCGGGCAAGTTCTTCGCGCTGCCGCAGGCGCCGCAGCAGTACAAGCAGCTGCTGATGGTCGCGGGCTTCGATCGCTATTTCCAGATCGCCCCGTGCTTCCGCGACGAGGATCCGCGCGCCGACCGCCTGCCGGGCGAGTTCTACCAGCTTGACCTCGAAATGAGCTTCGTCACCCAGGAAGAAGTCTGGGAGACGATGGAGCCTGTCATGGCCGGGATCTTCGAGAAGTTCGCCGATGGCAAGTCGGTTACGCCTGCGGGCCAGTTCCCGCGCATCCCCTATGCCAAGGCGATGCTGGACTATGGCACCGACAAGCCGGACCTGCGCAACCCGCTGGTGATCCGCGACGTGACGGGCGAATTCCAGCAGTCCGGTTTCGGCCTGTTCGAGAAGATCGTCGGCAGCGGCGGCGTCGTGCGCCTGATCCCGGCGCCCGCCACGGCGGACAAGAGCCGCAAGTTCTTCGACGAAATGAACGAATGGGCGCGCAGCGAAGGTCATGCGGGCCTGGGCTATGTTACCCGCAAGGGCGGCGCCTTCGGCGGCCCGATCGCCAAGAACCACGGCGAGGAGCGCATGGCCGCGCTGTTCGACGCGCTGGGCCTTGGCCCGGATGACGGCGCCTTCTTTGCCGCGGGCAAGGAAGAGCAGGCCGCCAAGCTGGCGGGCGCGGCGCGCACCCGGGTGGGCGAGCAGCTTGGCCTGATCGAGCAGGACGCCTACCGTTTCTGCTGGATCGTCGATTTCCCGTTCTACGAATGGAACGAGGACGAGAAGAAGGTCGACTTCGCGCACAACCCGTTCTCGATGCCGCAGGGCGGGCTGGAAGCGCTGAACACCCAGGACCCGCTGACCATCAAGGCGTTCCAGTACGACATGGTCTGCAATGGCTATGAACTGGCCTCGGGCTCGATCCGCAACCAGCACCCGGACCTGATGGTCAAGGCGTTCGAGCTGACCGGCCTGACCCAGGTCGACGTCGAGGAGCGCTTTGGCGGCATGTACCGCGCCTTCCAGTACGGCGCTCCGCCGCACGGGGGCATGGCGGCCGGCATCGATCGCATGGTCATGCTGCTGTGCGGTGCGCAGAACCTGCGCGAAATCACGCTGTTCCCGATGAACCAGCGCGCCGAAGACCTGCTGATGGGGGCGCCTTCGCAGGCCGAGCCGAAGCAGCTGCGCGAACTGCACATCCGCGTGATCGAGCCGCCCAAGGCATAAGTTCCTGCCCCGGTTGACGACAGGGCGCGGGCTGGCGCAAGCTGGCCCGTGTCGCGCGGCCAAACCGGGGAAGATCAATGCGTTCGTTGCTGCCTGTCGCCATCCTTGCCGCCTGCGCCCTGTCCGCGCCGGCGCGGGGTGAAACCCTGAACATCGAATCGGTCTATCCCGCCGGAAGCAACGAGGCGGCGGCGCTGATCTCGATCAGGGTCGATCGCTTCGGCGGCACCGACGGCGAGGCGCTGGCATTCCGGATCGAGGATTCGCTGCGCGGCGCCAGCATCGGCGGCCGGCCCTATTTCCAGATCCTCTCTGCAGGCTCGGCGGGCATGGCCGAAGGCCTGCTGCGCGGCACTGCCGAGGCGGAAATGACGGTCCGCAGATATACCGAGGACCGCGAGGAATGCGTCAAGGACGACGCCGGCAAGTGCACGCCTGAAAAGCGCAAGTTCAAGGTCCGTTGCCAGGCCCGGCGCTTCGAGCTGTCGGTGATGATGCGCCTGACCGGACCCGACGATGCCCTGATCTGGTCCGACGACCGCCCCGAGGTCTACGAGGATCGCGGCTGCGAGGACGCCTCGAACGCGCCGCGCACCGGCAATTCGGTGGTCCGCGACCTGGTCGAGCGGGTCGGCAAGCGCATCCGCATCGATCTTGCCCCCTACGAGACTTCGGAGCAGGTCCGCGTCAACGAGGGGCGCAAGGGTCTGGCCAAGCCGGACGGCGAGCGGTTCAGGCAGGCGGTCAGGCTGACCAAGACCGACCAGGCGGCGGCCTGCGTGGTCTGGGAACAGCTCGATTCGATCTATCCCGATCACCAGCCGACCCAGTTCAACATCGCCCTGTGCGACGAGATGCGCGGGCGCGACGAATCGGCGCAGCTGCGCTATCGCCGGATCGTCCAGCTCGACCCGCGCTATCAGCCGGCGCGCGATGGCCTGGCCCGGATCAGCATCCGTGACAACGCCCGCCGCCAGATGGCGGCGCAAAAGGGGCGCTGAACGGCCCCAGGGCATTCGCCGTGATCATCCCGTGCACCCTCTTGCCAGCGCGCGCGGCGTTCTCTAGGGCGGGCGTGACATTTAATCTGCCGTTCACGAAGGGACACATCCATGAGCGACACCGCCGACCGGGTTAAGAAGATCGTTGTCGAACATCTCGGCGTCGAAGCCGAAAAGGTGAACGAAGACGCCAGCTTTATCGACGACCTGGGTGCAGACAGCCTCGACATCGTCGAGCTCGTCATGGCTTTCGAGGAAGAGTTCGGCGTGGAAATCCCCGACGACGCTGCCGAGAAGATCAGCACCGTTGCCGATGCGATCAAGTACATCAACGACCACAAGGGCTGATAGCCTTTGGCCGTTGGCCTGCAGCGCCGGACAACAGCTCGAGCCTGGGCAGTCTGACGGCGAATGATGGCTTTTGACAGGCTCAGCCTCTATGGGGCTGGGCCTGTTCTTATTCTGCAAGTTGGAGAGACGCATGCGTCGTGTCGTCGTTACCGGTCTTGGCCTCGTTACCCCGCTGGGCGCCGATGTCGAAACCACCTGGGCCAACCTGATCGCCGGCAAGTCGGGCGCGGGACGCATTACCCGCTTCGATACCAGCAACCAGAAGTGCCACATTGCCTGCGAAGTGAAGGGCAAGGACCACCCCTGGGGCTTCGATCCCGACAAGCGCGTCGATCACAAGGTCCAGCGTCAGGTCGATCCGTTCATCATCTACGGCATCGATGCCGCTGGGCAGGCGCTGGAAGATGCGGGCCTCGTCGACATGGACGATGACCTCAAGCTGCGCACCGGCTGCTCGATCGGTTCGGGCATCGGCGGCCTGCCGGGGATCGAAAGCGAATCGATCGTCCTGCACGAAAAGGGCCCGGCCCGCGTCTCGCCGCATTTCGTCCACGGCCGCCTGATCAACCTGATTTCCGGCCAGGTCTCGATCAAGTACGGCCTGATGGGGCCGAACCACGCGGTCGTCACGGCCTGTTCCACCGGCGCGCACTCGATCGGCGATGCCGCGCGGATGATCAAGGACGGCGATGCCGACGTGATGCTGGCTGGCGGCGCCGAAGGCACGATCAACCCGCTGGGCGTGGCTGGCTTCGCCCAGGCCCGCGCGCTCAACTGCAGCTTCAACGACCGGCCGGAACAGGCCAGTCGCCCCTATGACAAGGACCGTGACGGCTTCGTCATGGGCGAGGGCGCGGGCGTGGTCGTGCTGGAAGAGTACGAGCATGCCAAGGCGCGCGGCGCGAAGATCTATGCCGAAGTGGTCGGCTATGGCCTGTCGGGCGATGCCTATCACGTCACCGCGCCGCATCCGGAAGGCAAGGGCGCCGAACTGTCGATGCGGATGGCGCTGCGCAAGGCCGGCCTCGCGCCGGGCGACATCGACTATGTCAACGCCCACGGCACTTCGACCATGGCCGACACGATCGAACTTGCCGCGGTCAAGCGCGTGCTGGGCGATGACCTGTCGGGCGCCTCGATGAGCAGCACCAAGTCCGCCATCGGCCACCTGCTGGGCGGCGCGGGTGCGGTCGAGACGATCTTCTGCATCCTCGCGATCCGCGATCAGGTGGTGCCGCCCACCCTCAACCTCGACAATCCGGACGAAGGCACCGAAGGCGTCGACCTGGTGCCGCTCCAGGCGCGCAAGCGCACCGTGCGCGCCGCGCTCAACAACTCGTTCGGCTTCGGCGGAACCAATGCCAGCCTGGTGGTCAAGGCGGTCGAAGACTGATGACCATGCGGCGGGGGTGTCTGCCGGCCCTCGTGGCCGGTCTGCTGATGCTGGGCGCGCTGGGCTGGCTGCTGGGCGGCTGGTTCATGTCCGGCCCGCTGAAGACCCCCACCGCCTTCGTCGTGCCCGACGGGTCGAGCCTGGGCAGCGTCGCGGCCAAGCTGGAAGGCGAAGGCGCGATCGATTCCGCCTCGGCTTTCCGCTGGCGGGCGAGGCTGTTCGGCGGCGGCGCTCCGATCAAGGCGGGTGAATTCATGTTGCCCAAGGGCGCCAGCCCTTCGCGGATTCTCTCGATCATCCAGGGCGACGAGATCCTGCGCCGCTTCGTGACAGTGCCTGAAGGCATGCCTTCGATCATGGTCTACGAACGGCTGATGGCGCACCCGGGCCTGACGGGCAGCATCGCGGTGCCGCCCGAAGGTTCGATCCTGCCCGATACCTACGAAATCCAGCGCGGCGAGAGCCGCCAGGCCGTGCTGCTGCGGATGCAGGCAGCGATGCAGCGCACCCTGGCCGAGGCCTGGGAAAAGCGCGGCCCGAACATCGCCGTGAAGACCCCGCAGGAAGCCCTCGCGCTCGCCGCGATCGTCGAGAAGGAGACAGGCAAGCCGGAGGAGCGGCGGATCGTCGCCGGGCTCTATTCCAACCGGCTGCGCCAGGGGATCATGCTCCAGGCCGATCCGACGATCATCTACCCGATCACCAAGGGCAAGCCGCTGGGCCGCCGCATCCGCCAGAGCGAGATCCAGGCGGTCAACGATTACAACACCTATTCGATGGTCGGCCTGCCCAGGGGACCGATCACCAATCCCGGCAAGGCCTCGATCGAGGCGGTGCTGAACCCGGCGCAGACCAATGTGCTCTACATGGTTGCCGACGGCACCGGCGGGCACCAGTTCGCGACGACGCTGGAGCAGCACAACGCCAACGTCGAGCGCTGGTACACGATCCGAAAGCAGCGCGGCGATTTCTGATATCGGCGGCGTTCCGGAGCTGATCCGGGACCGGTGGCGACTAGGCTTTGCCGCCGCGTCCGGCGGCCAGCGGTCCCGGGTCGAGCCCGGGACGACGCTTCCTCAAGGCTCGACGATCGGGAAACCTGCCGGCACCGGATCGAGCGCGTTCAGCCAGTTTTCCACGGCCGCGCGGTCGCCCTCGACCTTCAGTCCCGCCATTTCCAGCTGTTCCAGCGGCAGCTTCATGAACAATAGCCCCAGCAGGAGGCGGCGCGGGCCGGTCAGCGTGGCCTGGGGCGAGGGCAGGGGCGTCATCCGCCCGATCATCGTCGTCTCGGTCAGCTCGACGCTGGCCTGTTCCTTGCGGTCGGTCAGGACCAGGTTGATCCCCAGCCTGCGTCCGCCCGCCTTGGCCGGATCGAACCGGGTCGAGGCCGTGTCCAGCAGTTCGCGGGTCGGCACGGCGGCGATCATGTCGGTTCCCTGGCCAGAGATGGCCCCGCCCTTGTAGCCCTCGCGCAGTTCCTTCGCTGCCATCAGGAACTGGTTGCGCCAGATCGCGCTTTCCGCCTGGTAGCCCTGTTGCTCAAGGCTGTCGGCCAGCAGGGCGCGGGCCTGCTTGTTGGCGGGATCGCTGAACACCAGCTGGCTGAGCAGGTCTGAAGACCAGCGATAATCGCCAGTTGCCATGGCTTTGCGGGCGGTGGCCAGGGTCTTCCCGGCCCCGCCCAGCGCCGCCACGAGGCGTTTCGCCCGCTCGACCGGAGGGTGCGGCTGGAGATTGGCCGGGTTGCCATCGTACCAGCCAAGGTAGAACTGGTAGACCGCCTTCGAATTGTGGCTGTAGGTGCCGTAATAGCCGTGGTTGAACCACTCTTTCGCCAGCGCGGGGGGCTGGACCAGGGCCTCGGCGATCTCGGCCTGGGTCGCGCCCTGGTTCATCAACCGCACGGTCTGGTCGTGCAGGTAGCGATAGTTGTCGCGCTGCGCGGTTAGCGATCCGACCACTTCGCCCGTGCCGAAGCGCGGCCAGCAGTGGCTGGAAATCAGCGTGTCGCTCTTCGGTGCCCAGGTCCGCGCGGCTTCATCCAGAAATCCCGCCCAGGCCCGCGTGTCGCGCACCTTGGCTCCGCGCGGGGTCAGGATATTGTGGAGCGAGCAGGTCGACATCTCGGCCGAGAGGAAGCTGCGCGCGGGCACGATGTAGACGTTGAGTTCGGACGGGGCCTCGCTGCCCGAAACAATCTGGAATTCCAGCGGTACGCCATCGATCGTGCGCGTCTCGCCGGTGCGGGCGATGGTGTCGGTGGGAGTGATCAGCGTGATCTCGCCGACAGCGAGCGCCGGGCCGATCCCGCTGCCCATCTGGCCCTGCGGCCCCGGCGTCAGCGCGCCGCCGAACTGGTAGCCCGCGCGGCGGCCCATGGCGGCGCCCGCAATCACGTTTTCCGAGACGGTTTCTTCCATGAAATGGGCCGGGGCGATGATCGCCACCTTGCCCGCCGCAACGTCCGCCTCGTTCACCACCCCGCGCACGCCGCCGTAATGGTCGCCATGGCTATGGCTGTAGATCACCGCCGTCACCGGGCGGGGCCCGAGCTGCTGGTTGACCAGTTCCAGCGCGGCGGCGGCGGTTTCCTTCGCCGTCAGCGGGTCGATCAGGATCCAGCCGGTCTGGCCGCGGATGATCGTCATGTTCGACACGTCGAACCCGCGCACTTGCCACACGCCTTCGCTGACCTTGAACAGCCCGTGCTTGCGCAGCAGGCCGGTGTGGCGCCACAGCGAGGGATTGACGGTATCGGGGGCTGCCCCGCCCATGAAATCGTACGATGCCAGGTTCCACACCAGTTTGCCGGCGGCATTCCGGATCACGGGATCGGCACGCGTGGCGATGAACCCGCGCGCCGCGAAATCGGCGTCGCGCCCGTCCTCTGCGGGGAGCCGCGCCGCAACCGCGCGCTGGGCTGCAACCGTTGCGGCGCTGGCGGGTTTGGGATCGAGCGACGGAGCGCCTGGCGCCGCGATTGCGGAAGTGGCGGCAAGCAGCGCCGCGCTGGTTCCAAGGAATAGTGCAGTGGACTTCATGGTGTGTTCCCTCCCGCCGCAAAGGTTAGTCGTCCGCCCAGCGCTGACAAGCGTGCTAATTGAGCGAGTGAGAGGGAAATGCGATTACAGTGACGCATTATCGCCGCTTCCCCGATCAGGCGATCCCGGCTAATACCCCGCTCGACCAAAGGAGATTTCACAATGCTTGGACGTACCATCCCCGACGTGACCCTCAAGACCCGCGTGCGCGACGAATCAATCGGCGGGCCGAACCCGTTCCGCTGGCAGGATCTTGCCGTGCGCGAGGAATTCGCCGGCAAGAAGGTCGTGGTCTTCTCGCTCCCGGGCGCTTTCACCCCCACCTGCAGCAACGAGCAGTGCCCCAACTATGAACGCCTCTACGATGTGTTCAGGGCAGCGGGCGTCGACGAGGTCTACTGCCTGTCGGTCAACGATGCCTTCGTCATGTACCAGTGGGGCAAGAACCTGGGCCTCGAAAAGGTCAAGCTGCTGCCCGACGGTTCGGGGCATTTCACCCGCCGCATGGGCATGCTGATCGACAAGGATCACCTCGGCTTCGGCATGCGCAGCTGGCGCTATGCGATGATCGTGGACGACAACACGATCACCCATTGGTTCGAGGAACCGGGCATCAACGACACCGGCGCGGACAGCGATCCCTATGGCGAGACCGCGCCCGAGCGGCTGCTGGGTGCGCTGACCGACGAACCCGTGGCGGCCTGAGGCTGAACGGGCTAGGTGCGGGCGGTGGATTCCGATACCCCCTCTTCGCCGTCCGCACCGTCCTTTCCGGGCGAGCCGCTGCTCGATTCCGCCGCGCCGTTCATCGTCACGGCGGAATTGCCGGCAGACGTGCTCGCCTGGTCCGATGCCCTGCGCCGCGTGCACTTCCCGCCGGAGCGCAACTGGCTGAAAGCCCACGTCACCCTGTTCCACGCCTTCGCGCCCAGCCTGCGCGAGGAACTGCTGGGAGTGCTGGGGCGTTTCGCGGCGGAGTTCGCTCCTCCAGCGGCGCGGATCGAGGGGTTGATGGACCTGGGCGGCGGCACGGCCCTCGCGATCCGCAGCCCGGGGATGCTGGCGATCCGCGCAGCCATTGCCGATCACTTCCACGGCGCGCTCACCGCCCAGGATCAGGGCACGCCGCGGCTGCACATCACCATTCAGAACAAGGTCCAGCGCGCCTCCGCCAAGGCGCTTCAGGCGGAGCTTGGCCCCCAGCTCAGCCAGCGCGATTTCGTCTTCCCCGGGCTAGGCCTGCACATCTATCGCCGCCCCCACTGGGAAGACCTGCGCATCTGGCGCCTGCGCGGCAAAGAGGGTGGTTGACCCCGGCGAACTTGCCGCCTATGTGCGCCGCCTGCCCGGCGCCTTCGCGGCCCGGTTGCCTCTCGGGGCGGAGTAGCTCAGCTGGTTAGAGCAGCGGAATCATAATCCGCGTGTCGGGGGTTCGAGTCCCTCCTCCGCTACCATTCAAGTCATTTATCGCTTTGTTTTCAAAGGATAAAATGACTTTTTCGGAAAATCGAAACCACATTTGTTCCCACATTTTGTGCGGGCCGGGATGGGCTGGTATGCCCCTTTCTGGGATCGTTGCTCGGCCCCCTCTCGCGTTGTTGCCGTCTTCCTCTCCGAGCTGTCCGGACGAATCTTGACGGTGCATCGCACCGGCTGCTGCGAGGTTGCCGCGTTCTTCCGGCAAGCGTCAACGGCGTCGCGATTGTCGCGCTGGATGTCAGCGGCCTGTACCAGTGCATTCCATGCCTCGGGGCTGTCGCTTTGCATCATCCGTGCGCCTGCGTCCCAGCGAGACGATGCGCCCACCATCCGCGCTGCCATACGCTCGGGCCAGTGCCAGCTTTCCGGCATAGCGCGGGCAACGGTGCCGGGAAGGAATGACCATAGCAGGATGCCTGCCAGCAAAGCTCCGCCTGCCACCTGGTAGAGCTGCTGCCGCTGCTCGGCGGCATTGCGCACTTGGGCCGTGACGCTGCGCAATTCTTGGGCCGCGTGACTTAAGTCGCTCCGGGCCTGGCTGATTCTGTCCTGATCGCTGCGCCGCGCAGCCTCGGCTGCGGCTGCAATCCGATTGCCGATGCTGTCAGGGGTCATTTGCATCGCCGGATGAGCAGCCATGCTCTTCAGGCTCCCGTCAATCGCGCCCATCCGCTTGACCATGTCGGTCAGGGTCGCACCGTAGTCGGGAATGACAATGTCTGCGCGTTCGGCAGCAAGGTGCTGGACCGCCCGACGCATCAGGGCCAACTCGCCCTCAAGGCGGGCAAACGCCTCGGCGGCGGGATCGCCAGCGGTATCCGGCGTGGCCGAGTCGGGTTCCGGCTCCGGCTCAAGGTCTAGGGTCAGTTCCACGTCATCCGTATCGGTATCCATCGCATTTCTCCTACAGGCCCATGCCGATTGACCGGCTCCGCTCCATTGAGATGGAAGCGGCAAGGTCGCGGGCCAGATCGCGACCGAGTTCTGTCTTGATGCCAAGCTCGCGCGTGCGGCTGCGCAGCAAGGATTCAACCTGCGCGTCGCGCTCCAGCCCCTTCGCCATGTCCGTCATGTGGTTGGTCAGCCTCTGCGCGCCTTTGGTGTCACCATCGCGCTGCATGGCCTGTCGTGCCTGCCCGAGCCGTTGCCAGTCGCTGACAAAGCGGTCTGCGCGCTGCGCGGGATCGACGCGGATTTCGGCTTCAAGCTGCATGGCGCGAATTGCGCCCTGGCTGCGACCATCGGCGGCCTCACGGGCCAGCGAGGGCTGGCGCTGCAAGGCGCTGGCCAGGTCTGTGGCGGCATTGGGCCGGATCGCGTCGAGCGCCTTTCCTGCCTTCTCCAGCGCGTCGCGCTGGTGGGGCAGGACGGGCAATCCCTGTTCGCGCATCTGCCCGATGTCGTTGGCAGCACGTGCATAGCGCTCGACCGCCCGGGGCTGGTCGGACAGGCCAGCCTGATCGGTCGGCAGGGGTTCGAGCCGGTTGGCCTGCGGACGGAAGCCAGCGAAGATCGACTTCGTCCGTTCCGGCAATTGCCGGGCGATCTCCACGATCCGCTCGCGGAAAGTGATACCGCGCCGTTCAGCAAACTGCTGCTCGGGCTTGTAGTCGCTTGCTATGTCCTTGCCGCGCTCGCGGCTCAGAGTGCGGACCAGTTTCGACTGATCGGCGAAGTCGTCGCGTCCATAGTGCAGGGCCACGCCGTCACGGTGGCGGGACATCGCTACATAGGCACCGTGGCTGTCCATGCCCGGCGTGGCCAGCACATGGGCGCGGTCCACCGTCATGCCCTGCGCCTTGTGAATTGTGGCGGCGTAGCCATGATCGATGTGCGCATAGTCTTTGGTATCGAAGGCGACGTTGCGGCCATCGTCGGTGCGCACGGCTATGCGCTGCGGCGTCACCTGCTCAATGGTGCCCAGTGTGCCATTCTTGACGCCCAGGCCCCGCTCATTGCGCAGGAACATGATGCGGTCGCCGCTAGCGAACAGACGCTCGCCGCGCTCGGCGCGGATGGTCACGTCGTTGCCCAGTTCGCCGCTCGCTCGCAGCCTTCCTCGCGCTGCGTCATTGAGTTCGCGCACCTGGTCATTGGTGTGGCTAAGGATGATCCGCGTATCGCCGGGGCTGGCCTGCCGGTCGCGATCCCAGTGCTCGATCAGTTCGCCGCGCGCGGCCTCCCGCGTCTCGGCGGCGTGGACCATGCCGCGTTCGTCATAGGCCTGAATGGCAAGTCCGGTGCGCCCGGTGGCAA
>Ga0208693_1000630_pt1 | contig 27678 bp, 29 predicted proteins | sample AD_UKC071_MetaG_FD_184438 | JGI IMG/M metagenome (GOLD analysis project Ga0208693, IMG submission 184438) | Active sludge microbial communities of municipal wastewater-treating anaerobic digesters from USA - AD_UKC071_MetaG (SPAdes) (version 2) | ecosystem: Engineered > Bioreactor > Anaerobic >... | reverse complement strand
CGCTCCTAAGCCGACGTCGGCAATGTTGGCAAACCACCGCTGGCCGGGGCTGCCGTCATCTTGAGTATACTCCACCAGGGCAAGATCGATTGCGCGTTCCCGATTGGCAGCGATGACATCTAACGCCCCGAGATAATCCTTGGGGATACCCAGGGTCTTAATTAAGTCACAACCTGTTCCCCGAGAAATAATCCCCAGGCGGGCATCGGGGTTAATGGGAGTTTCGCCTGCAAAAAAGCCATTTACGGCTTCGTTGGCAGTGCCATCACCGCCGACAGCAATGATGGTAGTCTTTCCCCTCTTCAGAGCGTCACGCACAGCGTCGGTGGCATTGCCGACAGCAGTGGTCATGTGAGTTTCAAACTCCAGTCCGCGGCGTTGCATTTCTTCAGCGATCTTTGGCCACACCTCTCTTGTCGTGCCATTGGCAGAGGTAGGATTGACAAGGACAAAGATATTGTTCATTTCAGGCTCTCCTTTCATCGGCGGGGATTACTGTTACTTACATGTTTCGACACAATAAATGCAAATCCTTTTACAGGAAAAGGCATGTAAAAAGGCCGCAATTGGGCGGCCTGCTAAGAATTAGTGCAATTGTTGACGGGGGGCGGTGCTGTGCATGCCCTTAATGAACTTGCGCACTGCCATTACTCCCTTTTCAGGAACAACGGTAAAATCTGTAGCAATTTCTAAAGGACAGGGACCCGTCCCGTCCTGGTTGAGGATTTGCCCCACCACCTTGTCGGCGCAGTGAAGAATCCCTGCTTCAGATAAGACATCGACGGCCTCCCGGCTCATCAGGGGAGAATGAATGGCATTGACTTGACCGAGAACAGCAATCATTGCGGCCGCCCGGCCGATGACTTTATCGGCAACGGCACTGCCGGGAAGCACATTATGGTCCAGGGCATCCAACAGGGGCTGTATGCCCTGAAGACGGCTGCTGAAGAGCAGGCGTCCGTCCCTGACCACCACCAGGGATTGGCCCTCCTCTGCCAGCAACCGGGCAGCTATTTTCAAATCTCCGCTCATATAAATGCTCCTTGCCTTCCCCTTAGCCCTCGGTGTTGGCTGGCAGTAAAATTCTCCCGGTGCAGTATGTTGTATAAGTCCTGGGGGAAAGAGTCCCCGCGATATAAGAAAACCATATTAGACCTCCTCCCATGCGGGCAGCATTATTCACAGCATTAGTTCTAGACCCGGGCCAATAATCCTGCCCTTAAGGACTATGTAAATGATGGAAGCCGTCTGAGAGCTGGCATCCCTTTAGAAAAAATCTAACCCCTGACCAAGGACCTCAGCCCCGGCTTGCTCCGCCAGGCCGATGACTTTTTCCAGCACCCGCCGGGCGCCATCGGGATCAGGGCCAACCCAGGCCGCTGCCAGGCAAGCATGATTATGCACATCCTGGCAGGCGGCTTCATATACTGATAGATTATAGCGCTGGTGCATGCGGCGGAGGACGGATTTTACCACCATACGCTTTTCCTTAAGCGAATGGGCCTCCAGGCGCAGGTCCAATGTCATCAGGGCGACTACCACGATATCCACCTTCCCCAACAGAATAGTGCTTTTATTGTAGGTGACGCCTGCCTGTTGGTCAAGCAAAGACAGGTGCACAAACCTTCCGCATGTGCTAGACTTAAAATGTACAGGAGGTGTCATATGATAAAGCAAAAGGCCGCAGAACTGGCGGCCGCAATCAAGGATTCTGAAGAGTATAAGGGACTGCAGTCAGCCAGAGCCCGAGTGAAGCTGGATCCCAAAGCCTTTGATCTCCTCAATCAGCTGCAGGTTCTGCAAGGGGAAATTATCCGCCTGCAGCAGCAGGGACAGCCCATCACTCAAGCTGTAGTAGAGCAATTGCGCGACCTGGAAAACCAGATGCAGCTAAATTTGACTCTGAGGCATATGGTGGAAGCCCAGCAAAAGTTTGATAACCTCATGGAAGAGGTAAATGCCGTTTTGGCAGAAGGATTGAGTTAAAAAAAGACATCCAGCGCGGATGTCTTTTTTGTTCCCGGTTTAGAAATGGCCGAGAGTCCCCTGTCTTCTCGCCCTTGCCTGACAAAGTCTGAAAAAGGCAATGCCAATAAAGAGGTAGAGCAGAGAGCCGGCGAGCATCGTCCACCAGTCCGCCGCAGGTATGTGGGAAAGGTCAACGCCTTCAGTCATAACTCCTTGGATCCAATAGGCGGGCAATGTGGTGGGCAGCCAGCGGAACACCGGGTTGGGATCAGCCGCCACCAGGGCAATGAGGGCAAACTGGACAATTTGCAGATAGGAATGTATGCGTTTAAAGAGCAGAGTAAAACCTCCGCACAAGAAGCCCAGACCGAAGACAGCGGTGAGGGCAAGCAATGCCAACGGCAACAGGGAAATGATGTCGATATTTAGACTGGTCCCCGTCGTCGCCATTGTCAGGGCCAGCATGGCCACCACTATCACCATATCTGTAATGGCAGCGGCAACCACCTTAAAGCCGCTGAGAACCGTCAGGCCCAGGGGAGACATGCAAAGCTGTTCCATGGTGCCCTCCTGGGTCTCCTGCAAAAGGCTGTAGGGGATGGTCTGCCAGGCCATCATCAGCATCAGCCAGGTCACGTAACCGACAACCAGATTTTCGACACTTGGCCCCATCTTGATACCGGGCGCGCCGATTCCTGAGTAGCCCCAGAAGATGAGCATGAAGATGAAGTAAATGGTGATGATGCCCCCAATGGAGTTTACAAAGTAGCGGCGCAGCAAAATTACTTCCTTTTTCAGCATTGCGGTAAATCCAAGCCACCATTTCATGCCCGGCCACCCCCCAGTATCTCGATAAACACTTTTTCGAAGTTCAGTTCCTTGCGGCTGATGGATTCAATTGGGGTCTGCTCCTGACCGAGAATGTTCAATGCTTGCCACAGCAATGTGGGATTCTCCAGTTCCAGGGAAATCCGCCAGCCTGAATTGAAAGGAACAAGCTGCAGATGGGGCAGTCTTTCCAAGCTCTGACGCTGTTCAGGCGTTAGTTGTCCCACCGCCAAATCATAGGAGCGAACCTGGAACAGGTCCATTAAATGCTGGATGCTGTCATTGGCGACAATTCTGCCTTCATTGATAATCACTACCTGCTGGCAAATGTCCTGAACAACGTTCATGTCATGGGTGCTGATGATGATTGTGCGCTGTTCCTCCTGGACAATGCGGCGCAGAAGTCCCCGAATCTCATAGGAAGCAGTGACATCCAGCCCCAGGGTGGGTTCGTCCAACAACAGTATTGGCGCGCCGGTAATCAAGGTAACTGCCAAGGCAAGTTTTTGCTGCATGCCCCGGGACAATTTGCGCACTGGCTCCCTGGCTTTTTCCTCAAGACCAAAGACCTGCAAAAGTTGGGAAATCTCTTTTCTCAGACTCCCGGGCCTCCTGCCCCGAATAGCGGCAAAAAACTCCAGGTTTTCCCTGGGTGTAAGGCGCCAGTAAATATTGCGGTTGCCTTCCAGCACTGCAGCTAACTGAGCCAGGGCCTTGGCCCGTTGGCGCCGCACATCCCAGCCCTTTACGCTGATACTGCCGGCATCGGGCTGAACGAGACCGCAAATGGATTTAATTGTGGTTGTCTTGCCAGCCCCGTTGGGCCCCAGGAGGCCGATGATCATCCCCCGGGGGACCGCAAAGCTGATCTCCTCCAAAGCCTTGATTTTTTTTCCTTCCGGGCCGGAATAAACCTTTGTCAGGTTGTCCACTTGAAGCACAAAATCCATGCCTTCTCCTCCTTCCAGTCGGATGGGACTAGAAATACAACTGTTGTATCAAGACCTCCCCGTCTTTGCAGATGAACAGGAATTGGTTAATCAGCTGCAATATTTTCACACCCCCGACATCCTTGAGAAGTGAACGGGAACCAACAGCAGGCGAAAGCCGCACCAGCTGATCTTCCAGCAGGGCAATTAATGTACCATCCTGCCATACATATTCACTTGTCTTCAGTTCATAGACCTTATCATCAACCACGTCAAAATATACCAGGAGGTCGCCGTTATCCCCTGCACGGGCAAGGACTGCTTCGTCGTTGGCAGCCAACAGCCGCCACCGCGCCCATTTCCCCGGCAAAGTAAAGAGTTGGGCAAAACCAGTCTCCCCGGTCCAGGCCCACAGTTCCTCGCAACAGGCGCCCAAGAAATCTTCGCTCCCCTTCAGGAAGTAAAGGGTGTCGCTTTCAGAGGACCAGAGAGGAGTCTGGGGAACAATGCCGGTATTGATTATAACCCTCTTCTCCCCGGCAGTATCCACCAGGCCCAGGCTGCCATCCTGCAGCCAGGCCAGCAGAGAATTGTCCCTGTTCCAAACCAGTTCTTCAGTAAAGTTAAGGAAAACCTGGTTGTCTTCTTTGAGGTTTTGCAAGACAGTGCCGTCTTCCAGGGGCAGCAAGTACAGATGGCTGCCGGCAGCTCCTCCTGCCCAGTAGGGCCAGGGTTTCTCCACCGGATTGAGGCCTTGCTGAAATTCACTGATAGTTTCCCCCGTGAGAATATCTGTAAAGTAAGGGCCGTCGACAGGACCGTAGTACCAGCCTTCGCCATTAAACCAAACCGGTTGCCGCCGCAATCCCGGCGGCACCCAGGCATTTTCTTGCCAAAGGATCTCCCCTTGCTCGCCGGAGAAATCCAGCAGCACCCAGCTGAAATTACCCTCTTCGTCCCGGGCTTCCAATAAGACCTGAGGCCAGGCCACAGCCTTTAGAGTTGGCGCAGGCCCTTTAAGAGATACAGTCCCCAGAATACTTGCTTTCACCGAGTCTAAATCTAATAAAAAGAAGCTGGCCAAACCCTCCTCCCAGCCCAGGGCAAGCAGAGTATGAGTATCCTCGGTAACAGCCTCCACCCCCAGGAGCTGTCCGAATCCCTCCAAGGCAATGCCGCCGCTGACCTGGACAAGCTGGGGGTCAATTTCCCGTTCAATAAAACTAACCTCTGTCCAAAGAGGTTTCTCCTGGGGATTGGGTTTTAGATAGGCGGGAGGATTGGCAGAGCATCCTGAAATTAACAAGGCTGATATTAAAGTAATAGTTATTAGTAAAAACTTCTTCATAACCCTCTCCTACTCATATTCTAGCGTTATCCTTTAATATTCTGCTTCCCTGAGCGTAATTCCTGCCCCCAATTAAAAAAAAGGTCCAATGACCTTTTTATAAGGTGTACTCTCCTTTGCGCTGTTGCATTCTCTCTCCCCGCCAGCGGAGAAATCCTGCAACCAGGCCGGAGAACAGACCAATAGCGGTCAATGTTCCCAGGGGGCGCCGGGCCAACTGCCAAACCCAGGCTGTGGCATTGTATCCTGGTGCTTCCGGCAGACCATAGGCTGCCGGCATTTCCGTCAGGACATATATCCTGCCCAAACCGTTCATCTCAAATTCCCCATAGATATTTGCCTCGTAAAAGCCCTGTCTCCTCAGAGCCTCAACCCTCTCCCTGGCCAGTTTCAGCATTGCCCCCCGCTGTCCATAGAGCAAAGCGCCGTTAGGGCAAGTAGCAACGCAAGCTGGCTTTAGCCCCTGGCTGACCCTTTCGGCGCAACCGGTGCACTTGCCCATCTTATTTGTGGCTTTGCTGACCTGGGGCACCTGGAAAGGACAGTACTGGGCGCAAAGGCTGCAGCCAATGCACTTGTCGGTATCCGGCCACACGGTGCCTGCCTTGGTGCGCTGCAACGCCCCCATGGGGCAGACGTTGATACAGGCAGCATCGTTGCAATGCATACAGCTGAGGCTGGCAAAGAGCCAGCGGCCCTTATCGGTTTCGGAAAAAACCAGGTGGTTCCAGGTATGGGCCTGAAGGGTCGGGGGATTTGTGTACGTTCCCCGGAACTTCGTCACCCCTGCCGGCAGCCGGTTCCAGTCCTTGCATGCCACCTGGCAGCCGCGGCAGGCCATGCACTTCTGTGTATCTACCAGAACTACATTGGACATTGTCAAGCCCTCCTTATATTGCACAAAAAGGCTTTATACTCCGGAATGGTGGTATTGGGATCCCCCACATGGGGAGTAAGGACATTGGCGCTGTCTCCCGGGAATAGCCCGCGATAGCCCCAATGCCAGGGCATGCCGACAATTTCCACCAGTTTTCCGCCAACCTGCATCGGTTTCAGGCGCCTGGTTACATAGGCCACCGCTTTTATTTCTCCCCGGGGGGTGCTCACCAGGACTTGGGAGCCATTGCTGATTCCCAGCTTCTCCGCCAACTGCACACTGATTTCAACGAACATTTCGGGGGCCATCTCTGCCAGCCAGGGGCTGTTGCGGGTCATGATGCCGCTTTGCCAATGTTCGCTGACCCGATAGGTAGTGCCGATATAGGGGAATTCTTCCCGGGCGGCCAGTTTGCCAAGGCCCTGCCACCAGGTGATGACGGGATTGTTCTGCTGGGAGCTGAGGACATTGTGCACAGGGCTTTCTGCCGGTTCGTAATGCTCAGGCAAAGGCCCGTCGGCCATGCCGGGGCTGAAAAGCCTGGCCTGCAATTCCGGCAGCATGATAAAGGGGCTTTGGGCAGTGTTTTCCGGAGGGTTATCCTTCCAGGCAAAATCCGGCACATCATTCATCCGCCATTCCCCTCCCTCCCAGAAAACAAGGGGGACTTTGGGATTCCACGGCTTGCCGGAAGGGTCACTGGAGCAGCGGTTATAAAGAATCCGGCGATTGAGGGGCCAGGCAAAGGCCCAATCGGCATGAGTGCCAATCCCCTTTTGTTCCCGGATGCGCCGCTTGGCTGGCGGGTCCTCCAGGTCATTGTAATAACCGGAGTATATCCAGCAGCCGCAGGCGGTGCTGCCGTCGGCAGCCAACTTGGTGAAGTTTTCCAGGGGCTTATGGTTCTCAATTTCATAGCCGTTTATTTCCAGGGCCACCTTTTCAATATCCGGCTCCTCTTCCCCCTGCCCGTAGTCCCAGTTTAAACCCAGGATGGGATCGGGGAAGACACCTCCCCTGGAATAGTGGTAATGCAATGCCTTATATAACTGGTCGGCAATCCACAGATCCGACTTTGCTTCTCCCGGGGGCTCGATGGCCTTGTGCCGCCACTGTATCCAGCGTCCGGAATTGCTGACCGACCCGTCCTTTTCATAGGAAGCTGCAGCCGGGAGCAGGAAAACTTCAGTTTTGATGCTGGCGGGGTCCGCCTTGGGGCGTCGCCAAAAGCTGGCTGTCTCGGTCTCAAACAAGTCAACTGCCACCATCCAGTCGAGGCTTTCCAGAGCTTTTCGCTCCAGCTCGGCCTGGGGCCCTCCGACGGCAGGATTCTGACCCCAGACAAACATGCCCTGAATTTCGCCCCTGGCCATAGCTTCGAAAATGGCAATGTGGGAGTGGTTTTTGCCATCGAGCTTCGGCAGCCAGTGGTAACAAAAGTCGTTTTCCGGGGTTGCCTTCTCCCCCCACCAGGCTTTGAGCATGCTGATGAGAAACTTGGGCTTATTGGACCAGTAGCTGCTGGCAGGGGTTTCTTTGGCATTGTAGTCTGCCAGGGTGGGATGATCTTTGGCCTGAGGCATGTTGAGATACCCGGGGAGAATATGATAGAGCATGGCCATGTCGGTAGACCCCTGGACATTGGCTTCTCCCCGCTGGGCATTGACACCGCCGCCGGGGATGCCGATATTGCCCAGCAGCAACTGCAGCACTCCAGTGGCCCGCACATTTTGGGAACCGTGGGTGGACTGGGTGATGCCCATTGCATACAGGATGTTGCCAGCCTTGTCAGTTGCGCCGGTGGCGCAAAAAGTCCTGGCCACCAATTCAAAGTCTTCGCGACTGCAGCCCACAATTTTGCACACTGTGTCGGCATCATACCGGGCATAGTGGTTTTTCAGCACCTGAAAGACGCAGCGGGGATGCTGCAAACCAGGATCTTTGCGGGGATTGCCGTCCTCATCCAGCTCATACTTCCAGGTGTCCCGGTTATAACTGCCATCTGCATAGCCGGAAAAAACCCCGTCTGCAAAGTAATATCCGGGATCGAGAATGTAGGAGGCATTAGTATAGTTGACAATATATTCCCGATGGTAGAGCTCGTTGGCGATGGTGTAGTTAATGAGCCCCCCCAAAAGAGCAATATCTGTGCCCGGCCGCAGAGGCAGCCAGAGATCTGCCACAGCGGCGGTGCGGGTGAGGCGGGGATCTATGCTGATGAGCTTTGCTCCCCTCTCCCTGGCTCTGTCAATCCAACGCATCGACATGGGGTGGTTTTCCGCCGTGTTGACCCCGATGGCCATAATGACATCCGAGTGCTGGTAGTCAATCCAATGGTTGGTCATTGCACCTCTTCCAAATGAATTGGCCAGACCGGCCACAGTGGAAGAGTGTCAAAGGCGGGCGTGATGGTCTAAATTGACGATACCCAGACTGCGCATGAGCTTCGCCAACAGGTAATTCTCTTCATTGTCCAGGGCAGCGCTGCCCAGATGGGCGATGGCCCGGGTGCGATTGACGGTAACACCATTTTCCTGGGCCTCAAAGGTGGCGTCCCGGGTCTCTTTAACGCGTCGGGCGATTCTGTCCATGGCCCAGCGCCAGTTTTTCTTCTCCCATACCTTGCTGTAAGGTGCCCGGTAGAGGACCTTTGTCAGGCGATTGGGGTTGGTTTCCGGGCTGTGGGTGCGCAAATTATAGACTGTGTTTAGGTTCAGCAAGGATGCGCCTTTGCTGCATAAGGCCCCCTCGTTAATGGGGTGATCGGGATCACCGCTTACGCTGACAAGCTTGCCATTGACCACATAGCATATGGCACCACAGCCGCAGGAGCAGTAGGGACAAATAGTGGTTACCTCTTTGGCATCTACCAGGGGGTAGCTGATAACAGGGTCCTTGTCCCAGTCACAGCCCACTACTGCAGCAGCCAGGGCCGCCAGGCCCGTCAGCTTAAAAAATTCACGCCGCGTAACTTTCACGCTCTCACCTCATTTCCCGTGTTAATCTGTGGGGATGGGATGCAGGGCGATAACCCTTGCGCTGGGCAAGGATGTCTAAAAAAACCGTGGCAGCGTTCTCCAGTTGAAGGTCACAGCCAGCTTGCGCCTGAGTGCAGTCGGTTATTTTCACGTAGTAGCCGCAATCGTCGCATACCTGAAGGCGCCGGCGGGGATCCTCCTCAAGAAACAGCATCAGTTGCCCCTCTTGGTTGCTGCTGCAGATGGGGCATGTAAGTCGTGAAAAGCTCCACTCTGTCTCACACATCCAACAGCCCAGAATGCGGCGCCCATCTTCCGGCCGGTTATAGCCGTTGACAGGATACTGGCCGCACACGGGGCACCAGCCCCGATACCAATTTTCCCCAACAGGGGCTTGCTGGAGGGCATAAGCGGTGTAAAAGGGTACGATGGCAGCAAGGAAAAACTCCGCCAGCAGCGAAGGTTCCAGGGGACTGAGCTTGTGCAGTCTCAGTTCCCTGACGGCTATTTCCATGGCGGCAACCAAATCTGGTTCCAGACAGCTTTGCACCGTCGTTGCCAAAGCTTCCAGAGTACTGTCCTCCAGGCTGAAGATCAGAGAAATAAAATCTGTTTCCCGGTTATGGCTGGCCATGAGAGAGGCAAGGCGAATGCAAATTTCCCGAAACAGCCGCGGGGAAAAGAGAATTCTTTCACATTCCAGGATATAGCTTTGAATAGCACCTGTTTTCTTGGGAAGGGGAAGCTCAGCAATGACTATATCCCGAAATTCCCGCTGCACATCGAGAATTTGGCGCAGCAAGGGCATAATCGGGGCATCGTAAAGCTCTGCTTTCATCCTCTCCACCTCCACAATACTATTCTAGTATATTGGGCAAAGGGGGAATAGTCCTGCAACTATTGGATATTTCTATGACCAATTAGCGAATCATGGCAAGATACGAAAAAACCAGGCATCTCTAGCCTGGTTGTGATAATATTTGCTTATACCGCCCGCTGAGAATCCGAGGCAGGCAAAATGATGCTGTTAAAAGCAGCCGCGACCCCGTCCTGATCATTGCTTAAGGTAACGCGGCCCGCCAGCTTTTTCAACTGGCTGGGACCGTTGCCCATGACAATTCCCAGTCCCGCCGCCTGTATCATTGTGCGGTCATTGAGATTATCCCCTATGGCCACCACTTGCTCCATGTCCAGTTCCAGGTGCCTGGCTAGCTTCTGCAGGGCCCAGCCTTTGGAAATACCAGGAGGAGCGATTTCAAGGTACATGTGGTTTTTGTACCCGAGGTAATAGTCTGCCGACAATCCCCGCTCCGTCGCGTTCTCGAAAATCTTTTCCAAAGATCCCAGCTTGCCGATTGCAAATACCTTATGGCTGTCAAGCCTGCCCTCCACAACTGCCTGGATCATGCCGGGATCCTTACGCACCCTGCTTTGGAAAAACTCCCGGACACTATAGGCAAGGTTTGCGGGTTTAAGCTTGTTTTCACAAATCATCTGCACCCAGGAAGTAAGGCTGGTACGTTTTACATTGGCTATGATTCCATCTCTGTGGTAGACCTGAAAATAGAGGTCCTCTGCTTGCATTTCCGCCAATAAAGGTGCGATAATCTTATTATCGAAATTGGTTTCTGACATAATTGAACCGTCCCGATGGCGGATCATGGCCCCGTTGGCGCAAATAAGAGGCACATCCAGCTTGAGGCGGTCGGCATATTTTTTCGCTGAATGGAAGCTACGGCCGGTGGCCAGGGTAACGTGAATGCCCCGCTCCATGGCCTGTGCAATTGCTTGGCGGGTGGGGGCAGTCAGTTGCATATTTCGGTTTATCAGAGTGCCGTCAATGTCTATAGCTACTAGTCTGTAGATAAAATCTCCTCCCTTCCCTTCCTTATTATATCTGAGATCTCCCCTGATTTCAAAAGCGGTGTCCCCTTCTCCGGGATAATTTCTGGTATACTGTTTGCTGGGGGTGAAATCATGGCGGTAATTCGCACGCTGGAACCCGAAGATTTTAGTTACTTGCTTACCATTGAAGGAGAGAGCTTTTCCCAGGGGTACAGCAGGTATTTCTTAAAGATGATTCCCATTTTATTCGGCAATACTTCGTATATTGCCATTGAGGGGCAGTGCCCCCAGGGATATGTCGCTGCAGCTTTCCGGCAGGGCAGCCGCCAGGCCTGGATCCTCAGCCTGGCGGTGCGCCCCCAGTATCGGCAGCTGGGCATAGGTAAAAAGCTTATGCAGGCCGGGCTAAGGGGTCTTGCCGCTGCCGGCGCCAGGGAAGTATTGCTGTCGGTTTCCCCCGGCAACCAGGGAGCCATTTCCCTTTATCTAGGGCTTGGCTTTACAGTTGACACAGAGGTCAGGGACTTTTTTGGCCCCGGAGAAACCCGCTTGCTCATGAAAAAAGATCTTGAAAATATATATTGACAATCATGGAGGTGGACAATAGTGGCCAGAAAAGAGTTGTGGAGCTGGCTTAGAACCATAATTCTCGCAGTAATAATCGCCCTCCTCGTTCGGCAATATGTCCTGGCCTTTTACGTGGTCGATGGCGATTCCATGGAGCCTACCCTCAGTAACGGCCAAATGGTAGCTGTCAATAAGATAGGTTATCGCTTCGGTTCCGTCCAGCGAGGAGATATCGTTATCTTCGAACCCCCGGAAAACATCACCCGTTATACCAAGGAAAGAGTATTTATCAAGAGGATAATTGCCCTTCCCGGTGATACAATAGAAATTAGGGATGGAAAAGTCATTCTCAATGGCGAAGTGTTGGTGGAAGAATACATTGATACCGCCGTAGAGAGTGATATGGAACCTCTCGAAATTGCGCCCGGCACTGTCTTTGTCATGGGCGACAACCGTCATCCCCAGGGAAGCTGGGACAGCAGAAGCGAATTGGGCCCCATCTCCATTGACTCAATTCTGGGCAAGGCTGTTTTGGTTATCTTCCCCAACCCCCACAGGATTAAGTGACTGGAGGCGCGGCAATGGCCAAAGAAATCTGGAGCTGGGCAAAGACAATTATCCTGGCGATAATTCTTGCCCTGATCATCAAAAACTATGTCTTTGCCTTCTATATCGTCGACGGCAGCTCCATGGAGCCAACCCTGCAAGACGGTCAGGTCCTGATGGTCAATAACTTCACCTACAGGATTCGGGAGCCGCAAAGGGGTGACGTCATTATCTTTGTCAAAGACGAGGTCACCGGCCAAAGAGGCCACTGGCTCACAGGGAGAAAAGCTTTGGTCAAACGGGTCATTGCCTTGCCGGGGGACACCGTTTCCATTCGCAACGGCCAGGTCTTTGTCAATGACCAAGCCCTGGAAGAAGATTATATTGAATGTGCCCTTTCCGAAAACTTGCCTGCCATTACTATTGAAGAGGGCGAAATTTATGTGCTGGGAGATAACCGCCGTCCCGGTGCCAGCCTCGACAGCAGGAGCTTCCTCTCGCCGGTAAAGCTGTCCGATGTCCTGGGACGGGTAGAGTATGTAATCCTCCCTTCTCTCGGCAAGGTAGATTAAAGGGAGGAATTATGGTATATTCAAATTAAAGGCAGAGTAGATGCTGTGCGTTAAGTGCCGGTGGATGGGATGTCGCCACCGGACGAAAGGTATGGACCTGCGGTACAGTATCGCGTCCGCTGCCGCCCAACAGGAGAATACCTCCTTACTTGGGCTGGACGTCAAACCTGCCCATTCAGAAAGGGAGGTTTTTTTGTGCACAAATCTCATTATTCCACAGCCAGCCAATTGCGCTCCATGATCCTCAGTGGTTTGTTTGCCGCCTTAGGCATAGTCTTGCAACGGTTTTCTGTATCCACTCCGTTGATGCGCATCGGCATCAGCCCCATTCCGACAATAGTCGCCGGCTTGCTGCTGGGACCGGCCTATGGGGGCGGAACTGGCTTACTTAAAGACGTGGTGGGGTTTATGGTTGCCCCGCCGGCCAGCGGCAGCTTTTTCCCGCCCATTACCTTCATCCAAATGCTCTACGGCATCCTGCCCCCCTTACTCCTGCTCCTTTTCCGCCGCCCCGTCGACTGGATATGGGGGCGGGTAATCCCCAAAGATGACAAGCGCGGCAAGGGGGCGCGCTGGCTCTTTGGCCTGCCTGCCCGCCTGGTCACTTGCTTCCTGGTTGTTGGGCTGACTCAGTTTATCTGCGGGGGGCTGTTGATGCCTGCCGCCCTAAGCCTTCTGTACGACGGGAGACTTGCGCAAAGCCTGTGGCTTGCCCGCTTTACTTCCCGCCTGCCTCAACAGCTAATATCCCTGGCAGCCTACCCCCTCATCACCTATGTGGTGTTAGAAGCCTTCGAACGCATTCCGGTCTGGGGAGGGGTGGCGCGTGAAACCGTGCTTTCTAAACATTCCTGACCTGGAGACTGCTGAAAAGGAGATTGCCAAGGTGGGGGCAAGCCCCATCAGCATAAAGATCATGGCCCCCAAAGCAGTATTCAGAATCATAAAAGTCTTTGGCCTCAAGCCCGCTGCCGCCAACATTCTCAAACAGGAGATGCTGAGCAAGGGCGGCGAAGCTGCCGTGGGCTGCCAGGTGGTCAACTGCAAGCAGGAATCCACCGATGTCATCCTCATGGGCACTTTGGCCCAATACAGAGAAGTGTTGCAGACATTAAAAATCCAGCCCGCTGGCCTTTCCGACCTGGCCGCAGAGCTGGAAAAACTCCTGACAAATCCGGGGACGGTCCTCTAATTTGTACACAAAGATACTAGCCAAAGGACAGCATAGCGCAAGATGTTAACTTGGCCGACGCCTGCCAGCAACCCGCTGAGCAGGCGTTTTACATTGTTGGATGGCAAGAGGCCAATGTGCTGAATAAACCAATCCACAAAAAGCAAGGCCAGGCTGGCCAGGCAGAGCCAAAGAGGCATATACACCTGCGCTATCAGGAGAATGAAGCCTACAGCCTGCCCCGTTAGGATGCCTTGGCAGCGGGCACATACCGGCATTTGCCAGCCGAAAAGAAACAGGCTGCGCTCCGGCAATTGGTGACAGCCGCTGGCATCGCCGCGGCGCATCCACTTGGCCCAGCATTTTATCTGCTCATCAGAGGCACCCTGGGGAATGGGCCTGATTTGTTCTGCCATCCTTAAAACCGGTACCCACACTGATTGCAGACATGCTGCTCTTTGCGATGGTGGCTGCTTCCAGTTCCGCAGAGTCCGCAAAGAAGCCCGACCCAGCCAAAGAGAAGGTAGCCGCAAATGCCATAGCCCGGGGAGTAACTCTTTGTTTCAGTGTATTGGTCAACTATAATTGTAATGGAATCACTACTGCAACGAGGACATACCATAAAGACCCTCCATTACTTTATTAAATCCTACATTCCTTCGGCAGCTAAGAGGCGTTTCTTTAAGTCGAGGCCGGCGCTGAAGCCCCCCAGACTGCCATCTGCCGCCAGCACCCGGTGACAGGGAATGATAAGGATAATTGGATTTTTCCCGCAGGCAGCGCCTACTGCCCTGGCGGCGCCGGGCTTGCCAATTGCCCTGGCAACCTGACCATAGGACATGTGCTGCCCCCGGGGTATGGCCCGAAGCTGTTTCCACACTGCCCTCTGAAACGCAGTGCCCGCAATGTCCAGGGGCAGGTCGAAATCCTGACGCTGGCCGTCAAACCATTGGGCTATCTGCTGCGCGGCCTCCTCCAACAGGGGACTGCTTTCTCCTTGGGGACCTTCGCCGAAGTATGCCTGGCAAAGCCCCTTTGCCGATGCCTTGAGGACCATGGTACCCAGAGGGGTCTGGACGTTTTTTATGTACAACCTAATCCCCGCCTTTCAAATATCATTATACAGCAAACCGGCTCAATTTGAGCCGGTTTTGTCTTTAAGACTGTAATAATTGTGTTCGGATCCTGGCAATGTCTGTCTCCGGCAGACCACAGGCATTATTTTGGCACAGGTAAACCTGGGTGCCCAGAGTAGATTTTATCCCGGCAGTAAAGGGCGCCACATGAGCCAGCTCCTGGGGATCCGCTGCCGCCAGCACACTCACCTCGGGCAGAAAAGAACGTTGCACCTCCTGGAGGAGTTGTCGGATTTCAGGGTGGTCCAATTCCCCCACCACCACTGCTTCCCTGCCTGGCACAAGGGCAAGGAGAAGAGCTTGTAACAAGTGGGTATGGCCTGCAGGATAATGGAGTACCTGGCTGGCAAAAGCCCGGATAATCTTCTCCGCCACTTCCTGCAATTCTGTGTCCCCTGTCAGCCGGGCCAGGCCCATGAGCTCCCTGGCGGCGACGCTGTTTCCTGAGGGCATAGCCCCGTCATATATCTCTTTGGGCCTGGAAATCAGTTCCTCTCCGTCACTGCCGTAGAAATAAAAGCCTCCCTCCTCATCCCAGAAGAGCTCCAGCATACTTGCTGCCAGCTCTCTGGCCCTGGCCAGCCAGGAAATGTCCAAAGTGGCTGCGTACAGCTCATTGCATGCCCACAAAAGATACGCATAGTCGTCAATGTATGCCTTGTACTTTGCTTCCCCCTGCCGCCAGCGGGCCAGCAATCTCCCCGAGTCAGTGAGATTTGCCTCAATGAAAGCATAGGCTTCCTTGGCACTCTGCAAGTATTTGTCTTCGCCAAAGGCCCGGGCAGCAAGGGCCAGGGCGGCTATCATCAAGGCGTTCCAGGCCGTAAGCACCTTGTCGTCCTTGTGGGGGTGGACACGTTCCTCCCTGACGGCAAAGAGCTTTTGCCGGCTGAATTCCAGCATCGACTTAAACAGCTCAGGTTCTATATTGTGATAATTGGCCACCCGAGTCAGGTCTGTGTCAATGAGGTTGGGGATATTCTTGCCCTCGAAATTACCCTTTTCCGAGATATTATAGGCCTCGCAAAACAACTGGCCCTGCTCCCGGCCCAAAATCTCCATAATCTCCCCCGCTTCCCAGGCATAGAACTTTCCTTCCACACCTTCGGAATCGGCGTCCTCGGCAGAAAGGAAACTGCCCCCGGGCCCTGCCAGCACCCGCTGGCAATAGTCGAGTATCTCCCTGGCAACCGTCATATAGCGCTGTCGGCCTGTAACCTGCCAGCCTTCGGTGTAGGCAATGGCCAGCAGGGCATTGTCGTAGAGCATCTTCTCAAAATGGGGAATGAGCCATTTCCTGTCGGTGGAATAGCGGCAAAAGCCATAGCCCAGGTGATCGTAGATGCCCCCGTTGGCCATGGCGTCCAGGGTGGCAGTGGCCATTTCCAGGGCAGCGGGAGCTTTGGTCCAGCGGTGGTAGCGGAGCAGAAACATCAAATTGTGTGGTGTGGGGAATTTGGGGGCAATGCCAAAACCGCCATACTTGTCATCGAAGGCCTGCTGCAACTGGTGAAAGCAGGTGTGGACAGCCTCCTCCCCTAACTCTCCCGGAGCTGTTGCCCGCGGCTTTAACCCCGCCGCTATCTTGGAGGCAACGTCGGCTATTTTTTCCGGCGCCCTCTGGTACTGGTCGGAAATAAGCTGGAGCAGCTCTTTAAAGCCAGGGCGGCCGAAGCGTCCGGTGGGAGGAAAGTAGGTGCCGGCATAAAAGGGCTTTTTATCCGGGGTCAAAAAAACCGACAAAGGCCAGCCCCCCTGGCCGGCAATTGCCTGACAGGCCTGCATATAGATGGCGTCAATATCCGGCCTCTCCTCCCGGTCAACTTTGACGGCGATAAAAAGTTCGTTGAGAAGGGCGGCAATCTCCTTGTCCTCGAAGGATTCCCGGGCCATGACGTGGCACCAATGACAGGTTGAATAGCCGATGGACAGAAAAACCGGTTTGTCCTCGGCCCTGGCCCTGGCAAAGGCCTCCTCCCCCCAGGGATACCAGTCCACAGGATTATAAGCATGCTGGAGCAAGTACGGGGACTTTTCGTCTATTAATCTGTTGGCTGCACTTTCCCTTTGCATACCGGAAGCACCTCTCTTTTGTTCTATCCTTGCCTTTTATAAATACCCCTATACGCAAATAGAACATAAGCCCTGGCTTGTGCTCCTGACATTACTGCTTGTTTGCTGCCTTGACAGCACGCATTTCAATATATCCTCTTGTGCCAATTGGCTCCAGTTGAATGCGGGGATTGCTGTCATCCCAGGCATAGCCCATCACTGTCGGGTCGTATCTGTCCATTGCCAGCTGGACTGCACCAATTGCTTGACGGAAGTCTTCTTCCTGGAAAGGCTCCCCTTGGAACATGAGGTATTCGGCTTCCGGCAAGGCGATGACATCAAAGCCCTCGGGAACGGAGCCGGCATACTCCGGGTCGACTTCAACGCCTTGAACATAGGTAGAAGTGTTGGGCTTTTTATACTGCTCCGGCAGCCACAGGCAGACCGGCTCACCGCTAAGAGACTTCATGCCCTTGAGCAATCCCCAAACATCGCATCCCACTTCCTCGCAATAGGAGAAATAGTGCTCTGCCTTGAGGCCGCGTTTAATGATGACCTTGCGCTGCGGCTTGCGGATAAGCTGAATAAAGACACAGTGAACCTTTTCCATACCTGCTTGCCCCTCTCGTAACTTTTTAAGCACCTAATTATATCCGAGGAAGAGAGAATTGTTAATCTCCTCCGGGACAAGTATAATCAATACAAACGGAGACGGAGGTTGGATTATGCGCAAGCTGACAATTATATTGCTCATTCTGCTGGTCGCCGGCAGCTTTCTGCCCGCCGCCAGCGCAGAAACACTGAATCTGCCATCCACCCAGGCTGATGAACTCTTTTTTACCATTCTACATACTAACGATGAACACTCTGCCCTCAGCCCCACTCCCCTGGTGGACTACCACCGGGAAGAGCAAGACCCCACTCTCGGCGGTTTTGCCCGCCTCGGCCAGGCAGTTAAAGATATCCGGGCCGCCAAGGAAGCGGCAAATGAACCGGTCCTGCTCCTGTCGGCAGGAGACTTCCTGGGAGGATCGCCATATTCCTGGCTGACCCTCAGCGGCAGGGCCCCGGAACTGACTATTATGCGGCGAATCGGCTATGATGCTGTCAACATCGGCAACCATGAATACGATTACGGCCCTGAGCAACTTGCCAAGTACCTGCAGGCAGCCGGTTATCCGGAAGCGAAGGAGAGAACCCTGCTCCTGGCCAGCAACACCCGGCCTCCTGCCGGACATGCCCTCAATGACCTGGGCATTAAGGAAACGGCTGTCCTCACTCTCCCCAACGGCCTAAAGGTTGGGCTCTTTGGCCTCATTGGCATCGATGCCGTTAATGTGGCCCCCTCTGCCGCCCCGGTGGAATTTGCCGACCAAGTGGAGACTGCCCGGGAGATGGTAGCTGCCTTGAAAAATGCCGGCGCAGATGTTATCGTCGCCCTTTCCCATTCCGGGGAAGATGAGGAGGTGGCATTGGCCCAGGCCATCCCTGGCATTGATGTCATTGTCGGCGGCCACACCCATGTCCTGCTGGAAGAGCCCATTGTCGCAGGAAAGACAATTATTGTCCAGGCAGGGGAAAATCTCAGGCATTTGGGCTGCCTGGAACTGGCCTACAACCCGAAGACCGGGAATGTTCGCCTGCGCAACTCCGAGACCGGCAAGCCCTACGCCATTATCCTCGACGATTCAATCCCGGAGGATCCTGACATTGCCGCCATGGTAGCAGCTTATACCTCAGACCTCAACGCCCTGGTGGCAGAGATTACTGGCGGGCGCTTCCCAGACATTGCCGAAACAGTAGCCTGGTGCGATTTTCCGGTGGTGAACACCCCGATACTGCAGGAGACTCCCTTCGGAAACTTTGTCACCGATGCCATGCGCCTGGTGGCGGAAGAAGCCACCGGGGAGAAAGTGCACTTGGCATTTCAGGCCAACGGCACCATCAGGGGCAGCATCATTCCAGGCACTTGTCCCTGGTCACTGCAGCAGATATCCTTTTACGACCTCGCCTCCCTGGTGGGCTTAGGTGTGGGCCCCGACGGCAATGCCGGCTATCCCCTGATCTCTGCTTATCTCACCGGCCAGGAGCTGTCCCGGGTTTTCGAACTGCAGGTGCTGCTGGCGGAATTAATGGGCGACACATATTTCCTCCAGATTTCTGGAGGGAGAATGACCTTCGACCGGGGACGAGCAGTGCTGCTGACCTTGCCCTTTGTTGATTTGCCTATACCCACCACCAGAGCTGTGGAATCTGCCGAACTGTACAGCGGCCAAGGCACTCAGGATACCGATGAGTACCAGAAGTTAAATAAAAAAGAGCAACAACTATACCATGTAGTCACCGATTACTACATCGCCTCGTTCCTGCCAATGGCTGGCGAATTGCTGCCCAGCCTGGAACTTGTCCTCAAAGATAAAGAGGGCAACCCCATTGAAAATCTCGACGAAGCCATTATCCGCCGCGACGGCAGAGAGCTCAAAGTCTGGCAGGCAGTGCTGGAATATGCAGCCCTCCAACCCCAGGACAGCACCGGCAATCCCCGGGTCAGCGACTACTACGCAGAAACCTCAGGCCGCTTGATTCAGCACAGCATCTACCCGCCCATGTGGAAGGGATTGGTCTTGGCGATAGTGCTCCTGGCCAGCTTTTTAATTTTGGGAGTCCATAAGTTGCGACAAAAGAGAAGAAATAAGATAATATCCAATAGTTGACACCTCCCAGATTTAATGGTAATATATTCCCATTAAAGGAAAGGAGTGTTCGATATTAAACTTGTTAAGATTTTCTTTATAAGTGTATTGGTTTGCCTGGCGTTACTACCTTCACTGTCATATGCATCTTCGTCCATAACTGAAGAGTACTGGTCTACATTTGATTTTTGTCATAGTGTACAAGGCAAATATCGAAATTACACAGGTAAGCATATTAGGCTACGAGCTACCTGTAGAGAATACCACCACGATCATCCAGATACTAGTTACTTTGTTTTTCTTCACAAAAAAACTCTTTTGGGTTATAAAGTAATGGGCGACCCTGCTGTTTTCCCAAAAAACGGAACGGGTACCCACCACTGGCTCAATGTTGGCGCAGGCAAATATGGTTTCTTCTTTCGAAAAATCGTTTGGGGTGACGACCGCTCGCGGTTAGTTTCTGATAATGTTTATATGTACGGTTACAACCCACCTCCTGGAGGAGGTACCCCTGTTTTCCCAATGAACAACGATTAAAGCTTCCCCGGAATCATTCCCGGGTTTTTAAAAAGGAGGAATGACTTTGTGTTAGAAGCACCTTTATTTTTGCTTACCGGGTCTGTAATCTGTATTCTTATCTTTGCAATAAAGTACAGGGGGGGCTTTAACTTAAAAGCCTTTATTTATATGACATTTTGCATCTATCTTCTAACTTTGATTATCTGTTTGACTTTCCCTTTACCTGTACAGAAGTCGCTAATAGCTTTTTTACCGTCCTATAAGCCTGTATTTGTTCCTTTCACTGACCTGCGCAATTGGCTGGCAGACCTTTCTTTCGTTACAGCGATTAGTATGGTTACAAAACGAGTTCTTCTTTTATTCCCCATGGGTTTTTTTCTTCCTCTCTTAATGCCCAAAGCAAAATCTTTTAGGAGCTCTTTACAATTTGGAATAATGATTGCGCTTGTCCCGGAATTACTGAAATATCTAATCGGCCTGATTCTCGGAACCTTCTATAAATCAGTAAGTATAGATTACGTCATCCTCTATTTCGTGGGGTATTTGTTTGGCTCGCTGGTGTTTTTCGTTCTCAGGCCCTGGCTAAATAAATCTATCCGATTATCCGATTACAGTTTTACCATCAGGGGGAATTAACTGGTATGGCACTGATGTCAGCCCGCAATCTCAGCAAAGTATTTGGTCATGGGGAAACCTCTGTGCGTGCATTGGATGATATTAGCCTGGATATATCTTCTTGTGAGGTACTTGGGATAACAGGACCTTCTGGTGCAGGTAAATCAACACTACTACACATATTGAGTACCCTGGACACCCCCACAGGGGGACAAGTTACATACAAGGGAGCGGACTTGTTTGACAATAATCGAACAGAGCGTGCACGTTTGCGAAGAAGAGAATTTGGTTTTGTCTTTCAGTTCTACAACCTCGTACCTGTTTTAACGGTAGAAGAAAATATCGCCTTGCCAGTGTTAATCGACGGGAAGAAACCCAACAGCGACTACATCGATAAACTTATTAACCTGCTTGGGTTAGAATCCAAACGCAGGACATTGCCCCATAAACTATCCGGAGGCCAGCAACAACGGGTGGCGATAGGAAGAGCACTGGCTGCTAAACCTTCTATTGTCTTCGCCGATGAGCCTACAGGAAACTTAGACAGCAATACCACCAAAGAAATTGTGCAGGTTTTTTTAGAGACCGCCTCAGAATTTCAACTTACTTTGGTAATTGTTACCCATGACAGCTACGTGGCTTCCCATTGTCAACGTATAGTAGAAATCCAGGACGGTAACATCATTTCCTCAGGAGAAGACTATGGCAATTAGCCTCTATCTTTCTGCCCGTACCATCCTTCGCAATCTAAAAGAAACTATCCTGATGATTTTTTCGCTTACACTGGTCTTGGCATTGATGCTGGCGGCAACAATCGTCTCTTTTAACGCCTTGAGTTTTGTGGTGTTTGAAGCGAAGGTAACCAATGGCTGTTGGCATCTTGCCTACTATCTCACCGACCCCGCCGCAATTGAAAAAGTAAACAACAATAACAATGTGGACATTGCCACAGTTGGTTATCGGTTGTTACCCCAAATTCTTCTTGACTCTGACATGTCATTGGAAATTTGCCTCTATCAAGAAAAAACTTTTACAGGGTTTACCCTCCCCCTCATTGAAGGCCAACTGCCCCAAAATGCAAACGAAATAATCGTTCCGGATTGGTACCTGCGCAATAAAAAACTGTCCCTGCCTGCCAAACTCTCCACACCGGAGCAGGAATTTATCATCACAGGAGTGTATAAGGGACTTGTAACAAGTATAACCGCCGGAATAGTACAAGCATATTCCATTATTGAAGCTAATCCCCATCTAATAGTCCCGGAGTTGTTATCAGTAGATCCTTCCCCGGATTGTATGGTGTCTAAGCTGGGGGTGGAAATAGACCATGTACCAGCATTTGCATACATAAAGCTAGCACCTAAGGCCCCCCTTGGCATTACAGTGCAACAATTGGCGTCCATCGAAGGCCTGGAGAGGTTTCCCTTTAGCGACTTTTTGCTTGGGAACATGGCTATTCCCTCATCGCCGGAATATAACGTGGATTTGCTTGTAGCCCAACAACAGCGTGGCATAGAAAACCCTGAAATCCAAAAAGAGCTATTGGTCCAAAAAACTCTCCCCCTTATTATCAACGGAATCCTCTTGCTCGCTCTTTTCGTCTTGGTTTTTATTTCATACAGCTTAATAGTAAATAAACAATTATCTGTTCTTGGCATTCTGGCAGCAATTGGCTTAGACCCTAAACAACTGCGTAATACAGTTATTATTCATGCTCTCTTGATTGGTCTAATATCTCTTCCCACTGGTACATACCTTGGTATCGTGGGATCGAAATTCTTTTTGCACAATAACTTAGGGAAAGTTTATGGGGCAATTGAAATACCCACTACTGACATTTGCATAATTGTAATTATTTCTTTCCTGGCGTTAGTTGTCGCTGCCCTGTTACCCGCCATAAAGGCCAGCAAATTATCTCCCACCGAGGCCATTGCCGGGAAGGCTAACAGAGGCTCTAACCAAGAGATTGCCTCTCCCCTCCTTAGTTTTAAAAGGTGTCGGAGCCAATTTTCTTTTGCTGTTATCTACGCTTATAAGAACATTTTTAAACATCTATTTAGGTTTATCGGCATAATTGCTGCTACTGCCCTGTTGCTAACAGTCTTCATTCCCTTAACTGCTGAGGTTGAACGAGTTTGGAAAGAAGGTGGCAGGCGTGACACGTATAAATTTGACTATCAAATTCCTGCCACCACTTTTCGCAACTGGATCTATAATCCCATAGAAGTCAAAGCAGGGTTTATCGACGAGCTATCTTCGCTTTCTACTGTGGATTCGGTGTATTGCCATTACTCCGTCTATAACAGGCGAGAGGAAAATAGTTACGATTACGATTGGAGACTTGATGACGATGACATCACTACTCAAGGGAAAAGGGTTTTTGAACTCTGTGATGCTTCACTAGATAGAAGAAACCAACCTGAGAACTTCAGTTTTATTAATGGTGGTGTCAGCGGCTACGGTAACTCAGAACTTTTACTGGCTAAAGAATATCTTATTGAAGGCAGTATCGATGTAGAGAAGATGTCTGCAGAACCTGTTATTTTATTACCCAAGTACATTACCTGGTTTAGCAATACTGACCTTCCCTACACCAAGCTTGAGGTTGGCGATAAGATTGTCCTGGTGGAGAACACTAGGGTAGACGGAGATTATATCCCCATTAAAGAGTATACTTTCACCATCGGTGGTTTTTTGGATTCACTTCCCTTTCGACAAGTGTCCGGTTCAAGCAGTGGCTTTGTTGGCATTATGCACCGGGATCAGTTAATGAAACTGGGGACCAAAGATAAAGGCCTGTTCGAAATCTTTGTAAAAGACAAAAAAGGGGTAGATGCGTATCCCGAGTTAAGACGGCTTTGTGATGTCCACGGACTACAAGTGATTAATCTAAAGGATGATATGGAATTTCAAGAAAGCCAACATGAGGCACAGTTATTTCAAATGGCTTTATACAGCATTTTTTCCATCCTCGGGGCCATCCTATTTTTGATACTATTCAATTTGGTATTCTCGAGTATTATTGCCCGCAAATCCGAATTCGCCATGTTAGCTGCCTTGGGCATGGAAAACAGGCAAGTACTCGTATCTGTGTTAACCGAAGCATACTCCTACAGTTTCATCGGTTGCTGTCTTGGAATAACAGGAGGAATTGCCATCCTGATAAAAAATTACAGCAGCGGAGATATAATGACCCTTCCGCAAATTATTCCCTGGACACATATTGCTGCAGGAGCAGGATTAGTATTCATTGCCTGCACAGTTGCGGGCCTCTCAAGTCTGTCCTTTGTCTTTAATCGCCTGTCTATCAGAGACGTTAATAAGTAAAACCGCCGCCAGGCGGTTTTAGATTTCTAAGGGCTAAGACTGATCGTCATCACGATTTTTTAGGCTGAGCTTAAACAGATCGCCAAACTCACCTTGAGTAAAGCCTTTTAGTTTCCTTTTCATCTCCTCCCAGCTGCCTGCGCTGATGTACAGGTAGGCGCCGCCGCCTACAACGACAATGGCCAACAGCCACAGTATTGTGCGCCACACCGTTCCCCGGCTGGCGGTTGCCTTGGGTGCTTCAGTTTGCTGGGTGGGCTCGGTGCTGCCATACAGGGCAATGGTAACGACATCGGCAAACTTGCGCACCGATTCCTGGGCAGCCTCCTTGTCATTCTTATGGGTGCCCACTTCTATGAGCAAGGAGCGGGGAGACATATCCTGGTTGTAATTGCCCTTGGCGGCGAAAATCCCCTTGACCAGTCCCGGGTATTTCTCGTCGGCAATGGCTTTGAGCTTTTCGGCAAATTCCTGATTTGCCTCCTGATTTTGGTTTTGCCTGCCCACCACCAACTGGATTTGCACCATTCCGTCTTCAAGATATTCTTCTGCCTCCAGGGCATCCCGGTGCACATCGATAACTGCGTCGACATCGTCCTGCATCAGCTCCTGAGCGGTGTCCCGGGAGCGCTTGTAGGCATTGGAATCATGGGGGACATGAGTTTCTTTGGACTGGACCGCTTCTACCCCGTTTTCCTTAAGGCCTTCCTTCAGGGATTCGGCAACATCGATGATCCCTCCCCCCTCAGGCAGGCTGTCTGCACCGTCATTGGGCACATAGGACTCCGCACCATGGGTGGAGTAAATGCCGATTTTTTTCTCGGTGGTTTCTTGTTGCTGGACAGATTGAGATTGAGTATTTCCGATAATAAAGCTCCTGACCCGCTGCAACCAGGACTGGCGGCCGCCACCGGTGTACCTTGCTGTTGCGTAGTCTCCTTCCACTGAGAATACTTCCCAGCGACGATTGTCCATACCAATCCAGCGGTCCCCCACATGGACGTGCCGGGCGGTGCGCATCAGCACATTGCCCTCCTTATCCATTATTGTGTAGGCGCCGCCGTCATCCCGGGTATCGAGATGGAGCAGGTCAAAAAACTCTTCAACTGCATCTTCCTCTGCTCCCATGGGGAGATGGTTTACTGTAAGGAGCAGCATGAGAACAAGAAACAGCGCCCGCCTCAGGAATAAACCCTTATTCTTCATCGTCATCACCCTTTTTAAACTCGACTACATTGGGGCGGCGAAGGCCTTGGGTCAAACTTTCCGATTCATGCCGGGAGGGTCCTCCCTGGATTCTCTCCAGGGATTCACCGAAGACCTCCGCCAGGGCCACCGCTAAAATACCGACGATAACCACACTGTCAAAAAAACCTGCGCCGCCAATGGTGACGGTCCCTTCCCCACCGGTGAGGGCCACCTCCACCCGAGATACAATGTCCACGAGAATCATTGACCCTACCCCGGCAATAAAGGCCGAGCGCCGCGAACGTCCCGCAATATAGCCGGCGGCAGCCGCCAGGATTGCATACAGATACATGGGGTCAATGGGCAGGGGGAAGAGGGGCTGGGCAGGGACGAGTTTACTTACACCGTAGACAATCCCTGTCGTCACCAGGGTTGCCACCACAGACCGCACCTTTTCCTTAGTGGACCCGGCCTTGACAAAGAGGTATACCGCCAGGATAGCCGGGACCACGGCTCCCCCCAGATTTACTGCCACATTGTCGGTAATGGAGATTTCCGGTAAAAAATTGCCCAGAGCCATAGCGGCAATAAAGAGCAAAGCCTCCCGGTCGGTTAAGCGCATCCGGTCCAGCACCCGCTGGGCTATACCGGCGTAAATTAATACAGCGACAATTACAAGCAATGTCAATCCTACCAAAGCTGGCACTCCTTTTGCTGCAGACTATACCTTTAAAGTACCCGGAAATCCCATACTCAATACCTATAACAAAAAAAGGAGAATATCTCTCCTTTTTTATGGTTGGGCAGGTTCTTGTGGATTGTTTTCAGCAGCTGGTTGAGACTCAGGCTCTGGTGCCGCAGGTTCTTCCGGCTGCGCTGTTTTCACTGGCGCAGCTTCAGTTGCAGGCGGGACTTCTTCCTTCGCCGGCATAAGCGGGTCAAAGAGATTGCCATTCTTCTTATCGATCTTGCCCTGGTCAATAAGGCTGGTCAGGCCGGCCTTGGCAGCAGGAAGGAAATCTGGCTGTGCCAGCAAATTGGCGGCGACAAGTCGCTCAGCCAATTCACTGCCGGGCAACATTTTTTCCAGAATGTTTGCGAGGTTCTCAGCCAGTTTCGACACCGGTTTAAAAGGCAGATTCAGGCCGCCAAACAAGCCGCTGACTGCCCCGATAATGCCCCGGCCACCCAGGGATTGGGGCGGAAGCACTTTCCAGCGGCCCCCGGGATAACGGGCAGCGTAAAAGACGGCATTATGAGCCTTGGCGCAACGCTCATTGGAAATTTCCACCGTGGCCGCCAGAACTCGCTCCGGCTGCTTTTCATAAAGCTCCATGCGCTTTTCGAAGCCCTTGCCAAAGCCCGCCGTGGCGCTGTCCAGGCGAGAAAGCCTGTTTTCAAAGGCGGCTTGCCGCTTTGCCAGTTCGGCTTTGAGCGCTTCTACCTTAGCCCTCTGCTGCCTTTCAAAGTCCCGAAAGGCACTTTCAATTTCCTGTTCCTTCTTGGCACGGGCTTTATCAATATCGCCGAGATTCTTTTCCAGGGCTTTAATTTGGTCACGCCAGTAGTTGTCGGGCTTTTCTTTATACTTTTCCTGGGCGCGTTCCAGCTCAGCCTGACGGGTTTCCCGCAGCTGATTGTAATCTTCTCCGGCCGCAGCTAATTTGGCATCTGTTTCAGCACGCTGGGCAGCGATGGCAGTCTCCACCTGGTTGGTCAGATCCTCCAGGGATTTTGCTCCGGCTGCCTTTTCCGCCTCCAGCTCTTCCTGAATTTTGGCGGCGAGAATATCTCTGTAGGCATAGGCCTTTTGCTTAAACTCCGTCCAGGCTTCTGCAGCCTTTTTATAGGCCTCTAACTGTTGGCTCAACTGCACCAGTGCTTCTTCAGGATTGGCCTTTTGTTCCAGGCCCACCAGCAGGGTTTCGTCCTCCCCATCCAGCAGGGGGGCGACCTGATCAGGCTGGGTAATGAGGCCGGGAAAACTTAAGGGATTGGGGGTAAAATTACTGACTTCTTTAGTCCACTGCTGGCACAAGCTGAGAAAAGCTTCTTCTCCTGTATCTGGATCCAGCTCATACTGAGGAATCTCCGGTGACAAGGCAAACTGGATAGTCCCGGTAACAAGGCCCTGGCGGTCAAACACCAGGCACCGGCCGCTGGTCTCGCCAGGGGCCCAGGTAACGGTGCGCAAGGGCAGACCAAAGCGGGCCAATACCTCAATGGGCTCGTATTGTTTGCGGCTAAACAGGCCCTTGCTCTTGCGATTATCCATGGCCAGCCCGAGAGCAGCAGCAGCTTCAACTTTTGGCGACGGGGGAAGCAAATCTACGACAAAGGGCATTCAATACACCTCCTGGTAAATTATTCTCTTTCGCAAAATTGTTTTCCTGCAATATTATGTTTGTCCAAAACAACTTATGCCTGCAGCTCTTCCCCTTCCTCCTTTTTCCCCTTAACAATAACCTGTTCAAGTGCGTGGCGGAGCAGCTCCACATGTTGGTACTGATCCGATGGCA
>Ga0208693_1000623_pt1 | contig 27815 bp, 31 predicted proteins | sample AD_UKC071_MetaG_FD_184438 | JGI IMG/M metagenome (GOLD analysis project Ga0208693, IMG submission 184438) | Active sludge microbial communities of municipal wastewater-treating anaerobic digesters from USA - AD_UKC071_MetaG (SPAdes) (version 2) | ecosystem: Engineered > Bioreactor > Anaerobic >... | reverse complement strand
AGCAACCCAGGACATTCCGCCCGTGAAACTTCCGCTATTACCGACATACAAATGAGTCGAAGTCATCCTAATCCACACTTCGCCAAGGCGTCCTTGCGGATCTACTGTCGGTGTAGCGTACGCCGCCGTCGGAGTCGCTCCCAAGCCGTGGGCTATTGCTCTCTCATTGCCCTGACCGGCAAACGTACTTGTTCCTCTGGCAACTCCGTGTACCACTATGTAGGCTGCCTTATGTGCATCAAATTCTGTTTTACTAGCCTGTTTAACATTATCTACATTATCTAATCCTACATCAGCCTTGGTCAAATTACCTATCCACCCTTGGACTTTATCAAGGATATACTTGACTCTTCTACCTGATATTGTTCTTAAAGTAGAAGAAGTTCCTGCATCAATTTCTGATGTAGAAATTTCCGAATATGTTGTATCAGTAAATTTTGCATTTACTGGCACATCTGTAAGTACACGTGAATTATCAACTTTATTGGCATTCAAATCGTTATTTTGTGCCTTAACTTCATTTATTGCAACTACTAAATTCGTCTTATCTGTTGTAGTTAAAGTTGTTTTATCGCCTACATCTGTTCGTAAATCTTCAAAGTCGCTTGTCGCATTCCACTTGTTGTTAATTACTGTATTGCCTGTGCCACCTTCAACGACAGGGGCTTTACCCATGCAATTGTTCAAGAATATAAGGTTGTAGTCATTGTCTGTGCCGGATAAAAGTATTGTGTACTGGTCTGTAGCGTAATCTTCTGGTGTGCCCATGCCACGAGTACAAGTGTTGCTTGTTACCGTGTTGTTGCGAGATGAAGCTAGGTAGATGCCGTAGTTGTTGTTGCTGCAAGTGTTGCCTGTTATCGTGTTGTTACTAGATGAATATAGGTCGATGCCGGCGTCGTTGTTGCTGCAAGTATTGCCTGTTACCGTGCTATTTCTAGACACATATAGGGCGATGCCGATGTAACTGTTGTTGGTGCAAGTATTGCCTGTTACCGTGTTGTTGTTACTAGATGAATCAAAGCGAATGCCGTAGTTGTTGTTGCTGCAAGTGTTGCCTGTTATCGTGTTGTTACTAGATGAATATAGGCGAATGCCGTTGCTGTTACTGTTACAAGTGTTGCCTGTTACCGTGTTGTTGTTACTAGATGAATTCAAGAAGATGCCGTAGTTGTTGTTGTTGTTGCAAGTATTGCCTGTTACCGTGTTGTTATTAGATTCATATAGGTAGATGCCGCAGTTATAATATTCAGTATATGTTGCCTTGTTTCCGTCAATTTGCAAACCTTGTATTTTGCAACCGCTTTTTTCATTTAAGGTTATTAAGCCCCTCGCAGTAGACCCACTATCCGTATTAGTGGAATTATACATTCGCTTTAAGATTGTGGCATTGCCATTGCCCCTTATACTTACATTATCCTTTGGAATATTGATACTCGCCGTAATATTATAAGTTCCATCAAGGATAACTATTTCACCACCAGTTGCGGGTAAATCATTTAGTGCTTGTATAATTTCTTCTTGGTCATTTGTTCCATCGCAAAGATAATCACAATCTTCTAAAGTCCACCCTGCGGTCGATGTTCCTACTATAAACCTAACTCCACTTGCTTTCTTATATCCTATTACTACATCTTTATCGGTTTCTGGGTGTACTATATCTGTATATCCAGGTGGCTTAATTCTTACTTTCTTTATAGCCATATTATCATTCCTCCTTTAATCAATTTCTTCAAACCACCAGCCACTATCAGGCTGTGTTTTTCCTACCGTTATTTTATTTTCGTCAATCTTAAATATCTCTTTAACTTCTTTCTCGAATTTCCCGCTTTTTATTTTTCCTAACTTGAGATATACCCCATCTAACTCTGTAGACTTTACTAAATCGTAAGCCAACACTATTCTTCGGGAGGTTTCTTGCCCTACCCTACTATCTACTATATAGTTAGGAATTACTTCACCTTGTTCGTTCCCATATGCTTTCATTACCGTAGTTGCTGTTACCTCTTTTTCCCATACCCTTATATATATTACATCATCATTTCCCGCAGAAATTTGGAGGCTTGGAATATAAATAACTTCTCCTTCAATTATCGCTGTTACTTCTTGTATCTTAAATATTCCACTTGAATAGGTATAAGTCCCTCCTTGCAGAACGCCATTTGGGACAACTGCCTGTATTACATCTTTAACTCTCTGCCTTTGTATTTCCTGCATTTCATTTAGTTCTACTTCTAATACTGGTTTTTCAAACCCTATCTTTACTTGCACTACTCCTGCATCTTTATTGTAATTAGACCTCTTTTCAAAATCCCCCACCTTTTACCCCCCTTACCTAAACGTAAACCTTATTTTCCTTTCGACAGTCATCGTGTCTGTTTTCTCTATAAGTCCGTGGGTCTTATAGTTTATAGGATAGCCTGTGCCTAATACTTCTGTTGCATTTCCTCCAACTATGGAAAACTCCCTCCAATTCCCTACTGCTTCTTCCGCCGAGAATGTCACGGAAATCTGTAACCTATTTGTCGGTGTCTGCGTTTCTATCCCTCCATCGTCAACGAAGGTTATATCCTCTGGTTTTATCTTTTTCCTGTAGAACTCGCTTACGCAACCTAAATCACTTTCTTGTGGCTCTGGTCTTGGTATTCCCTTTACTCCTTGAACTATAGTTGTCATACTTCCTACTGCCCCTGTAGCCCCTGCATCATATAAAGCGTCTATCTTATTTCCATCAGTAGTTGCCGTAAATATTACTTTATTTCCTGTTCCGCTTGTATTCCACCCCGCAAACCCTGTTGAACGAATTTTACCTGCTACTGTTTCGGCATCATCTCCGAGATTAACATTTACTACTTTTCCTTGTCCGTCTAAAGTGATAGTTACCGTTCCATTAGCACTTGCACCTGCGTTTATAACAAGTTCTGCTTTCTCAAATATAGAAGGTAAATCCCAAGTTTCTTCACCGCTACCTATAGACCAATATTGAATACCTTCAATTCCTGTCTCCCCTTTTAATAAACAAGCAATCAGAGTATTTACCTTCATCAGTATAGAGTTCCTGCTCCAACCTGTATCTATAACCCTTCCATCTTCATATCTAATAATATCTCTTACTTCCCCGATTATCTGCTTATTGCTGACCTCATTAAATATACTCAAATTTCTCCCTCCTTAACAAAACTTAATTGTGTCCCCTATCTTATCCATAACGAACACATTAGTTATGAAAGTCTTATTTGTTAACGCCACATTGGATATACTAGAACCTGGATATAGGATATAGTTTTCTTCTTTTATTTCCCCTTCGTCTATATTGGCGGTTTCTTCTTCCTCAATGCTATTTTCCCATATCTCTATAATGTTTTCCACCATTGAGAATATTTCTTCTGCATCTTCTCCATCTAATTCGTTTACATCGGAAAAACCATAAGATACTATAACTAATGCCTCCAAGTTTGTCGGAACAAATCCTTTTAGATACCTTTGGATAACATCTTGTGCTACAAGCAATTCCTGTTCATCTTCTTCAAAAGCATTTAGTTTGACAAGAACTATTTTTACTTCCCCTTCTTCTATTGATACATCTGCCGACATTCCTGACAACTCTCTCGCAAGAAACTTAATAGCTGTTTTAGTTCCCTTCTTCTTGTAAAGTTCCACGCAATTCTTCAAAAATCTTCTTTGAAACATTTCTGGAATATCAGGCTGATACTCAATACCAAAGGTTTCGCATAGGTAGGGAAGGAATTTACTTGGACATTTATTTGCATCTATTAAATTTTCAAGTCCTATCGTTTCCGCCATTACTAAATCGAGTCCTGCCTCTGTTAATGCTTCTAAATATCTCTTTAGCTGTTCTGATGTATCAAAAGTTCTGTAAATCTTGGGAAGTCGATTATAAAGATAATCCGATAATCTACTCATCGTCTATTCCCCCTGTTATTTCTATTACTACATTACCTATTACTGGTATCTTTGTTTCGTCTACTAAAATATCGTCTGTTGGGTCGGTTATTATTACTGACCTTATTCCCTCATATCCCATAAGTGCATCTATTATCCCGAATAGTTGTATTTCTTCCCCAAATCCAAATCTTCCTAAACTAAAATATCCTTCTAATAAACCTTCTGCTACTTCCCTTACCGTTGAATGTTTATATCCATTTCCCGCCTTTATCCGCAAACTTAAATCAATGTTTTGGAACTGTGGCTGTTCTATAACATAATTCGTTCCTAATAAAATTCTTTCGTCAAAGAAGTCCTCTAAATACTTTATTTGCTTTTCTGTTAACTGTTCTCCATCATCTGGTAAAGCATATATAGATATTTTATTTGTTTCCTTATCATATATTGCCTGCGACTTACTTACGAAATCTACTGTTAATGCTAAATCCTTAAAGTCTTGAATAGTAACTGCCCTATCCATAGCCCTTAATTGTGCAGGGGCTTTTATTTTAGCACTCTCTATACTCTCTTTATCTCTGCCTTTCTCGTAAGCCTCCTCTGGATTAAATGTTCTAATTACTACTGCGGGTTTATTTGATAATTCGGTTATTGTATTAGGTGCAACATTTCCAATCTGACCTCCGCCAATTCTGTATGTGGCTCGAATACCGTTCACTACTCTTTCGGGTATTTTTCCTGATACTCCATTCCCGAATTGTATAAAGGCTTCGTCTTGCTCATTAATCCTTACTACAAAGTCCCTCTTATCTACATCACTATCAACGAAACTTTCCACCCTGTTCCACCTAACAAGTCCTGCACCTTCGTCTACATATAACTCAATGCTGTCGACTATTACAGGCTTATAACCCAACTTAAATTCTTGGTCTGGAACATTTCTACTTGTTCCTACCACTTCCATTGTAATAGTTTCCCCTTGTGTTATTCCAACTGAATACAAATATTCTCCGTTTTCATCAGTTTCCAATCCTGTTTTCCCCGCAGGTATTACTAAATCTTCGTCTAACTCAAACGTTATTTGAGGCTCTACATCATCTCTTTTAGTCATTACTTTTAAACCTTTTGGTATGGTATAAGGCGTAGGCTGTGGCTCTATCTCGAATACTTGTTTGAATTTAGCAGGAGTACTGTATCTTAAATTGTAGCCTATATATCCCACTAACTTCATTATACTTTCCCTCTCCCTTGCTGTCGACAAGAATACTTCGTTTGCTACCACATCGTTATAGAAACTCAAAATATCTAATCCGTGGGCTAATAATTCTATCAATACTATCCCTGCGTCTGATTGGCTAAAATCCGAGTATTCTGGGAGTTTCTTCTTTAACATTTCTATCATATCATTCCTAAATCCCTCGTAATCCCTCGTGCTATAATCTATTTCCCTTCTAACTTCCATCTTGTTCACCTCCCAATACTACTGTTACATCATGTTCAGATTGATAACTTATTACTGTGAAGTGAATATTAGCAAGTATCTTTTCCCCTTGGGCTATAATATCAATATCTTCTCTCTCTATTGCTATGCGTTTCTCAAATGTTTTCAAGGCTTCTACTATCTGATATTTTAATAAGTTATGCGTTACTGGCTCGTTTGGCTCAAACACTTGTGTATCTAAATCACTCCCAAAATCAAATTCCATTACCCTTTCCCCGAACATTGTGCCTAAAATCTGTTGTATGCTTTCCTCGATATGCGGAACACTGTATCTATCTGTGGTGCTTAATACTACCCCACCTTTATTTCCTATCCTAAAGGGAAAACTTATTCCAGTATATCCCCCTCTCATTTAATCACCTACCCCTCTACAACAAATGAACTCCCTGTGGTTATTTTTGCTGTCCCATTATGCGGTTGAATATCGTCCCCTATCCTTGCTACTGGTATTCCTCCTACTGTAACAAAACTACTCCCTGTTTTAACTTCCCCGACATTTTCCCAGAACAGCAACAATCTTCTTCCTCTGTTATTGACCCCACTAATGCTATTGGAACTCCGTTTACTGATACAAAAGAAGAACATTTCCCTACTATTTTCCCCGTGATTTCACAAGGCGGGTGCGGTACAATATGACCGTTATGCTCTCCGCTCGTCATTCCTTTTATCAGACTTCCTAATACCGCTACTCCCGCCATTGTTATCCCTCCACAAACTTTATTTTCTTTCCTTTTATTTTTATCTCACCGTTTGGCTCAAATATTATTTCACTACCTGAACTATGTCTGATTATTAACTGCTCATTTCCTTCCCAATCCACAAATTGAAGCAAATGTCCTGACCTTGACTTAAATATCTTGTTTATATTCGTTTGGGAAGAATATAATGCTTTATCCAATGGTGCTTTTTCTTCCGCCCACCAACTCCCAGTCCATATTGGGAACTCTGGATTTCCTTCCTCAAATTCTATCCATACCACCTCGTTCACATGTGGTATCATAAATATTCCGCCCTTGTCAAAGGCAAACGGGACACAAGGTAAACACCAAGGACTTTCAAACTCTCCATATACTTTAGGACATCTAACTTTTATCCTTCCCCTAAATTCTGTATCGTGGACTTCTGTTACTATCGCCCTATACTTTCCATAAAATTTATTCATATTTTCACCCCTACGGTATTGTCAATACTTGCCCTGGGTAGATTAAATTCGGATTGCTTCCTATTACTGACTTGTTTGCCTCATAAAGTTTTTGCCAAGTCGTTCCATATTTACTTGCTATCTTCGATAGGTTATCTCCTTTTACTACAGTATATGTTTTCTTCGTAACTGGCGGTGCTACTGGTGGTTTTCTTGATGGCTCTGGCGGTTCTGGTTGTGGTACAACAACCATAGCCTTTTTAACCGAGTCTCCAAACCCTGTTCTTCTTACACTTATGGTCTGGGTATAGCCATCTGATGTTGAAAACCTATTTGTAACCTTCTCTACTAAAAACAATCCTGAAATAATCTTTCCAAACCCTTCAAGTCTTATCGTCTGTTTTGCCCTTATAGTTGGCTTTGCCTCTCTCATAGTTACATCGCCAACTAATGAATTTTTCTCTATTTCCCTAAATTCTTTTTCTGCACTTGTTGATACTGTATTATCTCCGACATTTGTTTTTGCACTACTCTCCATTGGCGTATCTTTAGAAACCTGACTTCTATCCCTGTTACTACTATCTTTATCTATTACTTCTGTCCATTGACCGCCACCTAAATATTTCTTTGCCAACTTTATTGCCTCCTCTATTTACATCTGACTTTCCCATTGACCTCCGCCCCGATACTTCATTTGACTTTCCGCTTTCCCACTTGCACTCTTTATCGGTTGACCTTGAACATCTCTAATTGCGTCATTTGCTACTGTTGCTGTTTCTACTGCCTTTGTCTTATCGTTTACATCAGAGTGAGAAACTTCTTCTTGTATAATTTCTTTGTTTATCCTTGGATTGAAGTTCTTTATGTCAAAAGGCTTTTGTCTATAATAAAGTGTAGTCTGTGGCTCTTGTAACAATTTAATCTTTTTGAAAAACCCTTTGTTTCCTTCCACATATACTATAAAATCGTCTTTCTGTTTCTGGGCTAAATCTATTAGGAATTGAATATCTGTTGTGTTACTTTGGGATATTGTTTCTTCAACCTTTCCTGTATCGTCTATATCAACCTCAAATCCGTATTTCATAAATATTTCCTTTGCTACATCAGAAGCTTTCTTGTTATTCCAAGTCTTTTTATTCTTCTTTCTATTCATTAAGTGAGTGTTATCCATACAATGTATCATTAGTCTTGGTGAGCCTGTATCTGGGAAGTCAATATCAATTACACTAATATATCCTTCAAATTCCACCGCCCTATTATCACTCCATCCGCCTTTGAAAACTACTGGCTGTTCTTCCACGAATATCTCATCGTTTATGAATACAAAGTCTGGGTCATTCACTATTATCGTCAACATATCCGACCCTGTCATATTTTCTTCTACTGTAATCTCGTCAATCATTGACATTCTCTGTTCATCCAAGGGCTTACCGCCTATACTTAATTCGTAATACATAGACTTAACCATAGACACTCAACACTTCCTTGTAACTAGGTATAACAAGTTCTTCCCCATATCCTATATCTAATTCAGACCTGTATTTGGTATTCGCTTCAAGTATTACCCACCATAATTGGCTATCTCCGTAATACTTATAAGCTAATCCGTCTAATGTATCTCCCTCTATGAATACATGAACTGTTGCACCATCTAAAGAGAAATCTTCTCTTTTCCTTATCTTAAATATATTTCTCTCTCCGTCATTATAAAGCGGTGTTTTCGTATATCTCGACCCTCTATATATCGCCATTATCCCACCACCTTAAAACTTATACTTGCTACTGCTATTTTTGGCTCAAGGTTTTCGTGAAACTCTATATACTCTATGTTCAAATTATCCACAATACATTTTTGAATGAAGTTTCCAAACCCGAATAAAACTTGTGGCGGTGGATTAAACTCAAACCCACTATCTTCTACTGGCAAAAGCCCCTCTAAAAAGTCTATTTCCCTTGATACCTTTCCTACATTACTGTAAAGGAAAAGCTGAACTGATAATCCTTTAGCTTCCCCGTTTACATACTGATACTTTGGATAAGACATTCCTGGGGCTGTTAATTCGCTGAAACTTACACCCCTCGCTGTTTGAAAAGACGAGGGATTATACAGGAATTGACGCAAAGTTCCTGTATTAAGGTTTTTAATATACCCTTTAGTTCTTGCCCCTCTACCCATACAATCCCTCCTATACTGGTTGCATTCCGTAATTCATTGTTCTTTGTAGTTGTTTCTTCTTTTCTATCTTCTTCATTATCATTTCGGCAAATCTTTCTGCATCTTCTTCTGTCCCCTTTTCTACTGTTATTTGAATTGCCCCTTTTTCAAATACTACTGAATTATCATCTTGCGAACTATAGTTTGACACTGTAGTCGGTGCTATCTGTTCTCTTTGTGGCATAGTAACTTGGGATATTACTCGTGGCTCTGGTGCTTGAATATTATTCACTACTATTGGTTGGCTAATCTCCCCTTCTTTATTTCTTAAAAGGAAAGTCTTTAGCATTTCAGTAACTTTATCGTTTACCACTACCTCGTTAGGGTGTAATACTGCTATCCCTTGTTCTTTTACATATCCACCTGTGGAAAGTCCTACTAACTTCTTTGCCCCGCCTACTACTTTTCCTACGCCAGACTTTACTCCATCTGCCACTCCACTAAATACGCCTTTTACTTTATCTGTTATATTCGATACCCAACCAAATTTCTCTTCTATCCAATCAAAGAATACTTTTGCAGTTTCCTTGATACCGTCCCATAATCCACTAAAGAAACCTGTTAATGTATCCCATGCTGTTTTTACTCCATCTACTATTCCTTCAATGAACTCTAGTATCCCACCCCATATAGTTGACGCAGTTTCTTTAATTCCAGTCCATAGTCCGGAAAACCATTCTTTAATCGGTGTCCAAACAGCCATAACTCCTTCATAGATTACACCTAGTCCAGCTAGGAAGTTATTCCAAACCCCCATTGCAAACTCTTTTATTCCGTTCCACAATCCACTAAAGAACTCTACTACTGGTGCAAATATCATCTTTATCCCTTCACACAAACCTTTAAGCCATTTAATCGAACTTTCTACAAACCCTAATACTGCCTCTTTAACTTTATCCCAATGTTTGATAAGAAGGTATATTACTCCTACTAATGCAACGATGGCGAGTATAACCCACCCTATTGGACTTGCAACGAATAAAGCGTTCACTGCCCCTTGTGCTACCCCAAGTGCCTTTGTTGCCCCTGTGAGTAACCAAGTCTTTGCTGTTAGTAATCCTTTCGCTATACCCTCTTTGGCATATAATCCCATTAGGTAAATAGTTTCTGCTTTATCAATAAGCATAGCTTTCGCTTTTGCTCCCATACCTGCGACAAACTTCCATATATTCGGTATAGTTTCAGTTATAAGAGTTTTACCAAAAGACCCTAAAGCTGTTACTATTCCCCATACTATACTCGCTATTTTATAGGTCAAAAGAAGTCCTCCGACTATGCCTACCGCTTTACCGAAGTTTTTCCAACCATCCGTGTTTATACCGCCAACTACATCGTTTACTTCTGCTACTTCATCTTTTACTTCCTGTGTTGGAAACAGTAAATCCTTCAAGAATCCTATAGCTTTTTCTATCCACCATATAACTGTTCCAAATACTGTCGATACTACTGTCGATACTCCTTCAAACCCAATCCTTAATCCTTCCCAAAAGGCTTCAAATTTCATTTTCAAATCAAGGATTGTTTCTATTATCGGAAGTAATCCTAATTCCCTCAACCTAACAAAAGTATCTTCAGATAGAGTATAATCATTCCACGCCTCTGTTAGCCCTTTCCATAGAGTGTCTACTTTTATTATCGCTAATGTCAGTTTACTAAAGAAGTCGTCTTCTTGTTCTAATCTCCTTAGTGCTGTTAGCATTTCATCTGTATTTAATCCTATTATCTGCCTTGCCTCTGTAAATGCGTGTCTTGTATTATCTATGAAGTCTGTTATTATTGTTCTTATTCCGCCAAAATCGACTTTCCATGCCAAGTATAAAGCCCCAAGCGTTACTGCGATTGCCCCCATTTGTGTCAATAATGGTCGCATTTTTAGCCAAAGTGCGTTCATTATTGCAGTCCCTGTCAACATATTGGCATTAAGCCCTAACCAAGAAGTTGCTAAAGTCGCCACTTTTCCTTGAAGTAACCCAAGTCCTGCAATAGCCCCTCCTAATGCTCCACCTAATACAAGTAGAGTTCCTACTGCTGTTAATGCTAATCCTGCTAACCCTAATCCGAAACCTAATGTTTTCATAAATACTGGGTGTGCATATCCAAACTCCACTATTTTTGAAAGTAGGTTACTAAAGAACTTTGTTACTTTTCCTATTATCGGTATTACTGTTTGACCTAAAAGGACTTGGAATGTTTGTTTAATACCCTCATTGATTTTCTGTATTCCCCACAATGTATCTAAAATATCTTCACTTGCCTGTTTTGAAACCCCTACAGAGTCCTTTAACCCATCTACTATGTCTTGGAACGCCCTCTTTCCATCTGTGGAAGTTGATACATATTGACCTGTAGCTTCATCAAGTTTCATAAAGGCTTCTGTCGAACGCATTACCGCATTTAACATATTTCCTGCTTGGTCACCGAATATTCTTTGGAAAAGCGTTGCCCTCTTCTCATCTGTCAGGTTTGCACTTGCTTCTGTTAATCTCTCAAATATCTCCATCATACTTTTCATTTTACCTTCAGCATCCCAAAAATCTTCTGCTGAAATTCCTAATTCTTTTAGTGCGTCAACCTTCATTCCTTTTCCTCGTTCTAATTGCTGTGTTATCATAATTAGCTGTCTACCAAACCCTTGTACCGTAGCACCTGCTTGGGCTGACCCTTGACCTATGTTCCTTAAAAGTCCACCCATAGCCAATAATTCTTCCATTGGTCTACCAAGTTTCGCTGGTGCTGTTCCTAAAGAGTTTATAAATGCTGACATATCCTCTAATTGGAAGTTAGTCAAGTTTGAAACCTTTACGAACATATCTACAAGTCTTACTGCCTCTGATGCTTCAAGGTTAAACTTATTTAAGGAAGAAGCTATTAACGATGCACCCTCGGCTAACTCAATTTTTCCCGCCGCTATCGAAACCAAATCGAGTGTCGGTCTTAATGCTGTCAAAGAACTTTCTACATCAAGTCCCGCCGCCGCTAAACTGGTTAAGGCATCTACTGTTTCCTGTGGACTAAACATCGTAGCCATACCTGTATCAATTGCTATCTTCTTTAGCCTTTCCATTCCTTCCTCTGTTTCACCTGATACAATCTTTAGGTTTACCAAGGCTGTTTCAAAGGACTTTGTTTCTTCTACTGTCTTACCTAATACACCTAATAGCTTTCCTCCACTTGCTTTCAATCCTGCACCTGCTAATGCTACTCCTGCACTTATTCCTGCGAGTTTCTTAAATTTCTCATTATTCTTTTCAACCGCTTCTGCTAACTGTTCCGCTGTCTGTTGTGTCTGACTAAAAATTCTTTGGGTCTTTAGCATTTTAGCCGAGGCTCTATCTTGGTAGTCTAATAGTATGCCTATGCCAAATAAATTTTCCATTGACTACCTCCTAACCCTGCTACCCTTTTCTATGCTTTTTGCTTCTGCCTCCTTTTGCTTGTATATCTCATTAACCCACATTTTCCTTTCCTTATAAGGCAAAGTCCAAAGGGTGTTCCTATCCCAATGATACACATAAGCTAATATGTGCATTTCGGTTCTGGCTATTTCTATATTGCAATTCTGCGAAAAGTCTGCGTCAAAGAAGGTACTTATAAAAAATTTACCATATTAAGAGTAGACCTAAATTCCTCCCCACAAGATGAACAAGTAATATCTGTTTCCAGTTCCACCCCGTAGGCGTTTTCCCTTAACACATTTAAGAGATACTCTCTATCCTTTATGCTCAATCCTCTTATAATTGCATCGTGAACTTTTACATCTCCTAATTCAACGATACATCTTGTTAAAAGCATAGTATTAGCTGTTCCTATATTCTTTCTCGCTACAGTATCTAATACTTCTCTATCAAACCCATTAGGGTATCTTAATTTTCCTAATTTATGAACTGTCCCCTGTTTATCTCTATATCCTTTCGGTAATTCAAAATCCAAAATTTCCTCTCCACCAAAAGGTATTATATTCAACTCATCAATATCAATAATTGACTTTAGACTTGCACCACAATGAGGACATTTATGTTCCATCTCTATTTCTGACCCTAATGTTGCTTCTCTTATTTTAAGAAGGGCATAATCTTGGTCTGCTATGGATAGACTTTGAATAATCTCTCTCCATTCTTCTTGACCTATCTTCGGTGTTATATCCCCTATTCTGGTGATACATTTTTCAAGTATTGTCCTTACTACTTTTCCGCCATTTTCCCTAATACCTGCTTTAGATATTGCTTCTTCCTCAACACCTGTGATTTCCCTTATTGCAAATTCCTTTATAACATTTCCATCTTTATCCTTATAACCTGCCAAAAATTCAAATGTTTCTTCGCCAAAGTCCTGAATTACCACATTATTTTTCTCTGTCATTTTATCTCCTCCTAATATAATACTTTAGAGGGGGCTTTTACGCCCCTCTCATTTTTTACAGATAATACTCAAACTGAATTGTAATTGACTCTATCGCCACATCTTCCGAAGTTGCATCAAGTTCTGACCCTTCCCATTTGGAAACCCACGCCTCTGCTAAAGTCCAACTTCTTGCAACTTTACCAAACTTATCTAACTGCTCAATAATAACTGTAGTTCTGTAATCTGGGTTGTTAAGAGAACGCTTATATATTGCCTCCAAGTCTGCGTTAGCAAACATACCTTTTTCAAGCGTTACCTCTCCCCCTTTTTCTTTCCCTGTTAACTTATGTGTATGGGAATATCCACCTTCGTCATATTCCACTACGCCGATTTCTCTTGTCAATCCACTAACCTTTTGGAAACCCATTCCCGCAGGAAGTCCAGGCATTGATACCCTAAACCTAAACATTTGTAATGGGTCATTAGCATAAGTCCTTGCCATCTATCTTCCCTCCTTAATTATTAGCCTTTTGAGTGATACGAATAATCGTAAACTCAGCAGGCTTTTTCTTCGCATATCCTACTTCAATTATTACCTTCCCTGCGTCCCTAACTTCTTGGGAGTTCAGTTCTTCATCACATTTTACAAAGTATGCTTCCTCTGGTGTTGCTCCGAATAAAGCACCGTCAACCCATAAGTTATAAAGGAACGCTTTTACTTGTGCTGTTAAGCTACTCCAAAGTTTTTCATCATTTGGCTCAAAGATAGACCATTGTGTTCCTTCATACAAGCTACCTTCAATCATAATATCTAAACGAATATCTGAAACATAAAATCTATCTTTATCTGGTGTTGCCATTCTTGCACCCCATACCACAATTCCTTTATTGGGTTTGGATATAATGCAATTCACGGCTTTTGCGTTCAATAATTCCACTTCACCGTCTGACAGACCTCTCTCCATTTCAACAAAGCCTTTTACTACTGCCTCTGTTCCTGCTGGTGCTTTATATACCCCTCTTTCGCTATCTGTTCTTGCGTAAACTCCTGCTATGTGTCCGCTTGGTGGAGTTAATCTTAATTTTCCTTTACCTATTGGGTCTACTACTTTACCCCAAGGGTAATATACTGCCCCATAACTTCCACCAATTTCGGCTTTATCTTCCAATGCCTCTGTAGGCGTTCTTCCTAATCCAATATCCACTATTCCAAAGCAATCTTTTCTTCCAGAACAGTAATCTAATATCCCTTGCTGAACTGCCTTTGAAGTTTGCCCTGGGATTGCTACTATCCTTACTGCCTCGACTTTATCGAGTGCTTTTAATCCTCTTTCTCCTAAAAAGTCTGCGTCTGTAATATCATCTATACCGTCTTTACCTCCGCTAAATGCTCCCTCTCCTACTTGTAATCCTCCTGCTGGAACTGTGATAAACTTACTATCACTATTGATTATCGGTAGGTAATAATTCTCGTCTGTAATATCGTTTGTCAATCCTTCAAAGGTTTCTACTACTTCATCATCTAAAGACACCTCTACATTAAATACATCTACTCCATTCTCTTGTGTAGAAGTAACCTTCATTGATAACTTATTTCCCCAAGTCCCTTCGTCTTTAGCGTAAATCTTTATTCCGTTTTCCGCAGGAATTAAGACACTTGCTCTTTCTGCTGTTTCTGATGCTGTCCTTACTATAAATGCTGTTCCCCCACCATTTTGGAAATACCCATAAACCGCATAAGCCAAGTCCGAGTCTGCCATAAATGGTGTATCTAATCCTTTGGAAAACTTCTCGGTAAATTCTGTCCAACTTGTTACAAGGGTTGCCTCCCCAATTTCGCCCCTTCTGGCGATACCCACAAATCCTGCAACTGCTGTTCCCTGTGTTTGGATAGGCTCTGCACCAGAAGCGACCCTTTCAACATAAACATCTGGTCTTAAATAACTTGCCATTATTCTTTAACCTCCTTCTTTACTTTTACAGGCGTTACCTTTGATAGCGGTTCAATTAGTAAAAAGCCTGCCTTTGCGTTGTTTTCAATTTCTTTCGTTACCTTATTTTTCTCTAATTCCTTTGTTTCAAAAGACAATAATCTAAAAGATTTCCCGTCTTTCAAAGTAAACACTCGTGGTCTATTTAACAAATTGCTTACACGAAGCATTTAATCCCTCCTAATCTCACATTCTGTTACCACCGGATATTCCTTCTCATAACCTTCATCAAGTTCCACCCAAATTCTGTAGCTGTAAACCCTATGAAATATCCTTTCATCACCTTTTACATAATCCGCATTTGCGAAATCTACTAATTCCATATTACAATGCCTTATATTTCCCTCTGTATCTTTTACTTCGAGGACAAAATTTCTTGGAACAAAACCTAACCACCTTCTTGTCATTTCGTTTATATCCTCTTGGTATTTAGCCCAAAAATCTATTTGATAGTAAAGGTAATAAGGAAGGGCAGATTTTTCTAATACTGCTACCTTTCGTTCTATATCTCTTTTAGTTAATACGTCTTCTCTATCATATCTTTCCGAAGCGAATACTTGATTGTAGTTAAATATACTGACGCTTGGAAATTCTTCTATCTTATATGTTCCCTCGGGATTTCGCACCATAACAGCAGGAGAAACTAAATTATCATTTTCATCATAATACTTTACTATTGTAGGGATTAGCTTTAGTAGTGCTGTATCTACTTCTTTTAACCACACACTTCCTGCCATATTACAATGCCCCCTTCCTTAACATATCCTTGAACATTTTCCTCCAACCTGCCTTTATTTCCTTCTCTATTTCAGCCCAAGTCGGTCTTATAAGCGGTCTTGCAGGTATTTCATCTGTCCCGTATTCAAGCATAATCATAAGCTCACTAAATTTCTTTCCGCTTGGTTTATGCGTTTTCCATGGACTTGCCCCAACGAATATAGTGCTTCGTAAAGGCTTTGTCGTCATACGCCTTACTGATAGGTTTTCTTTTAGCCACCCTGTTTCCACATAAATTTTATCGTGTCCTTTTCGTTCTATGGTAACATCACTCAAAGGCTTCCAAGGTAAGTCCTGTTTATCTATATGCTCTACCATTCTTTTTACAACTAATTCCCCATCTTCATATAACCTTGCGTGACATATTGGACTTAAACTTGCAGGTAGCCATTGAAGCATTACCCCTGCTTTTTTCCAATCCCCTGTTAGTTTACTTGCCATAGCTAAACCTTCTTACATTCAAACTTGTAGATTAAAAACCTATCCCCAAGCATTGAAGTCGGAACAATGTTTAATATGCTATAAACATCTTCCCTAAAAGCAATCCTATCGTCTACCGTTATTTTCAATGTTTCGTCAAGTAAACCATTGTCCCTCAAATCTTTTGTCGTAAATGTGAATAAGGCATTTACTTCCCCTGTTCTTCCTATATCTGATATTTCTTCTGATACTGGATTTATCTTGACCCTTCCTGTTACGACTATTGGCTGACCATATCTTTTCTTTTTACTTTCCTTGTATATATTTTCTTCTCCGCCCTCAAACTTCAAAAAGGCTATATTCTCTGTATCTCCAATCTCCAAGAAGGCTTCTTGTATATCAAGTTCTAATTCATTTAAGTCTGTAATCTCCACCTTATTCACCTCCTACCATTCTATTTACTAAAGGGCTATACCTTTTCACTGAATTAACTTCTATCATATGATAGTCTGGGCTGTTTATAATATCTCTGTATTCTTCTTCAAGCCTTTCTGCAAGTGAAAGGTAATTCCTAACCCTCTCTGATTTTGCTATTGAAATCCCGTCAACGCTTATCTTATAGTTTTTAGCCTCTCTACTGGCTAAAGTGTAATAACAACTTATTTGTGCTAATTTCAGTATCAGGTATTCTTCTTCCTCTGGTATCGTATCTATTGTATAATCCCTGTTATGCTTGTGCATAGCTGTTTTTATCTCTTGTTCTAAATAATCGTCAGACGGGAATTTTACTTTTGCTTCATCGCCAAGCCTTATCCTTAAAATAGATACTGCCTCTCGTAAATCCATAATCACCACCTACTTTATTAAATCTCTCTCTCTTAACACCCTCTCAACATCTTCTAATACCCTTTGTTCTACGCCCTTCTTAAAATTGTAGTAAGTTCCGCCGATATATACATTCCTCATATCGACCATTGGAATTACTTTTACATATTCCTTTTTCTTCTTTACTACAATGGGTTCCATAATCTGAATTTCCTTTGGCTCAACCTTTTCTTCCTTTTTCTCTTGTGTCTTCGGTTTCTCTGCAACTGGTTTTTCCTTTTGTTCTACTTTTTCTTCTTCTAACTCTAATACCTCTACCTTCTCAACTTTTGCTGATTTCTTTTTAGACATCTTCAATCCTCCTATTTAATAGTAAAGACATAGCGTAGTCTATCTTATGCTATGTCTTTACCTTATTTGTTCTATACTATCTGGTTTCAAGGATTAGGATATTATCTTCCTCGATAATTCCTGCACCCATAATGGAATACCATGCTAATGAATGACTTCTTCCAAAGTCCTCAATTCCGCCATCCCTCATTTCAACTGGCAATGCCTCTGCCCAACCGTATGCGTTATCGCCAAATATAACTGCTTGATATACCTTAAAGGTATCTCCTTCGCTTGGCGTTACTTCGATTACTGGCTGTTGTGTAGTGCTAATAAAGATAACATCATCAACTCTTCCTATTTCCCCTGCGTAAATTGCTCCATAATCTTTTGCGTTCTTAAAGTCTGGGTCGTCTTTCAATGTTCTTGCTTGGTGTGGGTGAATGAAGCAAATATAAGCGTCACCGTTAAACTTCCTTACATTCTTTGTTTCTAATATTTCTACTGCGTCTTGGATTACATCACTATTAAACTCCGCTTTTCCATCTGAATTATCTGCTAATGCTTCCCTATCGGCTACCCCACCTGCGTAGTAAACATTTGGAGAAGCTAATACAGTATCTCTAAACATAATGTCCACCACTTTAGCATAGTCAAGACCTAACAATCTTGCACCACTCGCCAACACATCGTCAAAAGAACTTTGAAGTAACAACTCGGAAACCTTAACTGCGTTACCATACTCTTTTACCTCAATGTGAACTTGGCTTGCTGTCAATGCCTGAGTTCCCATTGGAGTACCTTCTTCTAATGCCCCACCCAATTCTAAATTGTTATACCTCATAAATGTAATCTTTAATCCTGGGGTTACACCCAATTCAGTTTTCTTTGTTGCAAATTGTGCATACCTCAATACTGGCTGTGCGTGAAACATAATGTCCTTTGAGTAAACAGTTAATACCGCTTGACTCAAACTGGTAGTAGTAGTCATATCATAATTTACCTGATTATCTCCCATTATTCATTTCCTCCTTAAATTTATTTCGTTAATCCTAATTGCTTCTTAACTATATCCCTATGTTCCGCCCATTCTTTCGGACTCATTTTCGCAATCTCCTGTGCGGTTAATTGCTTAATGCTCTTTGGCTGTTGTGGATTGGTCGGTTTAGGGACTTCAACTTTCGGCTTTTTACTTATAGCCTTCTCCACAATCTCTTGATACCTTTGTTTTGCCACCTCAATAGAGGACAATATTTCTTCCTCTGTTTCTCCAGAAACCAAATCTAAAATTAATTCATCTCCCGCCTCCTTTAAGGCTCTTTCTTTGAATAGGTCTAATTCTTTTCGTCTAATATCCTTCTTTAGTTCTGCGACAGTTTCTGACAATCGTTGCACTTCTGTTCTTAATTCTTCTTGTTCATTTATTGATGTTTCAGTTGACGATTTAAGTCTATTGTTAAGCAAAAGTATTTCACCCTCTAACTCTTTAATTTTCGTATCTTTCTTCTGTATCTCCGTGTATAACTTATCTTTTTCCTGTTTTCTGACCTTTTGAATAAAGTCTTTTACCTCTGGTATTTCCAGAAACTCTTGCAAATTAAACTTATCTTCTTCCTCACCTAAACTGACAGGGTTTTCGGTTTGGTTTTCAGCTACAGGGTTTTCAACAGAGTTTTCCCCTCCCACATTTTCCTCTTTTTCCGTTGGTACATCTTCCACGATTTCTTCTGTCTTTACTTCTTCTTCATTAACCAGTTCTTTCTTTTCATCTAACATTTACCTCATTCCTCCTTTAATTCTTCAAATTCAATGGTAGCGATTGTTTCACTACCTATAAGATACTGCTTTTCATACTCATACCTTTGGTAGAGTAAATCAAAATATTTGTTACGCAAGAGTTCTAATAAACCTAAATCTGGATATAATTTCTCTATTTCTGCATCTATTTTTTCAGTTATCCTGTCTATCTGCTCAAGCAAAGACTTATAGGGTTTTTCCAATTTGCTTAACGCAACTTCTTCTTCAACTTCCACCTCCTCCAAATCCAAGTCTATATATGCAAGGAGTTCAAGCATTTCATCTTTCATTTACTCTACCTCCTTAACATCTTTTTAATGATTTTTGCTAAACCGCTTTCGTCAAGACTTTCGGCGATTTTTGCACTCTCCATTATCTGCTTACTTCTATCTAATGAAGCCTTTATCCTACTATCGTAAGTCGTGTTGGTCTGGAATAAATACTGATAAGTCGTATCTGTTTTTAGTCCTCGCCAGTTCCTTGCCATTCTCTGTTCCAATTTGTAATACTGGTCGGGCAAATCCCAATGTATTGCCACATTTGATACTTCCAAGTTTAATCCCGTTGCCCCTGCGTCTGATAATACTAATATGTTTAGGTCTGGGCTACTTCTAAATTCTTTAATTAACTTATCCCTCTGGGCTTTCGTCAATCCTGTGGTGTAGTAACCTGCTTTATCTCCCAATCCTTCCTGTAAGGTTTTCATCGCATCCCTATCGGAAGCAAAGATTATTACCTTCTCTCCTTTATGCTTCTCAACCAATTTTTTAACTTCTGCCAATTTTAAGTTCGTATCTGGCTCTCCTGCATTTACTACCTTCCCTAACTGTCTATCCCGCCAAGCCTCTACTGATTTCTTCGATGCCCCTTTATCCATTCTTGCTAATGCTTTTAATTCTATGTCTTTTATTTGCTCTATTTGTTCCGGTGATAATCTTATTCTTCTGTTAATCGGCACGAGTTTCGCTTTAACTGGACTGTCCTTTGTCAATACCATTGGCTTTAAAGTATCTCGTAAATCCCTCAAAACTGACTCTTGGTAAAATGACGATGCTTTTGTAATATCTTTAAACTTGCTTTCAAACTTATATTTCGCTGGCATACCTGTTGGACTTAACCAATCTAAAATATCATACATATCCATAATACTATCCTTAATTGCTGTCCCTGTCATTCCTATTCTATATCTCGTTTTCATATCCCCTAATGCCTTAAACATATCTTTATTTAACTGGTGAATTTCGTCTACTACCACCAAATCAAATCCTGCTTTCTTTAAGGCATCAATATCATTTTTCAACTGAGTATGGCTAATAATCGTAATTAACTGGTCGCCACTATATTCTTTCAACCTTTGGGCTTTCGTCTGGTATGTCATAGCCCTTACTGTTACTCCCTCTGTAAATTCCTCAATCTCATCTTTGAATTGCCTTACTAAATCATTAGGCACTACTACCAAGGACTTCTTTACCTTTCCTTCGTGGGCGAGTTCGGTTATTGTCCCTATAGCTGTATGAGTTTTTCCTGACCCTGGTTTATAGTGGAACAAGGCATACTCATTTTCTTTAGCAAATCTTATTCCTGTCTGTTGGTCTGGTCTTAACTCAAAAGGCATTACCTTACCTGTTGATTTATCGGTAAATTCCTTTTTGAACATAGCAGGTATCCAGCCTTTTTTATTTGCTTTCCCTAATCTAATTCTTTCAAGTTCTTCTGATAACTTTAATTTGTCTTTACCTTCATACCATTTTGAAAGGCTTTCTATCCCTTTTTCACCTATTGCTAAATACTGTTTTCCGTCTTTCTTCAATACCTTATAATCAAATTCACTAAGTCCTAATATATTCTGTAGGTTGTATAATACTTTCTTATCCTTAAATTCTATGTTTATAAACTTTATGTCCCCTGGACTTTTTAACTCCCTTAATAACCTCTCGTGAATTTCTGCATAACCTATCGCATCTCCTAATTCTGTTCTTGCTTTTATTAAGGCTTTTGTTCGTAACCCTTGAACTGCTCTCTTTGGTGTTCCCGCCTTAACTTGTAATCTATAACTATCTGCCAAATTCATTGCTTTTCTGGCTTCCGCCAAAGACTTCCTCATAGCAATAGGTAATCTTTCTGCGTTGTATTTCTCTAAAGCCTTTATTATTTCTTCGAGGTTTTCTCCATTCTTAATGTCTCTCGCTAAAAGTTTTACTGCGTTATCTACCCCGATTTTTTCTACTATCTCTGGGTCTAATGCGTAGCCGACAGTATTCTTCGCTACTTCCTCATACGCTCTTATTCCTCCCGCCCTCACATATTTCTCTAAAGGTTTATTTCTTAATTCTACCGTTCCTTCTATTCCTGCGGTAGTTTTCCTTTTGATAAAGGCGAGTTTCTTTTCTACTTCTTCTGCTGTCCTTCTCTCTGCGTCATATGGTCTTACAATCTCGTATTCTCTTTTTAGCCATTCCTCATAATACTTATGGCTTTCTTCGCTTATCATTGCGTCATTATATGGCACCATTGTTTCCCCGATACCTTCCCAAATCACCTTTTCCTCAATTAGTGATATTCCATAATCCGTTAATACTGGCTCTATACTGCATTGGCAATATGGGTGCGGGTAATCTGGTAATTCATCTGCTGTATAAACCCCTCTTGGGTCGAGTTCAAAAATACTTACATTCAAACTTGCTAATAGTTTACTTGCTTGTTCTCCTGTTCTCTCCGCAAACTCATCACATATATCGTATATCTTATGTCGAGAGTTTAATGTCCATCTTCCGAGTAATCCAAGTTCCTTCATTACTTCCCTTGAAGCCTCTTGCTTTGCCCTATTGTATTCTGATACTAAAATTCTTTCATTATATTTGTAGTTACTACCCCCGATTAAACTTCTCCCTGTTTCCCTATTATCTGTCATAAAGGCTAAAGACCTTTTCCTACTTTCCTCTACGCCTTTTTCTGTATCACTTAATGTTATTTCCTGCCTCAATCTTTTATTGGCAAGTCTTTTTGAAACATCAAGTCTTTTTTCAAGTGTTGCCCCTTTAAATGTTCCCAAGGATTTTGCTATCGCTTGATTTCTCAACTTCTCTTGTTCCAATTCCGTCAATGGTGGAAACCCATTCAGTTTTAGCCAAGCATTTTGTTTACTTATTGTTTCTGATATTGCTGTATCTATACTTGTCATAATGGTTGCTCTTACATCTGCATTCAAATTCCTCGTAACTCTGTTTACCCTGCTCATAGCATTTTTAACTTGTGAAGGTTCAATAGGCTTTGAAAAAATATTGTTTAAATTCTTCGTTCCCTCGATATGGTCTTTGTAGAGTAGACCTCTGGCTATGTTTACATTCGTTCTATCACCTTTTATATCTGTAGCCATTTAATCCACTCCTATTCTTCTAAATCATTATCTCCAATATCCGCATCGAATTGGCTTTGTATTCCTGCTATATCTATATTTTCCGCCCCTGCTAAATCAAACATCAAATTCTGTTGTTCCTTTTGATACTTCCTTATTTTCTCTAATTTCTCTTGTATATCGCCCTCATAACCTAACTCTATTAAAGCACCTTCTGGTTCTTCTAATCCTAAATTCATCTTTTGGGCTATAATCTGTAATTGCACCATTTCATCTTTCGGTAATGGGTCTGGGAATGTTACTGTAATATCAAATACCTTCTTAATTCCTTCACTTGTTGACATTAAGTCGTTCAATAATTTCCTTTCTTCATCACTACCCTTAACCCTCAATAGCTTTATTACTAACCTACATACATCTTTTATTCCACCGCCATAAGTTTGTCTTTTCAGCCAAGTCTTTTCTAAAAGCGGTGCATATTTTATCTGTAGGGCTACCCCTGTTGTATTCGATACTGCACTTTTACCTCCAAGACTGTCCTCTGGTGTATTTGACAGTTCGTGTATAGCTGTTTTGATTGTCGATATAAAATTGTTTGAAGCATTTAGGTCTGAATTAAGTTCAAGGTTATAAACCTTTGCGTCTTTCGGTAATCCTCCCCAAACCTTCTTTGCACCCTTCTCCAAATTCTTGGATTTTGCACCTTGTATAATCGTTATCGGTGCTGAATGGTAGTTGATTATATCAGATACATCTGTAACCTTTGCATTTAACTCCTTCTGTAATGGAATTATGCTTTTCAGGTCGCTTTGCCCTCTACTCTCCCCTGCAAGTGGAATATTTTTTATCTGGATAATATTTATCTCCCTCAGTATGTTCGGGATTTCTTCCACCAACTCATTGTCTATATAATAGGAAATGGTATCTCTTGTTACTACCTCTTTATACATCCGTGCTACAGGTTTTCCATTAATTCCCATTTCTAAAATAGCATATTGTATAGTGCAACTCACCATTTTATCCTTATCATGGCTACTATATACAGGAAATACAGAACTGGTCGGTAACACATTAATCCTTACTTTTCCATCTGGGTATTCTTCCTCGTATAACATTCCATTTTCATCTACCTCTGGGTCTTCCCACGATACCTTTATAAAGCAATCCCCTGTTATTGCCCCCATCTGCCCTATTTCTACGCCTAAAATATCTTTCTTATTATATTCCCATACTTCATCTAAAAGAGGTTTCAATTCCTGTGCTACTTCTTTATGAGGATGTATTCTGAAACCTTTTCCAAATAAAAAACTTACTGACTTATCCACAATGGCTTTTGCGTAGTTGAAGGTAATAAGGCTTTCTCCTTCTTCCCTAACTACTCTCCATTGGTCTCCTAAATAAAAATCCCAATACTCCGATATTTCATTTAATCGTCTTTGCTCGGAAAGTCCAAGTCCAGAGAATAGTTCAAATACTCCTAAATCAGCCATCATTACCCACTACCCCTTTTCCTGCGGAAAACTCATTTAATATCCTTTTGTCTTTAACTCCTACTGCTTCATATATATTGGCTTGTAACATTTTCTTTACTTTATTTAACCGCATCATTTTTTCTTTATACGTTTCCCCTTCTTTCTTAATATAAGGGTTTTCTAAATCTTCATAGTCAAGAGGTCTATTTTCATTTGGGTTTCTTCCTTCTCTTAAAATATATCTATGTTCCACCTGTTTCACCCCTTAACATTATTCTCTATTCTCAATTTTCTTTCCTGTTACTTTTGCACCTTTGTTAAAATCAATCTTATGTTTCCCTTTTGCATCTGCTTTTCTCGCTTCTCCGAATTTCCCTATATTACTCTTGTTCTTCTTATATTTCAAATCCATCTTCTAACACCTCCTACTAAATTAAACCAAATCCTTTGGCAAAAACAAAAGACAGCTTGATAGCGTTAAAGCACCTACGCCTAAATAGGCGGGTAATAATTAGCGTGATAATATGCTTTAACTATTTTCTATCATTTGGGAAAACCTATACTATATACTTCTTCATTTTTATAATATACAGGTTTCTCCAATTTGTCAAGTTCTTTTAATAATCTAACTAAATAATCTATACCACACCGCCAAAAAATTTAGACTTTTACTTTAATTTCTCCGCCGTATTTTATAGCACAATCATAATACCAATCCTCCTTTACTCTTTTAGTTTAGTTACTGATTTCAAAATTTTTTCCTTTCTATTCCTTTTCTTTATTAGTTTCTTTTGTTACTTTAGGTTCTAAAGTTGATATATGTAGTATAGATAGTTTAGATTCTAAAGTGAGGCTGGGTTTAGATTCTAAAGTGAGTAAAAGTTCATGGGTTTAGTTTCTAAAGCGACTTATGGGTTTAGTTTCTAAAGTGAGTATAAGTCCTTTATTACACGCCGCCAAAAAATTTATTGTGTGCATATCCTGTCTTCCCTGCCTTTTGTCTGTTATTATATATTCTCTCTATTTTTCTTCTATACTTGTTATCATCAGTTATTCTTATTAGACTTTCCAAATCCCACAAACTACTTCTTCGTGGGACTATTTTATACAAAGTCATTTTCGCCAACCATTCCCCTTGTTCCATCGTGCTTATGTGCGTGTGTCCTTCTTCAAAGTGCTTTCGTTTGTTTATTATCATAGCACCATCTTTTGTTTTAACTAGTAAATAATGCCCCACCCATTTTTCATTTTCACCCAAAAAGTTTCCTTCTTCCAAGATATTTTTGACTATATCTTGGCACTCTGTCATAGAAGGTATTTTCTTCTACTTCTATTTCGGGCATACCTTCTGTTTGACTTGCTAACATAGCTAATGCAAGGCTATCGCAATAATCGTCTTTTGCCCCTTTTTCGTCTGGGTGATGGCATACCATATATTTTCCACGCCACGATTTTTCTAATTCTAACATTTGCTGTTTGAAAGTCTGCCACTTCTTATATCTTTCGGCTCTACTACCATTGGGAATGTAAAGGCGGTTAGCTTTTAACTCTTGATTGAGATACATATACATTGCCGACTTATTTGGCATTGAGAATACATAACCTACTACATCTGCTATTCCCTCATAATAATATTTTAATCTATCGACCATTCCGTCACCTACTCCTGTGCAATCCGAGTAGATTATTCTAATATTGTATCTATTCAGGAAATCAACTACTTGGTAGAACTGACTCTCGTAATCATCTCCCGTCAATTCAAGCCAATCTAATATCTGCTTTCTATAATGCGTTACTCCTGTCCTTTCATCTACCCCTAATGGGTTATCCCAGTCTACATCTAATACCGTTACTACTGTGCTATCGTGTTTCTTCGCCCAGTCTATTCCTGCAACTTGGTTTCCTTCCCTTAAAATATGCGTCAATTCCAAGCCCTTCGGACTATTCTCTATTAACTCGTTCCATTTTTCTTCTGTTAGGAACATACCTCTTTCCAGTATAAACTCACAGCCATAAGCCATTCTAAATTCATCACTGTTTTCCCCAAGTCTTTCCTTCTCCTTCTTAATAAACGCCTTATATCTTGGGTTATACTTCTGCACCACCTTATAATCATATTGGAAATGGTATTTTCTTTTACTTGTCAAGTTCTTTCTTCTATTTCTCTGAATTGCTTCTAAAAAGTCTGACCTTTTATCATTCGCTGTCCCTACCTTCACAATCGTTGCGTTAGTTGAAGCACCCATCGGGTGAATACTTTTCCGCACCACCTTATTGTCAGCGTCTTGTGCTTCCTCAATTATAATCAAATGATAAGTCTTACTCTCAATATAAGCAGTTTTATTCGCACTCATAGCTGTGCAAAAACTTCCATTACTCAATGCCACTAAACTGCTAATGCTCTTTAACTCTAAATCTATATCATCATCAGCTAAAATCATTTCCGCATTTTTACTGTTTATCCTCGTCTTTGTCCTTCCAAAAGTAGTGTCCGCTTGGTCGCCACTCGGTGCAAATATTCCAACATACAATCCATTCTTATAGTTCTGTAATGGCTCATACCAAGGAAATAACTTCGCTAATATCGGCAAGATTACCATACACCCTGCCACAACACAAGCATTTACTTCGCTCTTTCCACTCTGCCTACTGAACAACGCTGTTATTTCTTCCCCGTCATTTGCCAATAAACTTCTTACAATCCCCTTTGCATATTCGGTCTGATACGGATAAAACTCAATACCGCTTATTGCCTCACAAAATTTCACTGTCTTTATGGTCATATCATCAATGTCGAACTCCTGCCTCTGTAGCCCCTTAATATCCTTACCCTGTTTCTCGTTCTCCTGCAATTCATTTAGGTCAATATCTACCATACATCAGTCCCCCCTTACCTTTGGTGTCGTATCCTTATGAATTTTATTCTTAATTATATGTTAGTGAGTGCGACACCCCCTTTTTCTTTTTCCGTTAAAGGTGGGGTCTTTTTTGACGCCCTTTTTACAGGGGTAAACCGTCAAACTTATACCAACCGAACACCTGTTTTGTATCCCCTCTATTCCCCTCCCCTGTTTTTCTCCTTCTGTCTCTCCTGTGGTTTCCATAAAAAATATTTTCCTAAAATTCATTTCTCTCACTCCTTCGGCAATTTCTTTTTCTTCAAATTTTCTCTCCCCTGAAACCCTTGTGTATCAAGGCTTGTAGCCTCTTGGAATTTTCTGTATAAAATTTCTCTGGAAAAATCAGTTAAAATTCTCTTGGAAATACCTGTAATTTCTCCAAAATGGAAATATCTGTAAACACGATTTTCACGCTAAAAAATTGGTGTCTCTAACAAATCGGGTATTTTCCCTCTCTATTACCTACTCTATCTCCTTACTCTCTATCCTCTCTCTACCCTTATGGTATCTATGTTTGTGGGTATTTTTTATACTAAATTATATCTCTTTATTTTCCCGCCGAAAACTTTTTGGTGGATTTACTATATATTACTCCCCTTTCCCCTTATATGCAATCTTGGTTGGAAACCTTTATTTTCAAGGCTTTCTCGGTGCTTTTGTATTTCTGATTTCTTTATTCTTTCTCCCCACCCTGTGAAAAGAGGATTTCCAACCATACCCACTTTTTATTTTCCCGCCTTTACTTACTATAAGTGATATTATGCCTCTTTTTCATTTTTAATCCCAAATATCTGTGCAAGTATTCCACCACTCGCACTACCTTTAGCCTTTATCTCCAAGGTATCTT
>Ga0208693_1000622_pt1 | contig 27832 bp, 23 predicted proteins | sample AD_UKC071_MetaG_FD_184438 | JGI IMG/M metagenome (GOLD analysis project Ga0208693, IMG submission 184438) | Active sludge microbial communities of municipal wastewater-treating anaerobic digesters from USA - AD_UKC071_MetaG (SPAdes) (version 2) | ecosystem: Engineered > Bioreactor > Anaerobic >... | reverse complement strand
CCTGTCAGCCTCCGTCCAATACCGGCCTGTAGCCATCGTATGCCACTATCAGCCAGTATTGTTCGGTTTAATGCAATGTTAAATATAGCATAATCAATATCCGGAGTCAATTACGAGCATCAACTTTTGTGATCGGCCTGTGATAATGTCACCCTATAGGCGGCCTGAGAAAATGTCACCCTCGCCCTAGACTCTAGACTCTCTCACTGATCTCCTTTAGTATCCTGCTTGTGAACTCCTCCATCGCCATTTGGCCCAGGTCTCCTTCGGATCTGGAACGAACTGAAATCTTCTCCTCGCTGACCTCTTTGTCCCCGACGATTATCATATACGGGACTTTCTCCAGCTGGGCTTCGCGAATCTTATACCCAACCTTCTCAGGCCTTGCATCAGTCTCAACTCGAAGGTTTAAGTCGCGGAAAGCCTTTTCAACACGCTTAGCGTACTCAATGTGGCGATCAGCGATAGGGATTATGCGCACCTGAGAAGGTGCCAACCACACCGGAAATGCACCGTTATAGTGCTCAATGAGGCCTGCAACAAACCTCTCCATTGAGCCCAATACTGTGCGATGAATCATTACAGGCTGGTGTTGTGCATTGTCTTCCCCGATATAATACAGGCCGAACCTTTGCGGCAAGTTGAAATCCACCTGAATCGTGGGGCCTTGCCATCCACGGCCTAAGGCATCCTTGATATGGACGTCTATTGCAGGCCCGTAGAATTTGGCTTCCCCTTCCATACGCCTAAACTCGATACCTGCCTTATTCATAGCTGAAATCAGCGCATTCTCCGCCAGATCCCATATATCGTCTGAACCTGCATACTCTTGTTTTCTGTTGGGATCTCGGACTGACAGCTCAAATTCGTACTCTTTATACTGGAAAGCCTCCATCATGAACTTGACCAGATCGATTACCCCTATAATCTCCTCCTCGAGCTGGTCCGGACGCATGAACAAGTGGGCATCGTCCTGCGTGAAGCCTCTCACCCGGAGCATTCCATGGAGTACGCCTGACCGCTCATATCTATAGACAGTTCCAAGCTCTGCCCACCTTAGCGGCAGATCCCTGTAAGATCTGGTCCTTGTCTTGTACATCAAGATATGAAACGGACAGTTCATAGGCTTGAGGATGTACTCGACCCCGTCAATGTCAATAGGTGAGTAAATGTTCTCTCTGTACCATCCCCAGTGGCCTGAAATCTCCCAGAGGTCCTTCTTCGCTATGTGAGGCGAGAACACCAAGTCATACCCGCGCTTTAGGTGCTCGTCGCGCCAGAAGTCCTCTATGATCTTTCTGATGATGCCGCCTTTCGGATGCCAGTACACAAGGCCGGCGCCGCCTTCTTCGTGGATGCTGAAGATGTCAAGGTCTCTGCCAAGCCGCCTGTGGTCGCGCTTCTCAGCCTCCTTCAGCATCTCAAGGTGGCGGTCAAGTTCTTCAACGGTGGGAAATGCAGTTCCGTATATCCTCTGCAGCATCTTGTTTTTCTCATCGCCCCGCCAGTAGGCCCCTGCAACGCTCAAGAGCTTAAACGCTTTGATTTTGCCGGTAGACTCAAGGTGCGGGCCTCTACAGAGGTCTACAAACTCACCCTGACGATAGAGGCTTACCACCTCATCCTCAGGCATGTCCTCTATTAGCTCGGCCTTATATGCCTCGCCTGCCTCGCGGAACATGGCAACCGCCTCTTCACGAGGGATTTCTTCACGGACGATGGGCAGGTCTTCCTTGATGATTTTCGCCATCTCCTCTTCGATGAGGCCTAAGTCGTCTTGGGTGAAGGGTTCCGCCTTGTCAAAGTCATAGTAGAACCCGTTTTCGATAGCAGGCCCTATGGCGACTTTCACGTCAGGGAACAGCCTTTTCACAGCTTGAGCCATAACGTGAGAAGTCGAATGTCTTAAGATCTCCAGTTCCTTTTCATTTTCAGAAAGAGACATAATCGCATGTCACCTCATTTCAAATTACGCAATCCTTAGCATTAACCGATTCTTCGCATGGGCTCTATTCCGATAAGAAAACCCCCGCCCCGGAAAGCTCCGGGGACGAGGGTTATCTCGCGGTTCCACCCCAGTTGATGCCGCCTTCAAACTGCGACACCCACTCAATATGCGCTTTAACAGGCGCTACTGTCTGCGGCTACTGGCACATCCTGTAAGATATGCGTTCGCCGAGAAACTCAGAGGGGGTTTTCAGTGTAGCTTGCCGGCAAAGGCTTTCAGCCTGTTGACCTTTGCTCTCTTTCAGCCGCTTTCTCACTTACTCGTCCTCATCATCGTCTATACGTTATACCATTCCATTACAGCAATTATAGAGGAGGACTCAACTTATGTCAACCGACGGAGTCCTCTACTCTTTTTTCAGGTGCTGCCACTTCTCGATCTTAAGCACTTCCGGGTTAGCAATGCTCTCCGGCTCATAGCCCTTGAACACCTGTATAACCCTTTTTGCAGCCTCAGTTGCCATCCTGACCACGGTTTCCTTGGTCAATGCAGCGGAATGCGGTGTCAGAATGACGTTATCCATCTCCAGGAGAGGACTATCCGGTTCAATAGGTTCATTTTCAAACACATCAAGCCCGGCACCTCTGATTATCCCTTCTTTCAGGGCCTTGATCAGATCTTTTTCATTTACGACGCCGCCCCGGGAAACGTTGACCAGATACGCGTCAGGCTTCATCAGTGTAAGACGGTTCCAGTCAATCATGTTGCGGGTATGTTCATTCAGAGGCACGTGGATCGAGATAACATCAGAAGCCTTAAGCAGCTTCTCTAAACTTACGAAGTCTACAATATCGGTGAAGCCCTTCTTTACTTCTTCAGGCAGAAGCGGGTCGAACGCCAGGAGCTTCGTCCTGGACATGGGATAGAAATAGCCGGCAAGGATTTGCCCGATTTTCCCGAACCCGATAATGCCGAGGCGCTTTCCGAAAATGTCCTGAGGGTAGTTCTTGTACCTTACTTTGAAGTTGTTTCGCCTGACTTCCCGGTCCATCAGGAAGAACTGTTTATACAAAGTCAGAATAAAGCCTAGCGTATGCTCAGCAACAGTAGTGGCATTAACACCGAGGCTGGAGGTTACAATAACCCCTTTCTCAGTGGCAGCCTTGACGTCAACATTGTCTACTCCACCGCCGGTTCTGGATATGGTCCATAGATCATCAGCTTCAGCCATCAACTCTCTGCTCATGTAGATACCTGTCCTTAGGACTATTGCTCTGGCCTGCTTCATCAGCGGACCGACGGTAGCAGGGCTAGGATCCGGAGCGAGCACTACATCCAGCCCTTCATCTCTTAACATTGCTTCCGCTTCTTCTTCAATCGGTTGAGGAAGAAGTACGTATCCTGCCTCCTGTCCCATCCGGAATCCCTCTCTTTCCCTCGTTTATTGAAACATGCAAACCACCCGGAACATCCAAGGTGGCGCCTGTCCAATGGGTAGATTCTGAAGACTCCAACAATACTGCCATTGGAAGGCTGTCATACAGCATTATTTTACATACAATGGCGTTTTTTGTCTAAGCTTGCAATGTTTTTGTTTTTGGATCAGCTCTCATCTGTGTGGCCTCTGATAGGGGCATGCAGCCGAGATAGGTATGTCTTACAAAGATGGCATCCTGAACAGTTGGCCACCCTGTTGTCGAAAACCCTGGTAATCGTTTCATTGGCACTTTTGCCCTGAAAGCCATGTAAGACTATTTTTCTGGGGGAGACTGTGATGAGGGCGCTTATGAGGAGATCTTCATGATCAACATCCCTTTGCCCCGGTTCAAACGGCATGCCTTCAAGGTAGTCGCTTTCCACTGCTTTGCCGTTTTCGTCTAAGAGCCTGAAATGCCCGTCAGGCTTTGCAATAACGTGGATTTCATCGGCTTTAGGCTCTTGTACATCCACAAAGTACTTAAGCAGTCTGATGAATTCATTGTATTCCTTCTCAAGCATGAAATCATCCACCGCTGAATCGAGGGCTGCTTCAATCTGCTCGATGTAGCGTTTCAGCCTGAATTGGACGAATCCTTCCAGATGGAGGAAATCGTCGGTATCCAGGTAGTCAAGGAGGGTAAACAGGACATCATTTCTCCTCCTGGTAATTGCTTGCGCTTGTCCTCTGTCATCACCTGGACTTCGACGGTTCAATACATCTAATACGTATTCTCCGATTTTCTCCCGCTCTTCGTCGTCAAAATAGGAATAGCGGGTTCGGAGGGTCTTTTCAATGATTTCCGTCTCCCTGTCTAATACTATATTGTCTGCCAGAGCGCTGGCCACATGGTAGCGGACTATATCGCGTTGGCCTGCAGGAATGCCTTGGCCGGAATCGCAGATATTAACGCACAGAAATGTAAGAGGCCCTTCGGACCTCTCGGTTATGTCAACGCTAATGCCTTTTTCGCCGAGAGTCTTGATCTTCGAGACCAGTCTTTCCCTTACTTTGGAGAGATGATCCTGAACCCCGATAGTAACAATCTCCATTTAGGACCACGTCCCTTCCTCGTTATTATATGCTTGGCTCATTGACGGTATACAACTGAGGAAGGGCATTCCAACCTTTATGTAGCAAACGATCCACTTTCACGATCCTATCCCAGCTTATGTAAGAATTCCACCTAAGACCTTGCTATAGAATCCCGGAAGATGATCTCCAGGTAAAAGGCAGGCTTGTCCATGAAATGTGTGCTCATGAAGTACAAATGGTGCGGCGTGCTGGAATCGAACCAGCGACCTCAGCGATGTCAACGCTGCACTCTAACCAACTGAGCTAACGCCGCACTCTAAACGAATCCGATATTTTTGTCTCGGTGTCTGCAACTTATTCTATGACATGGGCCCCTCTTTGTCAAGGAAGGCCCGAGGAAAATAAAGTGGAGGCGACACCCGGATTCGAACCGGGGAATAGCGGTTTTGCAGACCGCTGCCTTACCACTTGGCTATGTCGCCCCAAAAAGACTAAAGGATTATTCTCTTAGTTGGTTGCGCTTATATTCTATGCGAAGGGCAGCATACTGTCAAGGGCAGCAGCCTCGGCTCTCTACCATCGCGTCTACCTTGCCCGGCCTGTGATCGTCTCACCGCTACATATCCTAAAAAAACAAAAAAATGGAGCGGAAGACGGGATTCGAACCCGCGACCCTCGCCTTGGCAAGGCGATGCTCTACCACTGAGCCACTTCCGCTCGGATTAAATGAATTATTCCCTTAAGCGCGTTGCTAAAGTAAGTTTAGCACAACAAAGCTTCTATTGCAACACCTCTGTTTGCAATGTCAATATGCACTAAAAAGAGGGCTCTTTATTCCCCTTCTCCGAGATATGCCTTTCGCACCCGTTCATCTGCCAGGAGCTCTTCGCCTGTCCCATGCATGGTAATCGTTCCTCCGCGAAGCACATATCCGTAATCAGCGATCTTAAGAGCGGCTTTTGCGTTTTGCTCTACAAGCAGAATCGTGCACCCTTCATCATGGATCTCGCTGAGCACTCGGAATACTTCCTGAACAAGCAAAGGCGCAAGGCCTAATGAAGGCTCATCGAGGCAGAGCAACTTCGGCCTTGACATAAGCGCCCGCCCCACAGCAAGCATCTGCTGCTCACCGCCGGAGAGAGTTCCTCCTTTTTGGCTAAAACGCTCCCTAAGCCTGGGAAACAGCACACCGCTTATCCATTCCAAGTCCTTCTTGACCTCTTCCGTATCCTGCCTGTGATATGCTCCCATCATCAGGTTTTCCAACACGGTCAGATTGTAGAATATCCTGCGGCCTTCTGCAGCCATAGATATACCCAGCCGCACTATCTCATGGGGAGACACGGATGAGATATCCCGGCCGCGAAACTCAATACTGCCGCTGCTTGCTCTTGCAAGCCCTGTGATCGCCCTTAGAGTCGTAGTCTTCCCTGCTCCGTTCGCACCGATGAGTGTTACAATAGTACCTTCAGGCACATCCAGGGAGACCCCTTTTAAGGCGTGGATACCGCCATAATGTACATTGAGATCTCGAACCTTAAGAATACTCACACGCTTCCTCTCCCAAGTAAGCTGTTATCACTCTTGAATCACTTTGGATCTCTTGAGGTGTGCCTTCAGCGATGGACACACCGTAATCGATAACGCGTATCCTTTCACAGATACCCATAACCAATTTCATGTCGTGCTCGATAAGGAGGATAGTCAGCCCGAATTTATCACGCACATCACAGATGAATTCCATAAGCCTTGAGGTCTCTTCAGGATTCATCCCTGCTGCAGGTTCATCCAAGAGCAATAACTCAGGGTCTGCAGCCAATGCCCTGGCGATTTCCACCCTGCGCTGCTGCCCGTAGGGCAAGCTCCCTGCTTCAGCATTGGCGAGATCTGCAAGCCCTACCCGATCTAAGAGCTCCATGGCTTTCTCCCTTGCCACGCGCTCCTCGTTTATGTAGCCGGGAAGATTCAATGCTGCAGCCAGAACAGAAGCCTTCAACTTAGAATGGCGTGATACAAGCACGTTGTCCAGGACGGTAAGATCTTCGAACAACCTTATATTCTGAAAGGTCCTGGCAATTCCTGCGCATGCCACCCGGTCAGGCCGCCATCCGGTGATATCCTGTCCTTTGAAGAACACCTTTCCGCGAACAGGCTCATACTGACCTGTAATAATATTAAATATCGTGGTCTTGCCTGCGCCGTTAGGCCCGATTAAACCGGCCAGCTCCCCTTTTTGAAGGGTAAACGTAAACTCGTTTACAGCCATAAGACCGCCGAAGTTCACACTCACATTATCAAGGGCTAAGATCGCTCCGTTTTGTGAGACCATGCCTCCGCCCCCTTACCGGTGATTTTCCCAAACCGGGCAAAAACCCAGTCCCAGGAGATTTCTCTCTTTCCGAAGAGTCCGCGTCTGTAAAAGATCATTAACAGCACCAAGAGTAGGGAAAAAACCAGCATTCTCATGCCTGCTATCCCCGGAATATGGATCGGCCCGATAGTCATGGGCGATTCCACAAAACGCAACACTTCTGATATAAGTGCAAATGCAAAAGCTGTAACAGCTGAGCCGGTGATACTCCCCAGCCCGCCAAGGACGATTATTATCAGCAGATTAAACGTCATCGAAAAACTGAACAGATTGGGTGATACAGTTGTAATCAGAGAAGCCATAAGCCCGCCGGCAACACCTGCGAAAAATCCGCTTACGACAAATGCCAGGAGCTTAATCCTGAAAACCGGTATCCCCATGGCTTCTGCGGCAACCTCGTCATCGCGGACGGACTTCATTGCCCGTCCGTAACTGGAATTTGCAAGATTGCTTATAATTAGAACAGCTACTATCGCCCAACCCAGGCACCTGTATATATCAGCGTATTCAGGAATCCCTTTGATGCCCAGTGCGCCGTTGGTGATCGGGATCAGGTTGTTGGCCAGGACTATTATTATCTGGCTGAATCCGAAGGTGGCGATAGCCAGATAATCCCCACGCAACCGCAACGACGGGATTCCCACTATCAATGCGCCTAAAGCGCCTGCCACTCCTCCCAAGGCCACTGCCAGAGGGAAAAACGGCTTCGAAAACGAGAAGGCATTAAACGGCCAGATAAGCGGTTGAAGAAACCACACGAATTTTTTCTGATCCAAAGGCAGCATAAGAAGGGCGACCATGTATCCGCCCAACGCCATAAACCCGTTGGGCCCTAAAGAAAACTGGCCTGCTATGCCGTTTATCAAGTTATAGCCGACTGCAGCTATAACGTATATAAGCCCTGTCCTGACGACCCTCATAACGTACTCGTCCAAGCACCTTTCGGCTAACCAGGCAAGAACAAACAGAAAGCCTATGAGAATTATTGTCAGTATCGTTTTCCTAGACTTATCCGACATATCATACCTTCTCCTTTAGGGTCTCTCCAAGGATGCCTGTAGGCCTCACCAAAAGGAAGACTACAAGGACGAGGAAGATCACACCGTCACGGTAACCTGACAAGTTGGGGGAAATCGCCACTGTCAAGACTTCAACGAGCCCTATTATGAAGCCGCCTATCATCGCGCCGGGGATGCTCCCAATTCCGCCGACAACCGCAGCAGTGAATGCTTTCCAACCGGGATACACACCCATCAACGGGGTGATTTTCGGGTACTTACATGCCCACAATATGCCGCCTGCAGCAGCAAGTGCAGAACCTAGGGCAAAAGTATAGGATATGACCCTGTCTACATCCACGCCCATCAGGCGGGTAGCTTCGATATCGGTGGATACAGCGCGCATAGCCATGCCGATTTTCGTCCGGTAGACTATATACATCATTATTGCAAGAAGAAGGACAGTGATGATTGGCACCCAAACAGCCACACCTGTAACAGCCACAGAACCGATATGGAATACCTGAGACATAAACCCGGGGCTTTCAAATGCCTTGGGGCGCGCCCCTACCGTGACCAGGCCGAGGTTCTCGATGAAAGATGATACGCCCACTGCGGTTATGAGCGCAGAAATCCGGGGCGCATCCCTCACCGGTCTGTAAGCTGCCCGGTCGATGGTCATACCTACGAGCGCAGTCAGAGCTACTGCAAAGGCTGCAGCAAGAGGCCACGGAAGACGAAAAACCGCGATGAAGAAAAAGGCGGAGTAGGCTCCTACCATAAAGATGTCGCTATGGGCAAAATTGATGAACCTCAGGATACCGTACACCATTGTGTATCCGATAGCCAGTAAAGCATAGAGGCTGCCCAAGGACATCCCATTTATCAATTGTTGAAACAATACGGAAGCATTCACAAACGTCAACTCCCTCTTGAGCGGGTGTCTGCACCGCTTCAAGCTCCCCGTAACGAACATCAGGGCAGGAGGGTTATAAAAACCCTCCCAGCCCGTGATAGACATCACTGCATCTTGCGGCGATACCGACTGCGGAAACCGACGATACGAAAGAGAATCGTCAAGTCCTACTTACGGATTTACTACTGCCTTGAATTTCCACTCGCCATCTCTTGCCTCACGGATAACTGCCGCCTTGACTGCGTCGCCATTATCCATTGAGACAAACCCGGTTACGACCTCCAGGTCCTTCGTGGCTGCCAAGGCGTCGCGGATCGCCTTAGGATCAGTGGAACCTGCTCTCTCTATTGCGTCAAGGACCATGATTACGCAATCTGCAGCAAGGGCTCCGAAGGAGTTGACTTCCTTCCCCGCATACTTTGCTTTATATGCCTCGATGTACTTCTTACCAATATCAGTCATTCCGGCATCTTCATGCCAGTGAGCGGTATTCATCAGTCCTTCAATGGCAGGACCGGCAAGATCCCAAATCTCAGGAACATCAACGCCGTCAGCAGAAAGGATAGGCTGGGTCAAGCCCAGGTCTTTCGCTTGGCGAAGGATAAGCCCTACTTCCTCATAGTAGTTGGGCAGGTAGATTACATCCGGGTTTGCAGTCTTTATCGCTGTGAGCTGGGCGCTGAAGTCCTGGTCTCCGGCATTACACGGAGTATGCACTACGACTTCCCCACCCATGCTCTCGAAGGCACTCTTAAAATACTGACCTAATGCAACACAGTAATCATTAGAAATGTCAAAGAGGACTGCAGCTGTTCTTGCGCCTAGGTCTTCATAAGAGTATTTCGCTGCGATCTCGGCTTGGAACGGATCTATGTAGCACGCCCGAAATACGTAACTCTTGCCTTGTGTAACCAGAGGGTTTGTGGCTGATGGACTTATAATGGGGACTTCTTTCTTTTCACATATATCTCCGGCTGCAAGCGTGCTGCCGCTTATCATAGGCCCGATAATAGCGACGACTTTCTCTCTTTCGATGAGGCGCGAAGTAGCGTTAGATGCCTCAACTCGGTCAGACTTGTTATCGACGAGTACAAACTCAACAGGCCTCCCAAGCACTTCCATGGGCATAAGCTCCCTCATGAGCTGGGCTCCTTCCCAACCCATCTGCCCATAACCTGCTACAGGGCCTGTTATCTCCAGGTTGAAACCAATCTTGATCGGCTCCGCAGAATATGTAGTTACACCAAACAACATAAAGGAAAGAAGAATGACAAACACAGTGAAGGATGCGATGGACCTTCTCACTTCTCGACTACCTCCCATCTTGATGGATACGAAGCTATTACTCTGCTCCGCTACTTATTTTTTTACTCGACTTCTCGACTCTAAAACCTAGTCTCTCTTCAAGAAAACTGACCTTGCATTTGTATGAAGTTCCTATCTGACCTGCTACTCCCTCCTCGTCTTCAATGTGGCACAAGACGTTTTCAACTACTATAGCACGCGTGAGGGGTTCGGTCAAGACCAACTCTTTTGATTTTCCATCATCCATGGGATGCGGGGCGGGGATGCGTGGCGGTGGAATTTCGGACATCTGACCGAAGTCTGTGCCATGGGCGATGGAGCTCATTGAACACAGCTTAAGATCACAAGCTCAACATCGCCCTATGTCAAAACGGGGAAAGACCTTGCGCAAGTTATTAGCCTTTCTCCGTCACATCATTTTCTCTTTCTGCTTACGACAGTCATCTCTCTTTTCTACTCTTCACAGATATCAGGCAACTTGCTCCCTTGCTCCTTTGGTCCAGCTGTGTGCTGTGCCTTCCTGTAGTGGTAGTCCACATTATCATATGATCCGGACTAAAGACATGTGCAGGCATTAAGGATGTCTCACCTCAGGAGATATCCGCCATGGAGCAAGCCCTCATTAACGAAGGTATTCCGGTAGAAGAGATCTCGAGATTATGCGACGTGCACGCAGCGGTATTCAGAGACGCACCGGTCTCAGACTCGCCCGAACGCATCTTTACCGGTCCCCGCACCATTATCGGACGCAACGCAAGGAACTGCCATCCCCAGGTAGCGTCCATGTGGTGGAAAATAGAGTCAGCAGCTTCCGTGAGGGCGCGCGGGATGTATCTGACTTTTGGATTAAGGTGGGCGGCAAGTACGTGTATATAAGATACTTCGCGGTGCTTGACAAAAAAGGCAAATACAGAGGCACCCTTGAAGTAAGCCAGGAGATAAGCGGTATCAAGGCTATTGAAGGAGAACGGCGGCTACTCGATGACTGACCCATACCATATGGAGACAGCCGATTTACCAACGGATCCATGACACATTAAGCGAAAAGGCTTAATTTAGCGTAGTAAGTTTGCAAAGGGATCTGCGGCAACCAAGAGAGTGAAATAACCGAGACAACTGAATGAAGCAAATAAGTAAGGGCTTCGGTGGCGGCCGAAGCCTTTAATGTTCTTTGAAGCAGAAAAAACTTATCAAACTAACAAGGGTTTTCCGAATTGTATGCGAAATTATAGCTTCAATTATAGTTAGAATCTTATGATTACAGTACTGCATCAGATTTTTTTCGAAATCAACTTCCCAAAACGTATGATAATGAGGAGGTAGGGGCATGAGGAAGACATTGGTGATTTTCCTAGTGTTGATGTTGTCCTTAGGCCTCATTTCAGTACCCGGCTTTGCTGAGCAAGCCGAGCTAAACCTGAAATACTGGCATGCGGGTGTAGGCGGGGCGGAACTTTGGATTGGCGATTATGAAGCATATAAGGCAGTACCTGAGGAAGACGAACCGGGTGAATTGTCATGTCTTGGAGTTCACCTGCTAAACGGTGTTCTTCCCGAACTTGAACTGGTGAATAAAGGAAAGCTTATGCTACAGTTCGGCGCTGGAAAAGGCTTCATTGTTTCGGGGTCATACTCCCTGTTTTCCACTGTTTCGCTGGGTGTTTCGTACTGGGGCCTCAGTCGTGCTGACGAGGTGACGAAAGCCTTGGATAATCCTGGCGCAGAGTGTGAAGATGAAGGAGATGGCGGGATAGACAGGTGGTCGAATAGGTACTACGCACTGACTCTACCTTGGCTGGCAGATGGTGAAAGAGAGTATCAGAGTAAATATTTGGAACACCGATCCACTGATGACGATTACTGGGCACACAATTCTGAAGGCCTTATCACCGGTGAGGGAGCTCTTTCAATGTCGGCTCTTGATGTATCAGGTACTAAAGCTCTGAGTGGGGCAAGTTGGGAGCTTGGCCTTTTAGGCGGTATCCGTAGAGCGGTTTTCAATCAGGATCAGTCAATCGGATTCGTAGAGCTCGAAGAAGAATGGGATAAACAGTTGCCCGAATACGACCACCTCTACTGGGCAACCAAGTATGTAACTGGATTCGACAGTACCCTTAGCGTAAACGCTGTAGGTCCGCAGGTTGGCATTGAGGGAACGTTCGCTTTAGGCGACAAGCTTCTAATGAAGGCAGGCGCAAAAGCGGGATTTCTGTTCGGAACATCAGAAACACGTGCGAAGATAACGGGTAGAGTGTGGCATTACGCTCCCGCCATATCTGATGAGTGGCTCCTAAGAGATGACGAAGGCTTTGAAGACGAATATCCTTTGAGTAAGGACGCTATTCGGATCTCCACGTACGACTTAAGCTTTGACCTGGCTTATCACATTACTGATCAGTTATCCATAGAGGCAGGATACTATACCTCGGTTTGGAACGACATCCCATCACTTGTCCAGGCTAGATTTGATGGAATTCTTGATGAACCAGGGGCTACAACAACACTAAACGGTGGCTATCTGATTCCGATTGTTGTTTGGGAACAGCCGAAACCAAGGGCTGTCACGATCGGCGGATTGACTGTCGGACTGAACGTCAGGTTCTGATTGGTGTTCTTGATTCTACTGGAAGATTGCTAGACTATTCCCATAACGGTTATGTGAGAGGGCGGCGCTATAACGGATCAACCGGCGCCGTCCTCCTCAGATCAAACCCTTCACACAGCAACTGCACTGCAAAATACCATAAAAAAATGGTGCCGAGGGCCGGAGTCGAACCGGCGACACGCGGATTTTCAGTCCGCTGCTCTACCACCTGAGCTACCTCGGCAGCACATCTAAACACATACTACGTGGTTTCAGGCGCTTTGTCAAGAGCAGGGGCTACCTTTTTTGCCCTGTCTTCCTAACCTTTCGCCTCCACGTGTACAAAAAAAATGGCGGAAGCGACGGGATTCGAACCCGCGATCTCCTGCGTGACAGGCAGGTATGTTAGACCAGCTACACCACGCCTCCGCTCAAACTTATGCGTATCGCTTATATTCACTTGGTGGGCGAAGGCAGATTTGAACTGCCGACCCCCTCCTTGTAAGGGAGGTGCTCTCCCGCTGAGCTATTCGCCCTGGTTGCCTCCTGGTAAACAGGCAAATCACCTTAGGCAATTGTTAGTATAGCCGAAATGTCCAACAGAGTCAAGGCTTCCTAAGCAGCTTTTTTCTATCACATGTTTCCTGACAGGACAATTAGAGAAGAGTCATCAACTAGCCTTCTCGGACATGTCTTACAAGAAGCATATAGATTCATTCTTCTGCTTTTCACGGTTACCGCGATTATCTTTCACGATGACCTTTTTCTTAAGATATTACATTCATCATAATAGGTTCCAATTCACAAGTCCTTTCTGTGGGGCGTTTCGCACCGGTCATATATCTTATACTTGCGTTGTCACAAAAAGCGTAACGTCCCTTATTGAATCCGGACTCCTCTGACGAGCTAACCCGTAACCGGGCCACAGCTGTTGCTCGTTTAGGAAAATCTGAAGGTGTATCGTCCTCTAAGCTATGCCAGCTCCACATGACTTTGGTTTTCCTGGTGTTCTCGTCTCGCATGATTGTCAATGTAGGTCTAGTAGGAGAACCTCCTTCGGGAATAGGGTCAATTGTCTCAAGCTCATCCAGAACTTCAACCAAAAGCTCAGGTCCGAACTCAAGGCTCACCTCCCAATACCTCCAGCCCGTAGGAGCCCTCATATTGTAAGTAGTCAGCTCCACCTCCCATATAACCATCTCGCCTTCCGCGACTTGAAACTCATCTTCTCTTACAAGGATGTTTTCAGTAATTGCAGTCGCTTCTATAGTTAACTGGGCGTCTCTAGGTTTCCTCCGGATAGTAGCACCGGGATAAGATTGGGAGAGAGAATCCTCTTCATCTAAACCGGCTTTTACCTCCTTGTCATTCAGGGCATTACCTTTGTTAGCACCATTCACCGCATTACCGTGTTTAGACAGTTTCATAGTTGGATTCAGGCAAACTGGCATGTCGGTAGCATCCTGTATGAGAGAACCAGTGCAGAGATCCGCCTGCGAAAGCTCAGTCTGCCCCGGGAATTGCAGGCGCGAAGTATTGTTGATGTAGAGCTCTGCAGATACAGGCAGCATATGAATACAGGCCGCTAGAACGCATGACATGACGAAAGTCCAGGCTATCGCACCAATCGACACAGATTCTCCGGTCATAGCGACCTCCTCCTAAGGGTTCGCCGAGTCCGAGATACGTTGCTTGCCGGATCATATCATGGAATTATTTTCCTGTCAATTCTTTACAATGCAGCTCCTCGCAGAGCTCGACCCCCAAAACTTGTACTGGGCGGAAAGCCCTACTGAAATAGGTCTTTAGTCCAATAGCCTGCTTTTTCCTAATATGTTAATATTATATGGCTATTATCGACAATTGCATAATTTAGCCACTAGTTTCTCGCGACAGGGCAAACTTGTCGAAAGACAAGGACGCAAAGCTGCGGGTCTAAAGCCAATCGAATTCTGGCCATGATAGCCAAGCTGCCGAAGAGAAATGGATAATTGGGCGGATCACTTCGTTAGGTCACATAGAGGGTCTAGCGTCTCGCAGGATTCGCACCATGCAGTTTTGCCACTTGCCATATGCCGCAACTTGTAGGGTAAACTCTCACAACCTCTTTGCGACCATCCAACAGCCCGCAGCAGGACGCGGATACGATGGTGCCGCTAAAGAGGTTTTTTTGAAAAGAGGCTCATCTTATACATTTCATGAGATACCCGTCGGCGATGGGGATGTATGTTTTCTGAATTATGCTACCCCCATCCAGCGGGTATCTCGCGTCTTAGAGAGCATTCGACTTTTCAATACTTGTGTCGTCATTTTAATCGGGAAACGGCTACCGGCAGACAAAAAACGGTCATTATCCGCCACCTCACGCAACACACCGACGTCCTGGAACCTCAAAAGCCGGCCAGTCCCTGTTTGAGAAAGGATGTAGGGTAATGATGCTACCGGAGCAGAAAGAACGGCTAAAAAGCAAAGCGAGAGATCCTTTTTCAGCAATCCTAGGATCAAGTCCTGAGATCATAACAGCCCGCAACTTAGCTAAGCGAGCTGCACGAGGTGATTCCACAGTTCTTTTGGTGGGTGAAACCGGTGTAGGAAAATCAGTCTTTGCCGCAGCCATACATCAGGCAAGCCACCGAAGAAATGGGCCGTTTATTACGGTAAACTGCGCAGCGATACCTGAAACTCTTGTTGAGTCAGAGTTCTTTGGATACGTAGATGGAGCGTTTACCGGTGCATCAAGACGAGGAAAGCCCGGAAAGTTTGAGCTTGCAGACGGAGGCACAGTCTTTCTTGACGAAATCGGGGATATGTCCCTTACCCTCCAGGCCAAAGTCCTCCGAGTCCTCCAAGACCGTGTCGTAGAACGCCTGGGCGGGACACGTGAGATACCGGTAGACGTACGGGTAATAGCTGCAACCAATAAGGATCTAATGGAACTACTGGAATCCGGCAGGTTCCGTGAAGACTTATACTATAGACTCAATGTCATCTCTATAAACATTCCTCCTCTAAGGGAGAGAAGGAGTGATATCCCTGAGCTTGTCAAATGGTTCCTTCTGTCTTTGAATAAGGTATGCAACACATCTGTTAGCTGCGTCCATCCTACAGTCATGGATGCGTTTATGAGATACCCTTGGCCTGGGAACCTTCGCGAGCTGGAGAATGCAGTGGAGCACGCATTGAATCTTACTGACGGAAATGAGATAAACCTTGAGCATATCCCGCCTCACATCTGGCAACATTCGATTGAAAACAGAGAAGGAAACGACACCGCTTTCGCTACGGATCTCGACGATTCTCTAGCAAAATACGAATACAGCTTAATAATCGCAGCACTAAAAGCTACAGGCAACAACCGATCGCAGGCTGCAAAACTCCTCAACATCTCACGATCAGGCCTGTACAAGAAGCTGCAAAAGTACGCCATCCCCAGGGATGGCCGATTCAAAAGGCTTTCGTAATAATGTACAGAGTTTACCGGTGCAATCTGCCGGTTAAGTCGTGGGCAAAGCTAGAAACGCTTCATAATACTGATACACTGCTTCTTGATTTGCTCATCACTGACAAGACAAGCGTATCCCAATTCGAAATCGCCTAGGAAAATTCCCAGTCCTCCTGTGTAAGCTGTCACTCCTCCTTCGAACCCGTCCTTAAGAATGACTCCTCCTCTGAGGGCAATGTAGGATCCGATCCTACCTTCGAAACCCCCGGAGACGGTCCCAGTTGTGGCGTGGTCGCGTACAGAAACATTGTGAACGTCCAGCGCGACAACTGCGCCTTTCCACGGCGTTAAGCTAAGGCCTAACGAGTACGTAGGTGGAACTGCCCGAACAGCCCCGTCTGTAGATTTTAGATCTGTTGTGGTGACATCCCGAGCCAGGACTCCCAGGGTTATCGCTTTATAACGCAGCATGACCCCGATATCCGTCGCAAATCCTTGCCATGACGAGAGCAGCGTATGCCCTGAGTGCTCCGCACCTCTCAGATACCGGAATCCAATCCCGAGGGAGCCTGTATCCTTGAACGCCTTCCCTACTGCGTAGTTATAACTGTTATTTGTCAACTCTAAGCACTCATCTAACCGCTTGTACTGAGCCCAAGCGAATCCTCCTGTCCCTCCTTCACGCTCTTCATCAGTAGCAGCGAGGTATTTGAAGCTTCCGTCACCGCCACTACCTCCGAAGCCTACGCCAAAGGATAGTGATAACATGCCTTTTGTGAATCCAAAGGATGCAGGGTTTGAGTAGAGAGGATTCGGCACACTGGAAAGCCCCACGTACGAATACCCCATGCCGAGGAGGCGCGCATCTGCATATTCCAACGGCTCGATGGATTCTTCAGCGTAACACGCCCTTACACTGAACAGTCCTACAGCAGCTGCTATGACTGCCGTGGCAATACAGACTAAAGCAATCTCCGGTCTTAGGCGCACTTGGTTGCACCCCTTTCTCCTACTCGGATGAGATTATCGTAGCAGTGATGAATACCAGCACCTCAGACTCAGTCGTCACATTTTTCGTACTGCTGAAGAAAATACCCAGGATAGGGAGATCTCCAAGGACCGGAACCTTTGTCTTGGATTCGTACTGTGACTTCAAGTTGAGTCCGCCTATGACGATGGTCTCTCCGTCCTTCACCCGGACTGTCGTAGCTACCTTGCGCCTGTTTACCGTAGGTAGACCGGTTGCTCCTTCTATTGCATCGCTGACCTCAGGTTCTATTTGAACGACAATTTCACCGGTATCAGGCGATATACGCGGGGTGAACTTAAGAGATATCCCTGTTCTGATACTTTCGAGCCGGCTCGTAGTGGATGTGCCTTCTGAAGTAGTCGTAGAAATGGCAAAGTACCTGTCCCTGCCAAGGAAGATCTCAGCACCTTCGCCGTCAAGAGTTGCAACACGGGGCGTAGCATGGATTTCTGCCTTCCCTGAATCAACAAGCGTCTTCATTGATGCCAGCACCGACTGAAGGCCGCCTGCTACGCTATATTTCGCCCCCCAGATCCCTGAGATGAAATCAACAAACCCTGACGCAGGGATACTTGTGTCAGGTTCGCCGCCTTTGAACTCGTACCTCCAGTCTACGCCCAGGGATTTTCCGGTGTCAGAAGATACCTCCACAACAAGGGCTTCCAGGAGCACTTGAGGCGGGGCTTTGTCTATCTTCTCCAAATCCTCCTTCACCCGGGAGATTATGTTTTCAGGGCCTGTTATGACCAGGATGTTTTCATCCGGCCCGGTCTTAACATATGGCTTAAAATAGTCAGAAAGCAGCCTTGACGCATTCTCCGCGTTTGCGTATTTGAGCCTCACCACTTCTGTGCTGGTAAACAGCGGGAATGCAGGATTTGCGGCATCGGGCATACCGACTAAATAGTAGTCGCCGACCTTCACGAAGGTGTAACCAAATGGCGCAACTATCATTTCTAAGGCTTTCTCAAGAGGCACATCCCATAGTTCCAGGGTTACCCAACCTTGCACCGACGGTTCCACAAGGATGTTTACTCCTGTCTGTGCAGAGATGTCGCGGAAGACATTTATTATGTCTTCGCTGTCGAAGATGTTTGTCACCAGAGGCTCGTCAGCCGACAACGCAGCAGGAAAAACCAAAGTTGCTGCAATAATTGCAACAGCCAGAATAAGGGCTTTGGAGAATCCCGCCGGCAACCTTCTATTACGAATCATGTGGTCCCCTCCTTGAAATCTCATGTGTTATGCACTTATGCACGTCCTGCTTTTGGCAGGCCTCGCTCTACTCGACTGTAAACTCCCGCATTACGTATAGTGGTGACCTGCCTCCGTAATGCACGAGGAATTCAACGACATAGTCTCCAGGTTCCAATTGACCGGAAAAAGCCACGTTGAAGGCACGAATGCCGCCGGGCAGCACAACATCGGCCTCTTCACCCAAGTCCAATGAATCCACCTCAACTAACGTGCCCGGACCCACGTATTCTATTCCCGGGACGCTCTCGGGCATAATCCGCTTCTTCAGTGCCATGGATGCTCTCGGTTTTACGTGGATTGTTCCAGTGTTTTCAAAAACAGTTCCGAAGACAGTACCCACCGAGGGCCCCCCGTCAACAATAGTGATCGGTGTGAGCTCTCCCATGACTTCGAATTCTTTCCCAACTGCCAAGAAGACAACAGTACCGGTTTCCCCAGACCATTCTGAACTGGCAGGAGTGGTGGACGTGTCTTCTGAGACGGGTGTTGCAGTAAATATTATGTTTGCATACTTTCCGCCTGACTCTCCCTTGGGTATAGAAAGCATCATCCGCACTACTTGCCTTCCCCTGGGTCTAACCTCAACCACACTCGGCTTTACTTCAATCCAATCAGCGCAGCTTGGCGCAGAAGACTCTGTTTCTTCCGTTATGAGCTCACCTTCGTCGTCAAAGGCAAGGGTTGTTGCACGGGCTTCAACACGTATTGTCTGGTCAGATCGATTCTCAATCACTACCGGCCTGGCTACAGTAGCACCAGGTATGCCGCTCAAGTCAAGCATTTCAGGATCGACCGAGAAAGGTGCTATCACAGCGGTCGTTTCTACCTTAGCTACCTCTGTTCCGCTCTCGCCAATGCTGAATTCGACCTTGGCCGTAGCAGGCCTCATCCCGCCGTACCTAACTGAGATGTCGGATATGTAATCACCGGGTGCAAGACCGCCGGGTAAGACCGAGCTAAGGTTCACAGCAGCTCCCGGCAGCACAATGCCTCTACCTGCGCCCAGTGGAATCTGCCTGAGCCTTTTTCCGGTTCCATCGCGCAATATCATGCTTCCACGGGCGAACACGTGGATGTCGCCTTCGTTTTTGATCTCTGCCGAGAGTATCACAGCATTCTCTCCATACATACTGGCGTACATAGGGTTTTCAGCTGCATAGCTTACATTGAACCCAGTCACATCAAGCCTTCTCTGAACTTGCCTAGCAGGAATAGTGAGCTCCACAACCGTAGCAAACCTCTGAACGAATACGTTGGAGGCAAATGCAGGCTCACCTGTGCGCTCTTCCGGAATCATTTCAAAGACAACAGCCGCGTACCTGCTGCCTTGAGCTCCGCGAGGAACTGTCAGGGTTCCCTGTACAGCAAAGGTCTCGCCGGGTGCAACAGAAGCTTTATCCGCAGAAAGCTTTATCCAAGAGGCGCAGGAGTATTCAGAGGTCCCAACGTCCACAACCTCGTAATCTCCGTTGGGCTTTTGAACGATGTCAGCCGTATATATAAGGAAATCTGCAGTTTCGGCTTTACTCTCGTTCACCATGAACACTTCAAATGTCTTCACAGCTCCCGGAGATTCGGTTATCTCCACAAGCATGGGAGTAAAACTTAAAGATATTTGTGCAGCAGCATAACCTACAACTACTGTGAGCAAAACAACAGTACCGAGAAGAATGAGAATCAGTGTTTTCTTCAAGGCTCTTCCAGTGAACATCGCCATATCTTTATCTGTTCCTCGCTTCAACCGAAGGTACATAACAAGTTCTCCCCTTCCTCGCAAAACGGGGGTGACCAGGACAGCCACCCCCAGGTCCCGGGTTTACCTCATTTGGGGTATGCTCTGCGATTACGCGCCAGGTAGTGGTGGGAGAAGGTCTCCCCAAGTGCCATCATCATCAACCCAATCCCGCTGGTTCTTTAGGGTTATGTAAACTATACCCTCATCTTCGTATTCGCCTGCGGAATTGCAGTTCGACACCTCTATCTTGTTAAAGAGTTTAAACCAAAGCCCTTCATGTAAGCCCATGGAGTCACCAACAGGGAATATCTTTTCATTCAGCTCTGGTGCGGGTATCCAATGAGTGTCGTCAATATGTATAATCCTCGGGGGATTGTTGTCATTTCCATCCCACGTACGAGCTACGTAAGAAACTTCGATGTATTCGTCAGTATTTTCGTTGACGCCTTTTAGATGGCCAAAGCCCTCGAAGCTTATCTCAACATCGCCATTGCTCTTCAGGAATACGCCAATACAGTCAGCTGCATATGTTCCAGGCTTGAGTATGTACCATTCCCACCTGGTATTGCTTATTGACCACTCACACCACTGCGCCATGGAAGCCCAGGTTGTGAACGCGCATTCCCACTCTTCCTTGTTACAGCTGCCTCCAGTGAGTTTTCCACGTCTAAAGCAGCGAGCAAGTTGCGCGTCATTGGGACCCTCTCCGCTCCTGTACCAATCCTTGCCATGTCTGTACCAGGTTTGCACCTCTTCCTCGCAACGAGGCGGCGGATAAACAGGCCAACCGGAAGCGTCTGCGGAATCTGCCAATACCATGGCCGGTATCAAGAGAGCCGCGAGAACAACTAAACAAACGACTAGCTTTTTCATTTAGATCTGTCCCCTTTCTTTCAAGCTGTTTTTCTGTCCGCCGATGGGCAAAGCCCATCTAAGGCTGGGGTGCTATCCTTAGCACCCGTCCTTGAGGTCAGTTGTTGCTGACTATGAACGTAATCACCCCCGTACTCTCATATTCTGCAGACGAGGTTTGTTCGTCCACGCTTATCTTTGACCACATCAGAACCGGACTAGGTTCAGAGAGGTCAATATACAGTGTCTCACTGTTCAAATCAGCCGCAGGTATCCACCCTTCTGTTTCTACCGCGTCGAGACTATTCCCAAACCCGTAGAATGTGGCAATCTTCCCGGGCGTACTGTCCCTTTTAAGATCGTCAAACTCGCTGAACTGTACCGATAGCTTCCCTTTACCGGATGTGGTGATTTCCGTAGCAAGAACAGCATATGTCCCAGGCTTTAGCACCCGCCAATCGATGCGCGTCGCAGTCAGCGAGATGTCGGCATAAGACGCGTCAGCACTCTTGATATATATAGGATCCAGCGGCATTTCGTGTACGTATGAGCCTCCTACCGGGTTGTATTCCATGTTGATGTGGTCACACAAGATCTGGTCTTCATTATTTAGAGGCAATCCATCGGTTGTCACCTTCAAGGCAAGGTAAGCATAGGAACCCGGTATAAACCTATCACTCGAGCTCTGGTGCCAATCCCAGGAGACTTTCATCCGAAAGACTCCTGGCTCAGTGTCTGTCACTGTTATTTTCAAGTCCCCATCGTGTATACCAGGATACTCAGGCACAAACACGAGTCTCTCGATCACCTCTGCTGTCAGGTGCTCTCCTAACAGGAAGGTTACGTGCCACCCGTTCCATCCTTTTTTGTTCTGCCAGTCACTCGGACATTCTACATGGAGCTCCACTAGCCACTCGGCTTCTTCGCCGGAAGGCACGGCGAACTTGCCGTCTTCAACTCCTATATTGTCCGAGACCGCCGTAGCTGTAAGCCTATACAGCCCGGATTCATGGACTCTCTCAATCTGAGCCGGCTCAGAAAGCGGACTCACCAAAGGCATGAGGGAAGTGCTTGACCTCAGTTCTTCTACGGTCTTCTTTTCATCTTTAGATGTGTCTCCGGGTACAGACGGAACAGGAGCAGGTCTCTCTGGGAAAAGCCTCTTGGGATACGGCCACTCGCGATCAAACCGGCCGGTTACCGGGTCCGAAGAACCGGTATCCAGTATTGGGCTAATGGGGTTCTCACGAGCAACAATTATGTGCGGGTCTGTCCTCCGTAGCTGAACCTCTCCGAGCATACTATATGTGAGCCGAAAACCTCTGTGGAGAGTGTGGAATCCCTCCTGGGAAAACCCGAATCCTCCGGAATCGTCTCGCCTTGTTGTTATACTGATCTCGCACCTGGCAGCTTCGCCAGGCATAAGCGTGCCGATATTCCATACGATACTTGTCTCTCTTCGCAAAAGGCCCGGTGAATCACTGTTTTCGAAGCTTACATCCCCCTGGGATTTCCCTATTAGTGAAGGTTGAAAAGCAGAGCAGATCGTGCCCTCCACCCTTACATTTTCCATGGGAAAACTGTGGGGATTCCTGACAGTTATCACGAGTCGCCCCTTCACTTGCCGGCTGACCGGTGTTGTAAACATCCTTTTGCCGACCGGGACTATATAGTCATACTCAGGTATAAACTCTACTGTAATCTCAGCTTGGCTAGTATCGAATAAGACTGTGGCTCGTGCGGTTACCTGCACAACGGAGGTTTCAGCATTGGTAAAATCTGATCTCGGATCAGAAGTTTCCAACACTGCATCTAAGTCAAGAGTTACGTAGGGATTTACTCTCTCCAGTTTTTCCCAACCAATCATAGGCACCAGCCTAAATACGGTAAGAGGTGCTCCAAAGGTAGGAAGAGTAAACACCATAAAAGCTAATATGGCCATTAATCCACATGCGATTCTACGCGCCATCCAAAACCCTCCTACGGCAGGCGTTGTAGCACTCGTTCATCTAATCACCATTTACGGAGTAACTGTAAAACGTTTCCTTGGACAGTACGTAGAACAGTAACGCAATTGTCATGCCATTCGGCCTTTCATCATTATCCTTCTTCCAAAACAGCTTGAAGCTGGGGTTTCCCAGATGGCAAGAAAGGAGACTGAAAGATGCGAACACCGGTGTGTCAATGGCTGTAGACACATCTTTAACATCTCTCTTTCAGAAATGTCAGCAAGCAGGAGGTACTTCAGAGAACATCGTGTGTCCATCTGTAGACACATACGTATGTACATAGACAGCTTGTCATGAAACAAGCTCACTTCATGAAACAAGCTCACTACATACCTATATATAGCTAATTGGGATCTAATTTATTCATGGGATGCCAAAATTGTTGAAGGAGAAGTGGGAAACAAAAATGAAGACAAAGAAGGCTCACGGATCTTCAGAGGCGGCACACACCAGCCTCTCACTGAGTCCTGAAAAGCGCGTGTCTTGAGTGTCGTTTTTCACTGCGATCGCCAGAGCTTTAAGCGTCCCCACAAGGACCACCATGCGCTTAGCCCTGGTGATAGCGGTATACAAGAGATTCCTCTGGAGCATTACATAGTGCTGAGTGGTGATGGGCATCACCACGACAGGATACTCGCTTCCCTGACTCTTATGGACGGAAATGGCATAGGAGAGCACCAGCTCGTCTAATTCATGCTGCTCATAGGCAACACGCCTGAGCCCGTCAGACTCATCAAACGCAACGACCACCTCCTGCTCCTCAGGATCGATCTTTACCACACGGCCGATATCTCCGTTAAACACCATCTTGTCGTAGTTGTTTCTTATCTGCATAACCTTGTCGCCTTCACGCAAAATAAATGCGCCCATCCGAGTCTCCTGCCTTCCGCGGCCTTTAGGATTCAAAGCCTCTCGAAGGAGCAGGTTAAGGTTATCCACGCCTGTTACAGTCCGGCGCATAGGTGCCATTACCTGGATATCATCTATTGGGTTGCACTTTAGATACCTGGGAAGACGCCACGCCACAAGCTCAGTGACGAGTTCCGTGACTTTCTCAGGGTCCTCTTCCCGGATGAAGAAAAAGTCAGCATCCGCACCTTCCACTAGGTTCTTGTTGAAGATAGGCATGGTTCCTCTATTTACCCTATGCGCATTAGTGACTATCATACTGAGCTGTGCTTGTCTGAAGATCTCAGTCAAACGCACAACTTCCGCAACACCTGATGCAATCACATCTTTAAGCAAAGAGCCCGGCCCTACAGACGGCAGCTGGTCCACATCTCCCACCAGCACAAGCCTTGTCCCGGGACGCACCGCAGCCAGGAAATTGCTCATCAAGAGCACGTCTATCATGGAAGTTTCATCCAAGATAATGACGTCAGCGTCAATCGGGGCACTCTCATTACGTTCGAATGCCATATACCCTTGGGTGAAGTTCACGCCGAGGAGCCGGTGGATGGTTTTTGCCTCGCGGCCGGTTGTCTCAGCCATTCTCTTCGCAGCCCGTCCTGTCGGTGCGGCAAGGGCCACACGGAACCCTTCGGCCTCAAAGACCCTGAGCATAGTCCTTACTGTAGTCGTCTTCCCTGTGCCAGGGCCTCCTGTGAGGACAACTACAGAGCTTTTGACAGCCTTCTCCACGGCCTCCTTTTGAGCATCGTTGAGAGAGATGCTGTCTCTCCGCTCCATTTCCTTTATTAGCTTTTGGACATTTCCTGAAACAGTCCGCGGCTTCACCCTGACCAGCTTAGACAATCTGCCGGCAACATTGACTTCAGCCCGATAAAGATATGCCAAGTAGACAGCAGTCTGACCCTGGATCATCTCCCTGACAATAGAACCGCGCTCTTCCAAGACAGGAATCGCATCCTTAACTAAGGCCTCTTCTACCTCGAGGACACTTGCAACCTCCTTTATAAGCGCGTCCTCCGGATAGTAGACATGCCCGTCTGATGCGAGTTCATTGAGGACATATACTATCCCTGCAGTGATCCTCTCTTGTGACACAGGCTCGATGCCCAGTTCTGCTGCTATCTTGTCAGCGGTTTTAAAACCTACTCCGTGGATCTCATCTGCAAGGCGGTAGGGGTTTTCGCGGACTGCCTGGATGGAAGCATTGCCGTAATGACGGAATATCTTAATCGCAAGTCCCGGAGTTACTCCATGGTCAGCAAGGAAGACCATGACTCGCCTTATTTCTTTCTGCTCTTCGAACGCCTGAGTTATGGCTTCTGCTTTCTTCTCACCGATCCCCTCGACTTCAGTAAGCCTTTCAGGCTCATGTTCGATGACATCAAGAGTTTTCGTGCCGAAGTGGGCCACAAGCTTCTTAGCGGTCACAGGGCCGATTCCTTTGATAAGGCCGGATCCGAGATATTTCTCGATACCTTTGACTGTAGCCGGGACTATTGATTCATAGCTTTCGACCCTGAACTGACTGCCGTACTCAGGGTGGTAGGTCCATTCACCTTTCATGAGGAGGGTCTCGCCGACACTTATAAAGGGGAAAGTGCCGACTACTGTGATGGTCTGGCGTCTCCGTCCGGCGGGGCCGCGTTCTTCACAGGCGACCCGTGCCACGGTATAGAGACTGTCCTCGTTGCGGTATGTAATCCTCTCAACTGTGCCCTGCACAGAAAGCATGTCCATCCTCCAGGAAAGAGTGGTGCCATATAATTCTAACACGGTATAGGGGCCTCGTAAACGAAACGTGCCTTACGCAATCTACTATTGGACTTGGCCGCTTGGACTTGGCCACTGGTAGATCGAGAAGGTTCAGTCCACTCGTAGATCGGAAAGGCCCCGTGCGTTAAAGCGGCTGAGTTACGTAGCCTCTAAGGAATCACAAGAGCTCAGAGAGTCCCACGAGTTCATAGCCCATGTCCAGGAGCTCCTTAATAAGATCAGGAAGCGCCCTCAGGGTCTGCTCCCTGACATGGAGCAATACAATGGAACCGTCCCTTGCCGAAGAGGTAACGCGCTCTCTGATTACAGCTTCACCTGGGTTCTGCCAGTCATCGGGCGTCAGGTTCCAAGTGACTAAAGACGCGCCTTCTTCCCGTGCAATAGTGCGAATCTCCTCGTTGTAGCTCCCATAAGGAGGACGGAACCATTTTGGAAGGATGCCTGTTGCACGTTTTATCGCAGTTTGCGCTTTGCTAATCTCCTGCCTTGCAGTGTCCGAATCAAGATCTGTCAGCCTTGCATGGGAATAGCTGTGGTTTCCGACATCATGACCTGATTCCACCACTTTCTTAGCTGCATCTGAATAGCTTATCGCACGCCACCCCACGAAAAAGAAGGTTCCTTTAACACCGAACTCATCCAGTACATCTACTATCTTTCCGGTAAGCTCAGGATCTGGGCCGTCATCGAAGGTCAGTGCGACTTTGCCTGCGGGTTCCCGTCTCTCAACCGGGAGCCTGAGGTCAGGTTGTTCTTCAGGGAGCAAGGCAAGGTTGTCCAGTGATTCAGTGTTAGAGGCGCCGGTCGGCGCCTCCAGAGTCTCGTAGTTCATGCCTGTCGGGTATGGGACCCCTTCAGGCGCTTGGACATAGACAGTCCGAAAACCGTTGCTAATCGACACTGTACGGGTGTCTTGATCCCACGTGAACCAGCACCCCAAGATGGGAGCAAGGTCTTTCGCAGGCATCCACGCTATGTCCCACCTGACCACGATATCCACAACATATCCATTTACAACTGTGCGGCCTTTCTGGTCCCAGTGGACAGTAGCTCCAAACGCTTCAGCTATAGGGCGAACAGGCACCATCATCGTATCATCAAGGATGAAACCTCGAAGATAGATATCATCATACTTCACCAAGACAAGTTCGCCCGGCAGGTCAGAGGCAGATATCAAGGTCGCACCGGTTGATAACCCGAAAGACGCCAGCACCAAAAGGACAGTTACAGCTATAACAGCAGCTCGCCTGGACTTAGACCATCTCAATTCAAACAGCCCCTCCTCTTTTAGTCTATTAGCGCAGCCTCTTCGCGCTTTGCAAAGCTTTCAGCTTCACTGCACTTTCAAGCTTCATAGGCCCTGCATTCTGCTACATCCGGCACTTGACTGCACTATGGATGTCATATGGATGTCATATGGATGTTAGATGGATGTCATTATGTTCCGCATTTTCCTACGCTTTGGTCTTGTACCCTAAAAGGAGTGTCATATCCATGCTTATGCCATATCACCTCCGAATATGACAACCTGTATAAATCTTGAAGTACATATTTCGTCACAAACTCCAGCTTACCTTCTATTCTGCCATTGCCATTTCTAAACGTTGTCCCCACCGTCTTCTCGAACGCTGTCTCGACCGCCTTCTTGAACGCTGTCCCGACTGCTTTCTCGAACGCTTTCTCGGCTTCCATCTCGGATTCGGCTTTTTCCTAAGCGCACCCGCTTATATGGTCGAAAACCGTCCACCCAAGTGCTTGTCCATGGCCGAGTCCCTTACATCTAATGGAAGCATCAGGCTCCGAGTTGGAAATCCGCCCACCAAAAGACTCAGCCGTAGCTGATCTATTACTCCCTTCTACTGCCTTCCCGGGAGTAAGCTTGCGCTGTAGTCGAAATGATAATCATACTAAGATACTTCCGCATGCCATTGCCGTGAAAGCCGCAACGCACCCACGGAAAGGTTTACCCATGGCTTATCTGGTTCTGCCTTCTACTCCTTTCTCTGGAGTGAGCGTGTAGTGCAGTCGAAGCGCTTGTTGTCCTTCCATCTTTCCCATAACACTGCCGTCCTGGCTGCAATCCGTCCGCCCAAAGGCTTACCCATGGCTGATCTAGTACTGCCTTGCACTCCCTTGTACTGCCTTCCCGCGAGCAAACGTGCGCTGTGGTGGAAATGGCAGTTATAAT
>Ga0208693_1000611_pt1 | contig 28134 bp, 26 predicted proteins | sample AD_UKC071_MetaG_FD_184438 | JGI IMG/M metagenome (GOLD analysis project Ga0208693, IMG submission 184438) | Active sludge microbial communities of municipal wastewater-treating anaerobic digesters from USA - AD_UKC071_MetaG (SPAdes) (version 2) | ecosystem: Engineered > Bioreactor > Anaerobic >... | reverse complement strand
TCCTCGCCGCGGTGCCGCTGGGGGCCGTGGTGATCCTTCCGATGTTCAGGGCTGGGTCCGCGATGCCGGTGTCGTCGATGGCCGCCGCGGGGGGTGGTGAGCCGGCGTCCGCTCGCCAGAGCGCGGCCGGGGCTGCTGCTGGTGCGACGCCGGCGGGGAACGAGACGGCCAGCACCGACCAGAACCAGAGCTCGCCCGCGTCGACGACGGCGGCGGCGTCCGCCACGCGGACCGTGAAGCTCGGCGGAGTGTCGGTCGATGTGCCTGCCACCTGGACAACCGGGACGGCCCTCGGGTCCGACTGGTGCGCCTCCTCGACCTGGCCCAAGGAACCGTTCGTCGGAGCCGAGTCCATGGCCCGACCGACTGCCAGCGTGAAGTGCTCGGGCAGCATTCCTGGCGACCGTCAGGTCGAGCACCTCGAATGGGCGCCGGCCGCGGGCCTCAAGGCCGGCTCGGTCACGCGCAACGGCTGGGTCTACACCACCCGGATCGTCGCCAAGGTCGCGTTGACGTACGTGCACCGTCCCGGCGTGGACGCCGGACGCATCCTCGACACCGCCCGGGCCGGCTGATCCGGCGTCCGCTCTGGGACGTAGAGCACCGTCGTCGACCGCCGGCCGCGGTCAACCCACCGTCATCTGTCGCGCGCGTTCCCGCGGGACGAACCCGACGCGACTCGCGCTTGCGGCGTCCAGCACAGACAGGTCGCCTCGGCATCGTCGGACTCACCCCAGACCGGCGCAAGCCCGTCGCCGACGGGCGCCGCACGGCACCTCTCAAGAGCCCGAACGATTATACCCCCGGGGGTATCTTTGGATATGCTGCTGACCATGAAGACGGTGATCGTGGGAGGCGTCGCGGGCGGCATGTCGGCAGCGACGAGGTTGCGTCGGCTGGACGAGTCCGCCGAGATCGTGGTGTTCGAGCGTTCGGGTTACGTGTCGTTCGCGAACTGCGGGCTGCCGTACTACATCGGCGGCGTCATCGAGAAGCGGGACGCCCTGCTGTTGCAGACCCCGGCGTCCCTCGGCGCTCGCTTCGGCCTGGACGTCCGCGTCGGGCATGAGGTGCTCTCGATCGACCGGGCGGCCAAGACGGTGCGCGTGCGCGAGCTGGCGTCCGGCACCGAATCCGACGAGGCCTACGACAACCTCATCCTGTCGCCGGGGGCGTCCCCCTTCGTCCCGGACCTGCCCGGCATCAGCCGCGCCCTCACCCTGCGCAACATCGAGGACACCGACGCCATGTCCGACGCCCTGGCCGCGGCTGAGGCGTCCGGACGCCCCACGTCGGCCGTCGTCCTGGGCGCCGGCTTCATCGGACTCGAGGTCGCCGAGAACCTCGTCCACCGCGGCTGGGACGTCACCGTCGTCGAGCTCGCCGACCAGGTGCTCGCGCCGCTCGACCCCGAGATGTCGGCGCTGGTCCAGGCACGCCTGGAGGCCAACGGCGTCCGCGTGCTGCTCGGGCAGTCGGCGACCGCGCTCGGGGCGTCCGATCTGACCCTCACCTCGGGCGAGACGCTGCCCGCGACGATCGTCGTCGCGGCCATCGGCGTCCGGCCCGAATCGCAGCTCGCCAAGGATGCCGGACTCGCCGTCTCCGACCGCGGCGGCATCATCGTGGACGCCTCGCAGCGCACGTCGGATCCGTCGGTCTTCGCCGTCGGGGACGCCGTCGTGAAGGTGGACGCCGTCGACGACGCCCCCACCGCCAACTGGCTCGCCAACCCTGCCAACCGCCAGGGTCGCCTCGTCGCCGACGTCATCGCCGGACGCGCCCAAGCCTTCCCGCCCGTGCTCAACACGGCGATCGTCGGGGTGTTCGGCCTGCAGGCCGCCGCGACGGGCTGGAGTGAGAAGCGGGCCCGTGCGGCGGGCCGGGTCGTCCGGGTTATTCACACCCATCCGGCCGACCACGCCGGCTACTACCCGGGCGCGAAGGGCATGTCGCTGAAGCTGGTGGTGGACGCCGCCACCGACGCCATCCTGGGCGCGCAGGGCGTCGGCGAATCCGGCGTTGACAAGCGCATCGACGTGATCGCGACCGCGATGCGGGGCGAGCTGACGGCGTCCGATCTGGTCGATCTCGAACTCAGCTATGCGCCGCAGTTCGGCTCCGCCAAGGACCCGGTGAACATGCTCGGCATGATCGCCGAGAACCTCCGCGACGGGCTCACCGAGACGATCCAGTGGCACGAGCTCGAGGCGGAGGTGGCCCGCGGCGTCCAGCTGATCGATGTCCGGACGCCGGGCGAGTTCGCGCGCGGGGCGATCCCCGGCGCGATCAACATCCCCGTCGACGACCTGCGCGGACGCCTCGACGAGGTGGACGCCGACAGCATCGTCCATTGCCAGGTGGGACTGCGCGGCTACATCGCGGCGCGGCTGCTGGCCGGACACGGCAAGCGCGCCCGCAACCTGGACGGCGGCTATCGCACCTGGGCACGGGCCTGAGCGGGCGCTAGAACGATGGAGGTGGATTTGCCACCGATGTCGGGAGCGAATCCACCTCGATCTTGGTCGGGTGAGATACCCCCTGGGCTATGCAGGTCGGGGCGAGCTTTGAGACGATGCGGCAGGCGAAAGGACGACAATGGAGAACACGGATCCCGCCGAGGTCAAGGCGGTCTTGAACCGGCTGCGGCGCGCGCAGGGGCAGTTGGCAGCCGTGATCTCCATGGTCGAGGACGGACGCGACTGCCGCGAGATCGTCACGCAGCTGTCGGCCGTGTCGAAGGCGATCGACCGTGCGGCGTTCAAGGTCGTCGCGGTGAACCTCAAGGCGTGCGTCACGGGCGAGAACCCGGGCGGTCCGGACGAAGGTGAGCTCGAAAAGCTCTTCATGAGCCTGGTCTGAGCGTCAGGCCCGTCCGGACGCCCCCGGGGCGCCTCGCTCAGCAGGCCGGAATCGACGTAGGGACGGACGCCAGCGGGAAGACGGCGCCGCTGAAACCTGTGGGTTGCGAGGTCCAAGCGCAGACTGTGCTGTCCAGCGCGACCACCCCGTCGAGACGAACCTTCACGGGCAGAACGACCTCGTTCCCCGACGCGACATCGCGGAGCCGCCATTGACGGTCGATGACGCCGATGGCGAGTTCACCGAAGGACGAGGCCAACACCACCCGTTCCATGAGTTTCCGTACGTCCCCGGACTCCGGGTCGTACGTCCAGGCGATGGGGGTGGAGCTATTCCTCCCTGTGTAGAAGGTGATTCGCTGTCCATCGAGGACGCCTCCGATGCGTTGCCGCACATCGCGTACAGCTGCCCGACCAGGACGCCGAAGCGGTCCGCGTAGTAGCGGTCGAAGGCTTCGGCGTCCATGGGCTCCCCTGGGTGTGGGCTCGTCACCCGTACAGACGCGTCACGAGCCCCGAAGGCAACAGCCGATCACACTGCCTCGTAGCGGCGCAGCAGATCCCCGACGACCGTCTTGTCGAGCTTCTTCTGCAGCAGCTTCGGGATCGGCAGCTTCGCCCCGTCGCGCGATCGGACGGTCGCCTTGATGAGCGTCCGGACGTCGTAGGCCGACCCGAACACCTCCGGGACGCCGCGCTCGACGTCGAGGAGGCGGTAGACCGCCTCCATCGCGGTGCGCACCGAGTACTCGGTCGTGAAGATGCAGTCGCGGGACGTCTCGGCGAACTGGCCGAGGAACGCGAAGTTCACGACCCCCGCCGGCACCACGTCCGGGCGGTCGCCGGCGCGACGCGGCTCAAAGAACGACGTTACGAACGGCATCATGCACGGCAGGCACACGACCGAGGACGCCGCCAGTTCGTCGATCTGCTCGACCGGGACCCCGAGGTGGAACAGCCACTCGCGGGCGATTTCCTCGCCAGTGCAGTCCCGCATCGGCTTGCGAACGTAGTCACCGGGGGCGTCCATGAACAGCCCGTAGATCCAGACGACCGCCGAGGTCGCCGGCTGGGACGCAAAGTGCGGCTGCCGGTTGATCGTCCAGCTCATCAGCCACGACGAGTCCTGGACGGTGACGATGCCGCCGGTGACGACGCGCCCGGAGAGGGGATCGCGCTGGCAGACCTTCTCGATGTAGGGCAGCACCCGGTCGTCCAGGGTCGTGAGGGACGCCGACTCCCAGGTGGTCTCCTCGACGTGCCCGCAGAACTTCTCGGGGCGTCCGAAGTTCGGGTCCTGCTTCGCGATCTTGCGCCAGAGATCCCAGCTGCCGCCCTCGCGGATCACGGGGTCGAAGGCGGGTGCGGTGTGGTGGTCGCCCCAGGTCGAGTTCTCGACGAGGGAGCCGTTGGTGACGAAGACCAAGTCATCGTCGCCGAGGTCGAGGCCGCCGGGCGTCCCGTTCTGGACCCAGTCCAGGCGGCGGGCCACCTTGCGTCCGCCGGCGATCTCGAACCGGACGTCCGTCACGGCCGTGTTGTAGACGAACCGGACGCCCGCGCGGTCCAGGTAGGCCACCAGCGGCAGCGTCAGCGACTCGTACTGGTTGTACTTGGTGAACTTCAGCGCCGAGAAGTCGGGCAGGCCGCCGATGTGGTGGACGAAGCGCTGCAAGTAGAGCTTCATCTCCAGTGCGCTGTGCCACTCCTCGAAGGCGAACATGGTGCGCCAGTACATCCAGAAGGTGGAGTCGAGGAAGTCGCGTCCGAGGACGTCCGTGATCCGCTTGTCGTAGAGGTCCTCGTCGCGGGACAGGAACAACTTGACCAGGTCCTTCTGGGCCTTCTTGGTGAGCCGGAACTTGCCGTCGGCGTGGCCGTCCTGCCCCTGGTGCTCGGTGGACCGCATCAGCGAATAGTTGGGGTCGTCCTTGTTCAGCCAGTAGAACTCGTCGAGCACGCTGGCGTCCGCGGTCTCGAGCGAGGGGACCGAGCGGTAGAGGTCCCACAGGCACTCGAAGTGGTCCTCCATCTCGCGTCCGCCGCGGACCTTGAAGCCCTTCGCCGGATCGTTGATGCCGTCGAGCGCGCCGCCGGCCAGGTCGGACGCCTCGAGGATCGTGATCTTGTCGCCGGGAACCTGTCCGTCGCGGACGAGGAACGCCGCCGCGGCCAGCCCGGCCAGGCCGGCCCCGACGATCGTGGCGGTCACCTGGTCGGCGCGTGCTGGCTTCCGCGGACGCGCGAACGCCTCGTAGTTGCCGCTGCTGTAGTACATCTGACTTCCCCTCTCGGGTGGATTCGCGCGGCCGGGCGGTCGCGTAGCTCGTGGGTGGGCTGGGTGCGGCTGGTCTTGCCGCGCAGATCGGGCGCTTGCCGGGCCGATCAGTCAAGATCTGCTGGACCCGTCAGGGCAGGACGGCGTCCAAGAAGGTGCACAAGACGGTCTCGATGCTCGCGCGGTCGAGGGCTCCCGGGGCTGCGGCGTGCTCGAGGGCGAGCGCGTTGACGAGGTTGAGCAGCACGACGACGGCGAGCCGCAGCCGCTCGTGGGGCAGCTTCGCGAGGTAGGGGTGCGTCTCGAACAGGGCGACGAGATCGTCCACGCGCGCGCGGGACAGTTCGGCGTACACCTGGCCCACACCCGGGTCGCGCAGCGCGACCGCCCGGAACTCGTCGAGCAGCAGTTGCCAGCGCAGCGGTCCGTCGAGGGTCACCGTGCTGACCGCCAGCGCCAGTGGGCCGATCAAGGCGGCGCGGTCGCCGGCGGCGTCCAGGGTAGGGCGGACGGCGTCCAGCAAGCTGGTGCTCGTGGCGAGCAGCGTCTCGCGGCAGGCGGCACCGAACAGCTCGGGCTTGCCGCCGAAGTTCGAGTAGACCGCCCCCTTCGTGTACCCAGCGGACGCCGCGACCGCGTCGAGCGACGTTCCCCCGTAGCCGTTGACCTCGAACGAGGCGATCGCCGAGCGCATGATGTCGGCCCGGACGTCCGCCCTCTTCGGACGCCCTTGCGCGGAGGTTCTGCGCTCGATCAAATCAGGCATGGGGACACCTCTTTGCTACGACGGGGTCCTGTGGTGGGCCCCGCAACTCAATACCATCGGTATTCAATACTGATAGTATCCACATCTGACGCGAACGCAACCCAAGCCAGGAGAACCGATGAGCAAGACCCCGCATCGCCCCGCGGACGACGAGCCCGGAGTGCACGAGGTCCCTCCGACAAGCTCAGGGAGCGGGATCGCGGCCTCAGGGAGCGGCCTGGCGGCGTTGGCCGAACCTGTCGATGCCATGGCGCTGCCCTCGGACAGCCCGGGTGCGCTGGTTATCGAAGCCAAGGCGCTGCCCTCGGACAGCCCGGGAAGTGACGGCGTCCCAGACCCGCGCCACGAGGCGTCCGAACCGGCGATCGTGTCGGACGCGGCGCCTCGACACTCGGCGCGCGACCGGACGCCCGAGGGGCTCTCGCTGGTCGCGCGGGGCCTGGAGGTGCGCACCCCACAAGGACGCGTGTTCGGCCCGGTCGACTGGCAGGTCCCGGCGGGCGCCCATGGCGCGGTGCTGGGCGTCCAGGGCAGCGGACGCTCGGCGTTCCTGCTGGCCCTCGCCGGACGCCTGCGTGGCCTGACGGGCCACCTCATGGTTGGTGACCTCGACGGCGTCACGCACCCCCGCTTGTTGCGGCACCGCACCGCGGTCGCCCGGATCACCGACCTGGTCGAGCTGGAGCCGCACCTCACGGTCGCCGACTCGATCGACGAACATGCCTTGTCGGAGGGCATTCGGCAGCGGCAGGGGCGCGCCGTCTTCGCCGACCTCGAGGACGCCACCGGACGCCGTTTCGACCGCAGGCGGCGCGTCCACGACCTGACGGCGCTCGAACGGACGCTGTTCGTCGCCCTGCTGTCGTGTCAGCGGCCCGCCCACCACATCGTCCTCGACGACGTCGACGATGCGCTCACCCACGCCCAGCTGGACGAGGTGTACGGCACCCTGCAGATCCTGGGCGAACTCGGCCACTACTTCGTCGTCAGCGCGCTGGAATCCTCCGCCGTCCCGCCGGGGGCGGCGGTCGTGCACCTCGCACCCCCCGAAACCACCGAATCGCTGCAGCTGTCGTTCGGTCACCTGCACCCGCGCCTGGTCGCGAAGGAGTCGTGATGCTCTCCCGCTTCGAACTGCGCCGATTCAACGGCTTCCTGCCGGTCGCGGCGCTGCTGTTCGCGCTGCTGGTGCCGGTGATTTACGGCGCCGTCTACCTGTCGGCCAACTGGGACCCGTACGGCAACCTCAAGAACCTGCCGGTGGCGATCGTCAACGACGACCAGCCCGTCACGTACGCTGGCGAGACCATCGCCGCCGGCCGCGACATCACCACCCAGCTGGTCGACCAGCGCACGTTCGACTGGCGCACGACCACCAAGGCGGACGCCGACGACGGCCTGTCCACCGGCCGCTATTACCTCGTGATGGAAATTCCCTCGACCTTCTCCTCCGACCTGACGTCGGCGGCGTCCAGCGCGCCCCATCGCGCCCAGCTCACGCTGCGCCGCAACGACGCCAACGGGTTCGTGATCGGGTCGGTGACGGCGTCCGCCCAGTCGAAGGTCGAGAACGCCGTCGACAAGGCCGCGGTCGACGCCTACTTCAAGGCGGTCTTCGCCAACCTCGGCAAGATGCGCGAGGGCATCGCGCAGGCGGCGTCCGGCTCGCAGCAACTGACCGACGGGCTCACCAAGGCCAAGGACGGCTCGACGCAGCTGGCGTCCGGCCTGACCACCGCGGACGCCGGCGCCGGCAAGCTGGCCGACGGGGCGTCCCAGCTGAACGCCAACATGCCCGCGCTGGTGAGCGGGGCGTCCGAGCTGTCGGGCGGGCTGGGCAAGCTCGACAGCGGATCTTCGACGCTGGCGTCCGGGGCGAGTCAGGTCGCCGGCGGCACCCAGCAGCTCTACGACACCGTCGTGCCCGCGCTCAACCAGGTGATCGCCGTGCAGGGGCAGGTGGCATCCGACGTGGGGAAGGTGAACACGGCCGTCCAGACGCTGAACGGCACGGTCAACGGCGCGTCCGGACGCCTCTCCACCGACCTGGGCGCCGCCTCGTCCGCGCTCGACCAGGCCGCGGCGGCGAACCCGACGTTCGCGTCCTCGCAGGCGTACGCGGACGCCAAGGCGGCGTTGCAGCGCGCGTCCGGACGGGCGGCCACGATCGAGCAGACCTCCTCGACCATCGCCTCGGACGCCGCGACCGCCAACGCGAAGGTGCAGTCGTTCGTCGCGCAGAACACGGCGGTGGACGCCAAGTCGAAGCTCACTACCCTGAACGACGGCGCGCATCAGGTGGCGTCCGGTGCGGCCGCCCTGCACACCGGCATCGCGTCCGCGGACGCCGGGGCGGCCAAGCTGTCGTCCGGGGTCGGCCGGGTCTCGGACGCCGTCGCGCAACTGTCGTCCGGGGCCGGCTCGCTCAAGGGTGGGCTCGACAAGCTGAACGCTGGGGCGTCCTCGCTGGACTCGGGGCTCGGGCAGCTGCAGTCCGGCAGCAAGGAGCTAACCGACGGGCTCAACTCGGCGGTGCAGCAGATCCCGGCGCTGACGGACCAGGAGGCGACCGACGCCGCGCTCGTGCTGTCGTCGCCGGTCAACGTGACGATGGACGTCCAGAACCCGGCGACCTACTACGGACGCGGCCTCGCCCCACTGTTCTTCTCGATCGCGATGTGGGTGTTCGGCATCTCGGGCTTCCTCGTGATGCGTCCGATCTCGGGACGCCTCCTCGCCGGACGCCTCTACCCGTTGCGACTCGCGATTGCGGCCTGGGTGCCGGTCGGGTCGGTGGCCGTCGCGGGCGCGCTGTTGATGCTGGGGATCACCTGGGGCGCCCTCGGGCTCAACCCGGTGAACCCGGCCGCGACCGTGTTCCTGACCGTGTTGGCGGCGCTGGTGTTCTCGGGCATCGCCCACTGCCTGCGGATGGCGCTGGGCCTGCCCGGGTCGGCGGCGTTGCTGATCTGGCTGGTGCTGCAGCTGTCGTCCACGGGGGGCACCTATCCCGCCGCCGTCCTGCCGCCCTTCTTCGCCGCCCTGCATCCGTTCATGCCGATCAGCTACACGATCGACGCCTACCGGGTCGCGATCTCGGGCGGGCTCTGGCAGCACTACCTGGGCGATGTCGCGGTGCTGGTCGGCATCGGTGCCCTGGCGATGGCCCTGGACGTCTGGGCCGTCGGGAGGCGCCAACGGTTCCGGATGGCCGACCTGCATCCGCCACTCGAGACCTGACGTCGCCAGCCGACCGCGCGATTCGGCGCCCGCGGCGTCCGGACGGTAGAGTCGGACCTCGGTGTGTCCCCATCGGGGGGCACCCAGGCATTTACGCCCTCCTGCCACGGGAGAGACCCGTGGCCGCAAAGACCAGAGGAGGTGGAGTACGCGTATGCGCAAGTACGAGATCTGCGTCATCGTCCATCCGGACGTCGACGATCGTCAGGTCAATGGCCTGCTCGACAAGAACCTCGCCAGCTTCACGGCTGCCGGTGGAACCGTCGACAGCATCGAGGTGGCCGGGCGCCGCCGGCTCGCTTACGAGATCCAGAAGAAGCCGGAAGGCATCTACATCTTCTTGAAGCTCACGGCCGAGCCCGCAGCCGTCAAGGAACTCGATCGCCTCTTCACGCTCAACGAGCAGATCATGCGGACCAAGGTGTTCCGCGACGATTCGAAGAAGGCCCTCAAGGCCAAGCCGCGCAACCACGACGTCGTCGTGCCGCCGGAGAAGCCGAGCAAGCCGGCCCGTCAATACAAGGGCGACCGCTAAGCCTTGACGAACTGTCAGCCCCGGCTGACAGACTCGCAAGGGTTACACGTCCGATCTCAAACGGAGACCACCATGGCAGGCGAAACCACCATCACCCTGGTCGGCAACTTGACCGCCGATCCCGAGCTGCGCTTCACCCCTGCGGGGGCCGCGGTCGCGAACTTCACCGTCGCGTCCACGCCGCGCACGTTCGACCGTCAGACCAATGACTGGAAAGACGGCGAAGCGATGTTCATCTCGTGCTCTGTGTGGCGCCAGGCGGCCGAAAACGTCGCCGAGTCGCTCACCAAGGGCATGCGGGTCATCGTCCAGGGCCGACTGAAGAGCCGGTCGTACGAGACGCGGGAAGGCGAGCGCCGCACCGTGTTCGAGGTCGATGTCGATGAGGTCGGTCCCTCGTTGAGGTACGCGTCCGCGAAGGTCACCAAGACCGCCAGTTCCGGCGGTGGCGGCGGCTACTCGGGCGGGCAGCAGCAGTCGTCCGGCGGGTGGGGTGGCAACTCCGCGCCGCAAGGCGGCGGCTACGCCCCCCAGGGCCAGGACCATCGTTCGATGGGCAACGATCCCTGGGCTTCGGCTCAGAGCTCCGAGCCCCCGTTCTGATCGTCTCGGACGCCGTCGCGCGGCCTCGCTGACGGTCGCGTCCCTCACATCAACACACGTCATTCCGGCGCGAGCCGGGCTCTGAAGGGAGCACCACAATGGCCTCACAGCGCAAGCCTGTGAACAAGAAGAAGATCGCCCCGGCGAAGTCGATCCGTATCGGGTTCGTCGACTACAAGGACACCGCCATGCTGCGGAAGTTCATCTCCGAGCGTGGGAAGATCCGCGCCCGCCGCGTCACCGGCCTCTCCGTGCAGGAGCAGCGCATGGTCGCGACGGCCATCAAGAACGCGCGTGAGGTGGCCCTGCTGCCCTACGCGTCCGGCTCCCGCTGAGAAGGAAGGCACAACAGATGAAGCTCATTCTGACTGCGCCCGTCGCTCACCTCGGGGTGCCCGGCGAGGTCGTCGAGGTGCGTGACGGCTACGGCCGTAACTACCTGCTGCCCAAGGGCCACGCCATCGCGTGGACCCGGGGTGCCGAGAAGCAGATCGAAGGCATCAAGCGGGCGCGTGACGCCCGTGAGATCCGCGGTCTCGACCACGCCAAGCAGGTCCGCGAGCAGCTCGAGGCTCTCGAGGTCGTCCTGCCGGCGCGCGCCGGTGCGAACGGCAAGCTGTTCGGTGCCGTGACGTCGTCCGACCTGGTCGCCGCCATCCGCACCGCGAACGGCCCGGCCGTCGACAAGCGCTCGATCGTCGTCGAGAAGCCGATCCGGAACGTGGGCAACCACACCGTCGGCATCAAGCTCCACGACGCCGTGACCGCTCACATCAAGGTGAACGTCACCGCCGCCTGAGGCACAAGCTACGAAGGCCGGTCCCGGTTGGGGCCGGCCTTCGTGCGTTTGTTCGGTGCTATCAGGCCGAGCGAGTGCGTCCGCCGGGACGAATCCGACGCGCCTGACGCTGGGGGCGTCCAGAACCGGCGACTCACCCCAAGCCCGTCGGAAACGTCCCGGACGCCGCGGCGTCCGTTTGCCCATGCGCCGCAAGGTGCCCTCAAGGCGAGGGCCGCCCCGCCGAAGCGGGGCGGCCCTGTCATCGGGCGGGAGGGCGTGTCAGCGCGCCTCGCGCTCGAAGGCCGTGCCGAGGGCGTCCGGGGCGGAAAGCGTCTTGCTGGACCAGCCAGCAGACACCACCACGAGCACCACGACGGTCATGATGTAGGGCAACGAGTCCAGCAGTTCGGGAGGAACGGCGAACCCGCGGGCCTGCAGGATCAGCGACAGGCTCGACAGCGCACCGAACAGGTACGCGCCGACCATGACCCACAGCGGACGCCAGAATCCGAAGATCACCAGAGCCAGGGCGATCCAGCCGCGTCCCGCCGTCATGCCGTCGACCCAGGTCGGGACGATCGACAGCGAGAAGCAGATGCCGCCGATGCCCGCCATGGCGCCGCCGATCATCGTGTGGATGTAGCGGGTGCGCACCACGTTGAGGCCCATGGCGTCCGCGGTGGACGGCGACTCGCCGACCGAGCGGAGGTTGAGGCCCGTGCGGGTCTTGAACAGGTACCAGCTGCAGACCGCGACCGCGACCCACGACAGGTAGGTGAGCAGCGTCTGGTCGAACAGCAGTGGGCCGACGATGGGCAGGTCCTTGAGCCCGCCGATGTTGAGCCGCTGGAACTGATGCGCCGCCGGATCCTTCAGCTGCCACACGTTGGCCAGGTAGGACGACAGTCCCGCGCCACCGGCCAGGATCGTCAGGGTCAGGCCCGAGACGGTCTGGTTCACCCGCAGGGTGATCGTGGCGAAGGCGTGCAGCAGCGCCGTCAGCGCGCCCGCGACCATGGCCGCCAGGAACGCGACCAGCAGGACGATCGGGCCGGGGGCGTCCAGTCGAGACGAGATGACCGAGCCGACCACGGCGCCCATGAGCATCATGCCCTCGACGCCCAGGTTGAGGACGCCGGACCGCTCGGCCAGCACCTCACCCAACGCGGCGTACAGCAGCGGCGTCCCGTAGAAGATGGCCGAGATGAGCACCGCCATCACGATGGAATCGTTCATGCCGCCTTCACCTCCACCTTCGCGCGGCGGGCAGCCACCCGGACGCGGTAGCGGGTCAAGAACTCGCCCGACACCGCGCAGAACAGCAGCAGGCCCTGCAGGGTGCCGACGAGGCCGGCCGGGAAGTCCTCGCCCTGCAGCGAGCGTCCGGCGTTGGCCAAGCCGCCCAGCAGGATCGAGACCGGGATAACCGCGATCGGGTTCCAGCGGGCGAGGGCGGCCACGACGATGCCCGTGTAGCCGTACCCGGACTGGTTGAGGCCCTTCGGGTCCAGCATGTGCCGGATGTCGCCGATGTTGGACGCCCCGCCGAGCCCGGCCAGACCGCCCGAGATCGTCATCACGGCGAGTCCGGTGCGCGGAACGTTGATGCCGGCGTAGCGGGCGGCCTCAGGCGAGTCGGAGACGACGCCGATCTCGAAGCCGAACCGGGTCTGCCGGTAGAGCAGCCACAGCGCCATCGCGGCGATGCAGCCCAGGATGAAGCCCAGCGGGACGCTGAAGCCGCCACCGCCGAACGCCGGCCAGATCACGTCGTCGGAGATGACCTTGCCTTGCGGGAAGACCTTGCCGCTGCCCTCCAGCTCGCGGACGAACGACTCCGAGCCGAAGATCAGGAACGAGGCGAAGGACGCCGCGATGTAGTTGAACATCAGCGTCGTGATGACCTCGTTCGTGCCGAACTTGGTCTTGAAGAAGCCCGGAATCGCGGCCCAGATGGAGCCGGCCGCGATGCCCGAGAGGACCATCACCGGGATCGCGACCCAGCCACCCAGCGGACCCAACGCGAGGCCCGTCCAGGCCGCCGCGACAGCGCCCATGACGAACTGGCCCTCGCCGCCGATGTTGAACAGACCCATCCGGAAGGCTGCCGCGGCCGCGAGGCCGGTGAGCAGCAGCGGGGTGGCCGCGATGATCGTGTCCGTCCAGGCCACGACGTCGCCGAAGGCGCGCTCGCCAATGCGTCCATAGGTGGCCAGCGCGTCGTTGCCGCTGACCATGATCAGCAACGCGCCCAGGATCATGGCGGCGATGATGCTGCCGATCGGGACGGCGAAGGCGAGCCACTTGGGCCGCGTCAACCGCGGTTCAAGGCGGATCATGCCGCACCGTCCTCTCCGGAATGACCGCCCATGAGCAGGCCGATCTTCTCGATGTTGAAATCGCCACGGTGGAACTCGCCGGCGATGCGTCCCTCGAACATCACGACGAGCCGGTGCGCGAGCGCCATGGCCTCGTCGAGATCCTCGGTGATCAGCAGGACGCCGGTGCCGTTCCGGGCGGCCTCCATCAGCAGCGACCGGACGGTCTCGATGGCGCCCACGTCCAGACCTCGCGTCGGCGTCGACGCGATCAGGATGTGCGGGTTGGCGCCGATCTCGCGGGCCAGCAGCACCTTCTGGACGTTGCCGCCCGACAGGACGCGCGTCGGCGTGTCGATGCCCGGGCACTTGATGCCGTAGCGCTTGACCTTCTCTTCCGCGTTGGCCTTGATGACCTTGTGCTTCAGGAAGGGGCCCGAGCTCATCGGCGCAAAGCGGTAGCCCTTGAGCGCCAGGTTGGACTTGATCGGCAGGGACGCCGACAGTCCGGTCTTCAGGCGATCCTCGGGAATGAACGCGAGTCCCAGGGCCGTCGACTCGCGCGGCCCCTTCTGCTTGCTCTCAACGCCGTTGACCTTGACGGTCCCGGACGTGCGCTTCAGCAGTCCGTAGATGGACGCCGCGAGCTCGCGTTGCCCGTTACCGGACACCCCGCAGATCGCGACGATCTCGCCGGCCTTCACCTGCAGGTCGACGCTCTTCGGCGAGCTTTGGGGACGGACGCCGACGGCCGAGAGTCCCAAGACGTCGAGCACGAGACGGCTCGGGTCGACCTCGGGGCGGTCCTCGATGTCGTCCTCGTTGAAGACGACGCTGCGTCCGACCATCTGGCGGGCCAGGTCGGCGGACGTGACGTCTTTGGTCACGACGGTGCCGACGGTGCGCCCATCGCGCAGGGTCGTGACCCGGTCGGAAACCTTCATGACCTCGTGCAGCTTGTGGCTGATGAAGATCACCGAGCGGCCGTCCTCCGTCATGCGCCGCATGGTGGCGAACAGCGCGTCCGCCTCCTGCGGGGTCAAGACCGCCGTCGGCTCGTCCAGGATCAGGATCTTCGCCCTCCGGTCGAGCGCCTTCAGGATCTCCACGCGCTGCTGTTCGCCGACGCTGAGCTCCCAGACGTTGGCGTTGGGGTCGACCTCGAGGCCGTACTCCTTGCCCAGCGCGGTGATGCGCTCGGCGGCGTTCTTCGCGTCAAAGCTGCCACCCGAGCCGAGCAGGAAGTTCTCGGCCACGGTGAACTTGGTGACCAGGCGGAAGTGCTGGTGCACCATCGCGACACCCGCCGCGATGGCGTCCTTGGGTGAAGAGAACGACACAGGCTTGCCGAACAGGCTAACCGTGCCTTCGTCCTGGCGGTAAAGGCCCGTCAGGACGTTGCTGAGCGTTGACTTGCCGGCCCCGTTCTCTCCGAGCAGCGCGTGGACTTCACCAGGCGCCACATCCAGATCGACGCCGTCATTGGCGACCACACCCCCTGCGAATCGCTTCGTGATGCCCCGCATCGACACGGCCATCGGGCCGGTCTTGGTGTGGGCGGGAGTGGGGCCAGTGACGGCGTCTGCTGTGGAGGATCCGGGGGCCGGCACCGGGGCGTCCGCCCCGGCGCCGACCGGAGTCACTTAGCTCACACCCTCGACGAGCCAGCTCATCGCCTGGCGGTCGTCAGCGGAGACCGTCGCGCCGGACGCGACCTTCTCGGCACCCTTGTTGTCCTTGAGGGGGCCGGCGAAGATGTCGAGCGAGCCGTCGATGATCTTGGCCTTCTTCTCTTCGATGAGGGCCTTGGTGTCGGCGGTCACGATCTTGCCGAACGGGGCGAGGGCGTTGAACCCGTCCTTCAGGTTCCCGTAGTAGTCCTCCTTCTTCCAGGTGCCGTCGAGGGCGCTCTGGACCTGCTTGAGGTAGTACGGGCCCCAGTTGTAGATGGGGGCGGTGAGCCAGATGTCCGGGAAGTTGGCGCTCTGGTCGGAGTCGTAGCCCACCCACGGGAGGTTCTTCGCCTTGGCAGCCTCGCCCGGAGCCGGGGAGTCGCCGCCGTTGCAGATCACGTCGCAGCCCTGCGTGATGAGGGAGTCGGCGGCCTGACGCTCCTTGGTGGGATCGAACCAGGACTTGATCTCGACGACCTTGACCTTGGCGGCCGGGTTGACCGAGCGCGCGCCGAGGGCGAGGGCGTTGATGTGGCGGATGACCTCAGGAATGAGGAACGGGGCCACGAAGCCGATCGTGCCGGACTTGGTCGCCTTGGCGGCGGCGATGCCCGCGAGGTACTTGGCCTCTTCGGTGGCGCCGTAGTACGTGCCGAAGTTCGCCTGCGGGTTGTGCCAGGCGCCGGCGCCGTGGAGGAACTTGACGTCGGGGTGCTTCTTGGCGGAGGCGATCATGGCCTCGCCGAAGCCGAAGGAGGTGGCGAAGATGATCTTGTTGCCGTCCTTGACCAGGTCCTCGATGACCTGAGCGACCTGCGCACCCTCGGGGACGTTCTCCTTGTAGGTCGTGATGACCTTGGAGCCCATCTTCTCGGCGACGTACTTGCGTCCGGCGTCGTGGGAAGCGGTCCAGCCGCCGTCGTTGATCGGGCCGACGTAGACCCAGGCTGCCTTGATCGAGTCAGCGGCCGCAGCCGAGCTGGCGCCGGCGGCGGGAGCGGCAGCAGTGCTGGTGCTGGTGGTGGCGGCCTTGTTGGTGACGCAGCCGGTCGTGGCGAGGGCAGCCGCAGAGAGGCTACCGAGCAGGAAGGTCCTACGGTCCATCATTTCTCCATTGTTGATGCGGTTGAGGCACTCTGGGTCACCGATGACTCAGAGCCATGGACGGGATTGGTAGTCAGCGAGCTGACGGCTTCGACCTGCGTGGGCTTGGAAAAGGGCCATGACAAGGTGTTTGACCGCGAAGTCGGCTCTGACATGCATCCCACCTCCTCCTCCATCGGGGACGGATGATGCGACCGTACTCTAGGCAATGCCCGGTCGTGATCTGATTCTGCAGGTTGTAAGCGAATACAACTTGCTCGCGACTGGGGTATAGAGGAGCGTCCGATCGGCGCCGAGAGTCCGCCTGAGCTCGCTTGGACCGCGCCCCCGGTTCGCACCCGCTACCTGCCCTCCTGTCGTCGGTTCCACCCAGCCGGACGCCGACGGCGCGGCTCCGCGCCCGCGGCCTGGGGGCGTCCGACCTGGAGGTTGACTCGTCCTCGACCTAGGCCGCGCCGCGCTCCGGGGGCGCCGCGGCCTGGGGGCGTCCGCGCTCGCGCTGGACCTTGCAACGAACGTGGCGTCAGGACCGTTAAAGGCTCATGAGGACGACCCACGCTCACCCCATCGCCGCCGCGCTCGCCGGCTTGGCGCTCCTGGCCACGCTGTCCGGCTGTGCCGGCCCCACCGCTGCCCGATCGGACGCCGCCGCCGGCGGCCCGGCAGCTCCCGTCCCCGCCGCGGCCGGAGCCGCCGCGGCCGACGAGAAGGCCGCCTCCACGTCAGAGGGCACCGCCTATGCCGCGCCCGGGGCGTCCGAACGACAGCTCGCCCGCACCGCGAAACTGACGCTCGTCATCCCGGACCCGGCTAAGGCAGCGAAGGAGCTGCGGGGGGTCGCGGAGGGGCTCGGCGGCTACCTGCTCAACGAGAACGTGGTGACCGAGCAGAAGGACGGCTACTACGTCGAACCGTCGACGGTGACCGTGGCCGTTCCCGGCACCAAGCTGGACGACGCCCTGGACGCCCTGAGCAAGATCGGCGAAGTGCGCAATCGAAACGTCGGCTCGGTCGACGTGACCACCGACCTGGTCGACCTCGAGGCACGCATCGCGTCGTTGCGCGCCTCGATCGCGCGCGTCCAGGCGCTGATGGACAAGGCGGGCACGATCACCGAGATCGCCCAGGTCGAGAAGGAGCTGACGTCGCGACAGTCCGAGTTGGAGTCGATGCTGTCGAAGCAGAAGGCGCTCGCCGGACGCGTCGCGATGGCTCCCGTGACGGTGACGCTGCGTCCGCCCAGCGTCGTCATCGACGATCCGAACCCGCTCTGGCAAGGGCTGACGGCTGGTTGGGCCGGTCTGCTGCAGTCGCTGCGGATGCTGCTCACCATCGCCGGCGCCCTGCTTCCGTTCGTCGTTCTCGGGGTGCTGATCTGGCTGCCGATCCGCGTCTGGCGGCGCCGGCGGCGTCCGGACGCCCCCGGACTGCTGGCGTCCGTCCTGGCGCCGGCGACGGTGGACGCCGAGGACGTCCCTGCCGCCAAGCTGCTGGACGCCCCGCGGGATCGCCCGGCGACGGTGGATGGCTGACGGGCGGTCCGGCAAAGCGCCGGGCGGGGTGTCGATGCACGATCGACACCCCGCCCGCTGTTCGTCAGGCGCGGAACTACCGCTTCGGCGGACCCGGCTTCGGCGCCGGGGCGCCGACCGCCCCCGGATCGGCCGCGCTCTTGCTGGGCTCGGCAAAGCCGGCGGGAGCCGGGGCAGCGGCTGGCTTGGCGGCGATCTTGGCCCGCACCTTCGCGCCGGTCTCGGCGTCGATCTGGGTGACGTACCAGAGGGCTCGCTCCTGGACGTCGCCCTTCACCTGCGCGATCTGGCCGGCCAGCGTGTCGACGAAGCGGGCGCGCTGCTCGTCGGTCCAGACGTCGCGGACGAGCGTCCCGGCTTGGCCGAAGTCGTCGTCCTCGGCGTGCAGCTCGTACGCCGAGCGCACCATCTCGCCGTCCGAGGCGAAGGACGCCTCGACCTGCCCGGTCTCGTTGCTGAAGGGGCGTCCGAACGAGTTCGGGGCGTAGACGGGGGCGTCCGAGACCTCGAACTGCATCTGGCCGTCGTGGGCGTAGCGGTTGAAGCCGCCCTCGGGCTCGTTGACGGCGCGGTTGACCGGCAGCTGGTGGTGGTTGGTGCCGATGCGGGCGCGGTGGGCGTCCGCGTAGGCGAAGACGCGTCCGAGCAGCATCTTGTCCGGCGACCAGCCCACGCCCGGAACGATGTTGGACGGTGCGAAGGCCGCCTGCTCGATCTGGGCGAAGTGGTTCTTCGGGTTCTCGTTGAGGGTCAGGACGCCGACCTCGTGCAGCGGGTAGTCGGCGTGCGGCCAGATCTTGGTGAGATCGAAGGGGTTGAACCGGTACGTCTTGGCGTCCTCATAGGGCATGACCTGCACCTTGAGCGTCCAGCTGGGGAATTCGCCGGCCTTGATCGAGTCAAACAAGTCGCGGCGGTGCGCGTCGGCGTCCGCCCCGGACAGCTTCTCGGCCTCGTCGTTCGTGAGGCACTCGACGCCTTGGTGGGTGTGGAAGTGGTACTTGACCCAGAACCGCTCGCCGGCGGCGTTGATCCACATGTAGGTGTGCGAGCCGTAGCCGTTCATGTGCCGCCAGGTGCGCGGGAGGCCGCGGTCGCCCATCAGGTAGGTCACCTGGTGCGCGGACTCGGGCGTCAGCGTCCAGAAGTCCCACTGCATGGTGGCGTCCCGGAGGCCCGAGTCGGGCAGGCGCTTCTGCGAGGCGATGAAATGGTGGAACTTCATCGGGTCGCGCAGGAAGAACACTGGGGTGTTGTTGCCGACCAGGTCGTAGTTGCCCTCGGTCGTGTAGAAGCGCAGCGCGAACCCGCGCACGTCGCGCCAGGTGTCTGGCGAGCCCAGCTCACCGGCCACGGTCGAGAAGCGCAGCAGCGTGCGGGTGCTCGCGCCGGGCGCGAAGACCGCTGCGCGCGTCCACTTCGTCACGTCGTGGGTCACCTTAAACTCGCCAAACGCGCCCGAGCCCTTCGCATGCGGACGCCGCTCCGGCACGTTGGTCCTGTTGAAATGCGCCAGGGTCTCGATGAGGTGGACGTCGTTCAGCAGCAGCGGGCCGTTAGGGCCAACGCTGAGGGAGTTCAGATCGCTGTCTGCCTTGGCGCCCCCGGCGGTGTAGGAGCCGGAATAGTCGACCGGTGCGGGCGGCTGGGCGCTCTCGGGTCCGGAGGTGGGCTTGAGGCCATCGTGCTGGGTCATGGCTGCCTTTCGTTCGACGGTACGTCCTCAACGTAGGGGACAGGCGCAAACGGGGATATTCGTGCGCACACCCATCTTGCGACGCGTTCGGTGTCTGATGTGCCCTGAGGAGGCGTTGCAGTTTGCTCCTGCGAAGACTCCGCCGCAGGTTTCGCGGTCAACTTCGGCATCGTGTCCACGAGCGACTTCACCGGCACCGTTCCGGACTACTTCGGCGCCGTGCTGGTCGGCACCAGCGGGACCCTGGCCGCGAACGTCGGCGGAAAGCGCCACGCGGCGTCCGACGTGAAGATGACGGTGAGCGCCGACAAGAAGACCGTGCACGCCGAGGACACCAGCCTGGGCGGCGCCAAGCTGGTGGCCGACGTCACCTGCGGCTGATCCCTTGCGGGCAGAGCAGAGGACGCCCCCACGGCCGCTAGGGCTGCAACGGTAGCCAGTCGAGGACGCGGCGGATCTGTTCGTCCCAGAGCGACCACTCGTGACCGCCGGGCGGAAGTTCGTGCGTCACGTGGACGCCGCGCTCGTGGGCCGCGTGCAGGAAGCGGTGGGTATCGGGCAGCAGGAAGTCCTCGGTGCCGCAGCCGACCCAGAGGGCGGGCAGGTCGGCGATCTCGGCGCGGGCCATCAAAGTCAGCAAGTCGTCGTCGGTGTTGGCGGGACGGCGTCCCTCGCCCCAGATCGTGCGGAACAGGTCCGGGAGGGCGTGCTCGCGCTCGGGTTTGGCGATGTCGAGCGAGCCGGACAGTGCAGCGGCGGCCGCGAAGCGCCAGGGCTGGCGCAGCGCCCACTTGAAGGCGCCGTAGCCGCCCATCGACAGGCCGGCGACGAAGGTGTCCTCGCGGCAGGACGACACGTTGAACGAGCTGTTGACCAGAGCGGGCAACTCCTCGGAGAGGAACGTCCAGTAGCGGTTGCCGTGGACCTCGTCGCAGTAGAAGGAGCGTCCGACCTGCGGCATGACGACCGCGAGGCCCAGGTTGGAGGCGTACCGCTCGATCGAGGTGCGTCGCGTCCAGATGGTGTCGTCGTCGCTCAGGCCGTGGAGCAGGTAGAGCACCGGAGTCCGCTCACAGGTGGTGGCGGCGAGGCCGATCTGACCGTCCGCGCTCTGCGGCAGCAGCACGGTCATCGCCGTGCCGATCCCCAAGGCCTCGGAGTAGAAGTCGCAGCGCAGACGCATCACGGGCGGACATCCTGCCAGAGCCGTCCGGGATCGGTGGTGCGGAGTCGGGTCGGCGGGCGGTCCGAGAAGCCAGGCTCGATGGGCGACACGCCGGGTGGGACGCGCGTCCGGGCCGTCGAGCATGGGAATCGGTGCCGACGGCGTCGACAAGCTCAGCCAACGGTCTGGTTGAAGGGGGCCGAACTAGCCTCGAGGCTTCGACCAGCTCAGCCAACGGCGCTTGGGTCCGCCCGTTGGCTTCTACAGCCTCAGCCCCGCCGCAGCGCTACGCGCGGTCGGCGTCCGGCTTCGGCTTGGGAACGGAGCTGAAGACGAACGTGCCCAGCGGCTTGATGACCGGAGCGGACGCCGAGGTCGGCGTCCCGCAGCCGTCGGCGGAACAGGCCCCGGACGCCGCTTGCCCGGGGACGTTGGGACGGATCGTCTCGCCGAGGGCCTTGCGGACGGCGTCGCCGATCGGATCGCCCGTTGTCGGGTCGTACTTGCGGGTCTCGGCCATCAGCAGTTCTCGTCGCGGACGGTGAAGCGCGTGCGGACGTGCGCGGGGTTGTGGATCTCGTCCAGAACGGCGACCGCGAGGGTGCCGCTGGTCACCTTCGAGGTGCCGTTCGGGCCGTACAGGAGGTCGTCCTTGCCGAGGACCGGCGTCCCCGCGGGCCCCGGGCGGAACTCTGCCGACGGCGAGACGGCCGTCCAGTCGACGTCATCGACGCTGCGCAGGTAGGTGAGCTGGCGGGTCTGCTGCTCGGGGATCGCGATCCAGGACGCCGTGCCCGGAATCTCGTACAGCTCGTCGAGGTAGAGGCGTCCATCGGGCGTCGTCAGGCTGCCCGCGCCCAGCACGAACACGAGCCGCGGCCCGCCGTGCGCGCGCACCAACTCGACCAGATGCTTGGTCAGCGTGACCTGGCGGGCGGCGTCGTCCGGCGCCGTCCCCATCGCGTCGATCACGACGTCGAAAGACGCCAGATCGGACGCCGTGAGCTTGAGTGCGTCCTTGTTCAGGTAGTTGCCGAACTCCCCCAGAACGCCCTCGGCCGTGTCGAGGTCGCGCACGATCGCGGTCGGGACGTCGCCGCGCTTCACGGCCTCGCTGAACAGGGCGCGTCCGGCCTTGCCCGACCCGCCGATGATGCCGATCTTCATCTGATCGCCCCTTTCCCGTGTGCTCGAAAGCTACCCCACTTGGCGAGTCGCTGTGGACGTTGCCTGCGCCGACAGGAAAGGGCCGCCCACCTGGTGGTGGACGGCCCCTCGTGGTGCTGCGTCAGCGTTCGCGCTCGTTCCCAGAACCGTCCGCCTTCGGCACCGCCGAACCCGGACCATACGGAGCGGCGACCGCCTCCTCCGCGGACGCGTCGCCTGGCACGTCGACGAGCGTCTCCTGGACCGGAGCCGCCACCGGCGCGACGGCAGCTGCCGCGACCACAGGCGCTACGACGGGTGCCGCGACGACCGGCTCAGCGACGCGAGCGGCGGCGTCCGGCCTCGGCGTCCGGATGTAGTGCGCGTAGCCGGCGTCCTTGGCAGCGGACTCGTCCGTGAACCAGATGTCGGCGCGCGCGCGACCGAAGTCGGCGTCGCTGTCGAGCAGGTAGAGCTTGGCCAAGCTGTCGCCCTTGACCTCGTACCCCTCGGGCGACGAGCCGTCGGCCGGTGCCGGCACGGACGCGGCACGCCGCACGGCCGCCGCTGCTCCCGCTCCGACCAGGCCGGCAGCCACCGACGCCTCGGCCACCGGCAACGGCGCCACCTCGACCTCGGGCTCGGCCGCGGCCACCACGCGCTCCTCGACCGCGTCCACGACCGGCTCGGGCTCCTCCACTGCATCGACCGGCGCGGGCTCGTCGATCACGTCCGAATCGTCGATCAGGTTCGCCGGCTCGGGATCGAACAGGTCCAGGCCGACCGACGTGTCCTCGTTGGCCCATTCGGCGTCGTAGTCCACCCCGGACGCCACGGGCGTCGGGTCGGCGTACTCCACGGCACCCGCGGCCGCGTCCACGACCGGGGACGCCTCGACGGCAACGGCAGGCGCTGCGGCGTCCACCTCGTCAACCTCGGAGACCTCCGAGACCTCGGACGCCCCAGCGAGCTGACCCTCGGCGGCGTCCAGGCGGTGGGCCCAGTCGTACACCGGCGCCGCGGCGACGGGATGAGCGACCTCAGTCACGACCTCCGGAGCGACCTCAGGAGCATCCACGTGACCGGACGCGGCGGCTCCGACCAGTCCGGCGCCACCAGCGGCACCAGCCACCCCGGCGACACCCGCGGCGGCGTCCAAGCCCGTGCTGACCGGACGCAGGATCGGCACCTCACGGACGACCTTGCGCACGACGAGGAACCAGGTGAGCGCGAACCCGATGAGCAGCGCCAACAGCACCAGGAAGGGGTTGATGTTCATCAGTTGACTCCCTTTCGGGCGAGGTCGGCGAGGGCCTCATGTTCGGACGACGCGGGGTAAAGCTGTTTGACCACGAGGAGGGCCAGCAGCGACCCGACCACGAACGCGAGCAGGTAGACGATGAACGGCACGATGAACTCGAGCATGGGTGATCCTCCTACTGGACCGTGATGTCGACGCGACGGTTGGTCGCCTGGCCGGCCACGGTGTCGTTGCTGGCGATCGGCTTGGTTTCGCCGTTGCCGACCGTGGTGATGGAGGCCGGGTCGAGTCCCAGCGCGACGAGCTGGGCCTTCACCTCGGTGGCGCGCTTCTCGGACAACGTCTTGTTGCCCGCAGCCGAGCCGGAACTGTCGGTGTTGCCGGCGACCTCGAGCTTGGTGCCCGGGCACTTCTTGACGGCGTCCGCGATCTTGCCGAGGGCGGCGACGGAGTCGGCCGTGAGCTTGGCTCCGCCGGACGCGAACTGGATCTTCGTCTGCGCGGTGACGACCTTCACGTAGTTTCCGGTGGCGTCGCAGGACGCCGGCGGCGTGGACGCGTCCCCGACGGCGATGCCGGTGTCGGTGATCTTCGCCGACGGGTAGGCGGCCTTGATGGCGGCGAGGACGGCCTCCTTGGCGGCGTCGTCGGGAGCGGCGCCGGAGATCCGGACGTTGCCGCCCTGGATGTCGAAGATCACGCCCTGGATGCCCTTCAACGCGGACGCGACCGTGCCGAACGCGGCGGCGTCCACGGCGGGGGCGCCCGCGGTGACCTTGAGCCGGTCGGCGACGGTGACGCTGGATCCGTAGGCAGCCTTGACGGCGTCCACGACGGCCTTCTGGGTGGCGGCGTCCGGGACGGCGCCCGAGACGCTGACGGTCTTGCCGTCCTGGCTGACCTCGAGGACCGCGTTGGCCGCTGCGGCCTCGGGCGTCCCGGGGGTCGGTGTGCTGACAGGCGCGGCCGCGACGGACGGCGTCTTGGTCGCCGCGGGCGCGGGAGCCGCCTTGATCATGCCGAGCCCGGCGAGCAGGGCCGGCACCAGGATCAGCCCGGCGATCCACGGAACGGGGGCCGCCAGCAACGGTCGGCGGTATCGGCCGACCTCGGTGTCGTAGCCGACGATCTCGTGACCGGTGATGTGGTCGGCATGGGTGGCACCGTCGGCGGCACGGGTCGGGTTCACCGAGCCGTCGTCACGCTGCGAATCCATATTCCCTCCAGGGGGCAACATCGGGACTCAGGGCGAATCCTCACCGGGCAACGGTAGGGGGGAGGAATCGCCATTCGAACATGCCACACCGCTGCGCAGGCGAGCTTCACGGGAGCGTGACGTTCGATTTCGTTCGTGATGGACGCCGGCGCGCGACCCGGCGTTTCGGTCGCGTTTGCGCCCATGGCCGCCGCGACGAGGGTGGTCCGGCTTTACGAACGCGTATGAGTCGATTGATGGCGGAATTCGTCTCGTGTACCGATACCGATTCCGCCAGTAAACCTCGGCCAACTTCTTCTGCCGGCTGATCGGACGCCGCAGCGCCCGTCCGCGGAACGCGGCTGCCCAGGTATCGGACGTGGTTGCTAGGGTTCTGTCACCGGCTGCTGCGCATCGCGGTGGCCTGGTCGAGCACACGTCATCCACGTGCCGCGGCGTCCACATCACGGGCGGCGAATCGATGGCGGAGAGTTCCCAGCCGCCTCAGCCTTGATCCGGAGTCGAATCGTGTTCACTTTTGCCGCCATGCCCGTGAAATTCGTCGGGCTCATCGTCCTGTTCGTCTGGTGCACCGTGTGGTGCGTCTACGAACTCACCCGTCCTCAGGACACCCGCCAGCGCGTCTCGAACGTGCTGCACCTCGTCATGGCCGTCGTCATGCTCGCCATGGTCTGGACCGGAGTCTGGATGCCCTTCGTGTCGGTCGTTCCGATGCCTGTCCTGCTCGGCGTCTTCGGCCTGTCGACCGCGTGGTTCGTCGCGCAGGCCGTGCTCGCGCGACGGGCCGGCCTGCCGGTGGCGCACTACGCGGGCCACGCCATGATGTTCGCCGCCATGACCTGGCACCTGGGCGCCATGAGCGTGAAGCGGGGCGCGATGGCGGCGTCCGGAGGGATGGCCGGGACGGGCCACGGCGGGGCGACGACAACCACCCCCATGGACATGACCCAGTGGACGGCTGAGGCGTCCAAGCCGGGCGGCGTCCTGTGGATCTTTGCCCTCATCGGGATCCCGTTCATGGCGTACCTGCTCCTTGCCGGGCTGAACGACGTCCGGCGCGCGCTGCGGCCGCGCGCGGCGGCGTCCGACTGTGCCTGTGGGACGGACTGCACGTGCGGTCCGGAGTGCCGCTGCAGCGCACACGTCCCGGCCTCCGACGAGGTGCGCGCTCATGAGGCGTCCAAGATCGGTTCGGACGCCGACGGCGCGGTCCGCGTCCTGGCGCCGGCGACGGCGTCCTGCCATGAGCCGCGTCCGGTAGGGACGCCCGCGTACCGGCTGTCCGCGCTCGCCGACGCGGCGATGAACCTGGGCATGTTCTGGATGAGCACCGGGCTGCTCGTCGCCATCGCGCCGTTCCTGAAGATGTTGTCGTTCTGAGCCGGGAATCGCGCAGCCTCGGCGGTGGTTGAAGAACCATCATGTCTGAAGTCACCCATGTCCTGCCGCATGCCCAGCGGGCTGCGAGCACCACGCTGCCCACGCGGCACGGCACCTTCGCGATGCTCGGCTACCACGTCGACGGCACCGAACTCGTCGCGCTGGCCGTGGGGCTGGACGAGCCACCGGTGGACGTCCTGCCGTGGGTGCGCATCCATTCGGAGTGCCTGACGGGGGACGCCTTCGGCTCGCTCCGCTGCGACTGCGGCGAGCAGTTGCAGGCGGCGCTCGCCGCGATCATGGACCACGGCTACGGCGCCGTCATCTACGCGCGCGGGCACGAGGGTCGCGGTATCGGGCTCATCGAGAAGCTCAAGGCGTACGCGTTGCAGGACGCCGGCTACGACACCCTGGACGCCAACCTGGCGCTCGGCCACCCGGGCGATGCCCGCCGCTACGACCAGGCGGCGGCGGTTCTGGCCGACCTCGGGCTGACAAAGATCGCGCTGCTGTCGTCCAACCCGACCAAGCAGGAGGCGCTCGAGGACTTCGGCATCGAGGTCGCGCAGCGGTTGCGGCTGGGCGTGCCCGACCGCCCCGAAAACGTCTTCTACCTGAACACCAAGCGGGCGCGGATGCGGCACGACTCGCCGCCCACCGAGGTGATCCCGGCGACGGACGCCTGGGGTGGTCCGGCGGAGGTGTACGACGCGCTGGCCGCCGAGGGTCCGCAGCTGGTGATCGCCCAGCTGGGTCAGAGCCTCGACGGGTTCATCGCCTCGCGCACGGGCGACGCGGGCCCGGTGACCGGGAGCGAGGACCACGTGCACCTGCACCGGCTGCGGTCGCTCGTCGATGCCGTGGTGGTCGGGGCCGCGACCGTCATCGCCGACGACTGCCGGCTCACCGTGCGCGAGGTGCCCGGACGCAACCCGGTCCGCGTGGTCGTGGATCCCCAGGCGCGAGTGCCGCTGGAGGCGTCCGTCTTGAGCAACCCCGAGGCGCGCACGTTGTGGCTCGTGGGGGCGTCCGCGCCGGCCGACCTGGCCGCCGCCGGGCACGTGAAGATCGTCCGCATGCCCACGGACGGGCCGTTCGCGCCGTCCGACATCGTGCGGGTGCTGCTGGATCGCGGGCTCGGTCGCGTGCTGGTCGAGGGCGGCGGACGCCTCGTGTCGTCGTTCGTCGAGGCTGGCTCCCTCGATCGGCTGTTCGTGACCGTGGCGCCGATTCTGCTGGGCGAGGGCGTCCCGGGCATCCGATTCGACGGGGCCGATCGCGTCGCCGACGCGCGCCGGGGGCGTCCGAGGTCGTTCAAGCTGGGCAATGACGTGTGCGTCGAGCTGAACCTGCGGGCGCCGGTGTAGGTGGGACCGTCCGCGCCGGGTGCTGGCCCGGGGTGGCGTGCCGATCGAGCGGCCACGGTCGAGGGACCGTTCCGCGGCTCGCCGGCCTAGCCGAGTGCGGCCCTCGCGATGACGGCCGCGGTCTCGGACCAGGGGTTCAGGCTCGTCCGGTTGTCGACCGCCAGCCTCCGCAACCGGGCGCGTTCGATCGGGTCTGACAGCCACCTGACCAGTGCGGACGCCCACGCCTCCGGGTCGCGCGGGTCGAGGAGGCGTCCGGCCAGGTCGTCGGGTTCGGCTCCATCCACGTCAGGCGCGTCATGGTCGATCGGACGCCCGGCGAGCGCCTCGGCAGCGCCCGTGTCGCGCGAGACGAAGGCCGGAATGCCACGCGCGAGCGCCTCGGTCACGACCAGCCCGTAGGTCTCGACGAGCGAGGGCATCAACAGCAGATCCGTGGCGTGCCACAGATCGTCGAGTCGGCGGCCCGTGAGTGCACCCGTGACCGTCACACGATCAGTCGGCGTCCCAGGCGCCTGTTCTGTCGGCTCCGAGTCGGTGGCGGACCACGTGTCGTTCGCGTCGCGTCCGGCGAAGGTCACGCGACCGGTGGGCGTCCGGTCGGACCGTTCTCGTGGCCCCTCATCGGCTCCATGACTGGATTGGCTCCCCACCGACCCGACCCCACCGGCATTGAGCAGGGCAACTCGCTGGTCAAGTGTGCTCGTCTCCCCCGGTCCCGCGATGACGAGACGCCAGGGCAGGCCAGCGGGCACACGGATCAGCGCATCGAGCACCACCGCGTGGTTCTTGTTCGGCGTGAGCGCGCCCAGGATGAGCAGCTGCGGTGGCTCCGATCCGAGTGCGAGCGGAGCCGGATCGACGCCCGGCTCGGCCACCACCACCGGACGCGTCACGCGGAACCCGGATTCAAGCGCTCTCAGCGCGTGGTGGCTGGGCACGACGACCACCGAGGCGACGTTGAGAGCGCGCTGTTCCGTGTCGTGCAGGCGCATCCGCACCCCGTCAGGCAGCGTGACGTCGGCGTCCAACGGCAGATGGGTGATCAGCACGACCCGGACGCCCCTGGCGACTGCCACCTCGATCTCGTCGGGGCAGGCGGCGCCCACGAGCCCGTCCACGACCACCGACCCGGACGCCTCGGCCAAGGCCAGGGCGAAGCGCGCGCGGTCGGCGTCCGACGGGAACGGCCAAGACCCGGGCAAGGCGACG
>Ga0208693_1000606_pt1 | contig 28203 bp, 27 predicted proteins | sample AD_UKC071_MetaG_FD_184438 | JGI IMG/M metagenome (GOLD analysis project Ga0208693, IMG submission 184438) | Active sludge microbial communities of municipal wastewater-treating anaerobic digesters from USA - AD_UKC071_MetaG (SPAdes) (version 2) | ecosystem: Engineered > Bioreactor > Anaerobic >... | reverse complement strand
AACAGTATTCTTGAGTTTCACCTGCCAACACCTTACAAACCATCACCTAAGCAAACAGATCATTTAAGCGGGACTTTTATGTCCAAAAACCGGGATCAATTTCACGCCTTTGTGGGTTTGGGTAGTATGACCTGTCTTTGGTTGTTTCAAACAGGGAGCTTCTACAACAGGCCGCGGAGCGCTACGGAGCCGAATTTGCAGCCAGGTTAAAGATCGCTACCGTGCTGGTGAACGGAAAGAATATCGCCCACCTGCAGTGGAAAAAGACCAGGTTAAAGGATGGCGACGTGGTTTCGAATTTTCCGCCCCTCGCCGGCGGATAAGAAAGACAAATAATAATGCAGGGGCGCGCTACAAATGCCCCTGCATTATCCAGAAAATTAGCAGGCGATTCCTTCATTCGTTCAACCAATCTATATTTATGTCTTGCTTCTTTTGCCTGTTTAGGAAACCCGGTCCTTTTTTCCAGCGTGCGATTCAGCCCAGAGACGGTTGGCGGTCTTGGCCCACCGTTTTGAAACCGCCTGGCATTTATCAGTGAGATCATCGACCGACTCGAGGTCACCCAGCTGGGTCGGATATGCCCCGGCCTGGTGAACCATTTTTTTCAGCTGCTCGGGATTGTCGAGCAGCGGACAGGGCCGCAGGTGATTTCGATTAAACGGCTGGTTCTGCTTATACTGGGCGAAAAGAGGGCTCTTTAAGGCTTCAAGCAGGCTCATCTCTTTGATATTCGTGTTGGCATAATGAATAAAGGCACAGGGCTCGACATCGCCGTTGGCGTTAATATGCAGGTAATTCCGGCCTCCGGCAATGCAGCCGTCGACAAATTCACCGTCGTTCCAGAAATCTATTAAGAAGATATCTTTCTTCTCTCTGAATCCGCGGATCTGATGATACATAAATTCGCGCTGTTCGGGAGTAACCAGCAGCTCTAAAACAGCGTCCTTGCCCAGCGGCATGTAGGTAAAATACCAGCCGAAAAGACAGCCTTTTTCAATCATCAGATCGACAAATTCTTCAGAACCGACTCCGTCAATATTTTTGCTGTGATAGCAGGCCGAGAAACCGAACCCGCAGCGATGAGCCTTCAGCAGGTCCATGGCCCGAATCACTTTTTGATAGGTTCCTTTCCCCCGGCGCAGATCGGTTTCTTCTTCTGAACCTTCAATACTGATGGCCAGCACCAGGTTGCCCACCCGGACCAGCTCTTTGCAGAAAGCCTCATCCACCAGGGTGCCGTTGGTAAAAGATAAAAACATGCAGTCATCATGTTTTTCCGCCAGCTTGATCAAATCGTGCTTGCGTACGAGCGGCTCGCCACCGGAATAGATATACATGTAGATCCCGAGCTGCTTCCCTTCCCGGATAATCCGGTCAAGGGTTTCATTACTTAACGAATCACTCTTCTTATATTCGGCCGCCCAACAACCGGTACATTTCAAGTTGCACGCTGCCGTCGGATCCATGAGAATAGCCCAGGGTATGTTGATCCCATGTTTTTTGGCAATCTTATTTTTAGCCGGGATACCGGCTATGGCTGAGTTTACAAAAAAGTTAACCAGAAACTCCTTTTGAATATTGGTGTCGACATCCTGCAACACCCTGGTAATTAACCGGAACCAGTTGTTGTCGCTTTCAGCGAATTTCCTGAAATTCCTGGCCATCTCCTTATGTTCCGGCAGCACGGCAAGCCTCTCCGCCCAATTAACCAACATAGTATAATTACCAATGGGATCCTTTTCCAGATACCGGATTCCTTCCTTTATTGCTATCGTGGTAACCATCTGTTTTACAGAGCGCATCCGGAAAAACCTCCTTTTGAATAAATTAATTATTATTGACACAAGTGTCCATGTTAATTAAAAATTTTAGGCTTTCAATCCGTCGATCAGCAAATGAAAATTGCTTAAATGACTGTTTATCTCACCCGGTTCCATAAACGGCAGATATAGCATCAATGAATCCATGAACGCCTCCAAGGTGAAAGCCATACTTTCCATATTATGCAGCGGTTTGATCTGATTTGCCCTTGCACCTTCTTCCAGAAGCTTGTAAAATACATCTTGCAGCTCAACTGATTTTTTAACCTGCTCGAGCAGTTCATGATTATCCCGTTTTAAGATAAGCCCGAGTTCGATCAACAGGGTGATTTCGTTATTTTTTTTACAGCAGCGCATCATAAATTTTGAAAATATCCTCTTGATTTTCTCCAAAACATCCAACCTGTTATCTTCTAGTATACTCTTGTACTCCGCTTCGAAGACCTGATTTATATGCTTTACGGCATAGATAAAGATCTCTTCTTTGTTTTTGAAGTATTGATATATCGTGGTTCGCCCGATACCACATCGCCTCGCTATCTCGGCAAATGTAGTGCTGTGGTACCCTCTCCGGATGAAAACATGCACCGCTTCAGTCATAATCTGATGCTTCATCTCTTCAACATCGACTATTTTCGGCATCATATCCTCCCTTCATCGACACTTCTGTCTATATAAAATTATAACACTTTCATCAGTCCTGTCAATTAGTTTTACCTGGGGATTAGCCAAAAATAATGTGCGAATCTAACTTATCGGCTCGCCGGCCAGCTGCAGCAGCTTCTCCCATTTGCGGTCCACCTGCTCATATTATGTAAGACAAGGTAGCTCGTGGATAAATATTGGGTTGACACCCATAACAGAAAATTGCTATAATTGCTCCAGGCAAAAGCAAATTCCCATCTTTCAACTTCCTATCTTTAAGGCATTTTCGTTTAATTTCTGGGGGAACTTCGGTTTAAAAATTCAAGTCAATAACCGTCCCTGCTTGAATTTATATTTGTATTTCCAGGCCGAGGAAGCGGTAGAGCGCCTGCAGCAGCGTGCGCAGGACTTCGACCGGCTGGGGGAGGGGGACCCGGGCGGCGACCAGCAGGGCATAGGTTGCGGCCATGAGCCAGACCAGGCTATAGCCGGCCAGCTCACCCCATTGCTTGCGGTTCACCAGCGAGGGAACCTGCAGCAGCGCCAGCGGGATCATGATCAAGGCTACCCACCACATTGACACACCGCTCCTCTACCGGATTAACGGGTTTTCCCCGGGCTAATTACCACACCCGGGCGGGTGAGGTTAAATTTCACCCGGACTTCCACCACCAGCCCGGACAAGATCTCCTCCCAGCGACCCTCGATCTCCCGCCACAGCCGGGGCTCTTTGCGGTAAAAGAGATTGCCCAGGCCCAGGAAATCGGACTTAAGCTCCCGGCTCAGGCTAAGCATTGATTCGATGCGGTCGCGTATTGTCTGGGCGCAGGCGCGTTCAATGCGCTTGATCAGTTCTGTCTCCACGTCCAGATTATGTTCATGGCGGCAGCTGACATCTTCAGTCCGGCCGTCTGCCATGACCTCGATGATTACTTTTAAGTCTTGCCCGCCGGCTGCCGGGCGCATGCTACTCTTGACCGAGAAAATCTCGATCGAAAAATACCCCCCCTCGTGATCCGGGCATGGTACGGGGAAATTAAACCGGATTCCCCGGCCGGTGGCATAATGCCAGCCTCTGACCTGGTTAAGGTCGGCCCAGCCGACCATGCGATCGCCGCGGAACACGGCCGCCCCGCCGATCTGCGCCGGGGGAGCTTGCCCCGTTTCACTTCCACCGCCCGCCCCTCCGGAGCCCTGTCCCGCCGCCCCTTCTTCTAAAACCTCGATCTTGCCGATGATCATCTCGACGCCCGGCTGCCCCAGGGTGCTGTAAAGCTCGTAAAACAGCATTAGCGGGAAGACGGCGAGATCGAACTGTGTAGTGACGATCAACCGGTCCAGCCCCCGGGCCCCGGACTCTTCCAGGGGAAACTGGGCCTCCATCAGGCGCCGCAGGTTGCCCTCCACGACCGCGGGGGTCATGACCGGCCGAAACTGGCGCTCCCGCGCCACCAGGTCCAGGATCTCGCCGATGCCCCGCCGGGCCAGCTTTTCGGAGAAGAGAAGGACCCGGTTGTGAGCCCAAAAAAACTCCCGGCTGGTACCCATGGCCAAACTTTGCAGCGCCTCATAGGGGGTCTGGCCGAAGGCCGAGACCGTTCAGAAAGACGGGCCGCCCCCTCCGCCCCCCCCGCCGTTGTTTGCGTCCTGGCCTCCGCCCATGACGATCGGGTTGGCCACCTGGACAATGACATGGTAGAGCCCCCGCGCTTCGTCATAGTCGAAAGCCGTAGCCAGGACAAGACCCAAAAGCTCCGGGGCGCGCCGGTTCCAGCAGCCGGGCGCGGCCAGCAAGGAGATAATCAGCAGTACTGCCAGCAGGATTCTAGGGCGCACCGGGCTTCAACCTCCCGGCCAGGGCGCGGATCCCGTAGGCCAGCCAGAGGATCCCATTGGGCACCAGGACAAAGCCGAAGGCCAGGGGGACGGCGATGCCCGGCTGGAAGATGGTCTTTAGCTGGAAAAAATCACTGTATCCGTGCACTGCCAGGGTAATCCAGATCACCGCCATCGGCCCGACGAGGATGCGGTAGCTTTTCAGGCCGAGCACCTGGGAGAGCCCCTTGGCCCCGCAGTAGAGGAATACGGCCTGGGCGATAAAGTGGCCTAAGCCCCAGGCGAACATGGCCAGCACCTCGATCCGTTCCAGGAATTCGCCGATCCGCAGCGAGCGCACCAGTGACAGGAAAGGGAAAGCAATCCGCGCCGCCACCTGGGGTCCGAGGACGGCCGTGGTCGCCACCGTCACGAGCACGAGCAGGAAGGAGGTAAACGCCAGGGCGTTCAGGGCGGTGCGCAGGGCCCGCTTCGGTTCTGTCAGCTCCGGGACCAGGATCGCCAGGACCAGGAACTGGGAGATTACCGCGATCGGGGTGGCGGTGCCGCGCAGCACCGGCCCCGCCCCCCGGGCCAGGACCGGCTCCAGGTTGTCCAGATGCTGCTGCAACTGGGGCACGGCAATGAACAGGCTGGCAAAGACCGTGAACAGAAAGATGGGGAAAAAAAGGTCCGCCGCGCGGCCAAGCGGCTCGATACCGGCGTAGACGGCCAGGGCGGCGGCGAAACCCATGGTGCCGATGCCAAAGACCAGGGGGGTCTCGGTAATAAAGAGGGTAGTCAGCGCCTCGGCGTAGATGCGTAATTCGGCGGAGGACATAAACAGGAATGCTCCCAGCGGTAACAGGCTCAACGCCTTGCCCGGCCACTTGCCCAGCAGCTTCTGGCTGTACTGCACCATTGTTTCGTTGGGGAAGCGGACAGCCAGCCCCCCGATGGCGATTACCAGCAGTGCTCCCCCAAAAAAGGAGAGGATCGCCGAGATCCAGGCGTCTTGCAGGGCGTCGGCGCTGGTCACTACCGGCAGAAATGCGATCTTCAAAGTGGAGCGGGCCAGAAAAAGGATGAAGAAAAGCTGGCGATTGGCGATCTTCTCCACGGCCATCTACCCTTCCTCCTCCCCTTCGCCTGGGTCCTTTCCCTCGTAGGGGGCCTGTCCCGGCGGGATGCGCTGCGGCTCGCGCTGCCCGAGAAGCTTTGGCCGTTCGCGCATGCCCCACCACCAGGTCCGCACCAGGTTGTCTTTCATATCCTGCCAGATTAGCGGGGCCAGGGGGTTGAGATAGGGGTAGCCGAAAGAACGCAGGCTGCAGAGGTGCATCACCGTCAGCAAGATGATGAACTGGACGCCGAAAAGGCCGAAGACGGCACCCATAATAGTGTAGGTAAACCGGAGGATGCGGAAGGAGATCCCCAGGCTGAACGCGGGGGCGGTAAAGCCGGCGATGGCGGTCAGCGCGATCACAATCACCACCGCCGGGGAGACCATCCCGGCGCGGATGGCGGCGTCGCCGAGGATCAGGGCGCCGACAATGCTGATCGCCGGGCCGATCGCCGCCGGCAGGCGCACCCCCGCCTCGCGCAGTATTTCGAACAACGCATCCAGCAGCAGCACTTCTGCGATCACCGGGAAGGGCACTCCTTCCCGGGAAGCGGTGATGCGCAGCAGCAGCGTTGTCGGCAGCAGCTCCTGGTGGAAGTTGATCACGGCCACGTAGAACCCGGGCAGGAGCAGCGATATCAGCAGGGAGACATAGCGCAGGAGCCGGATCAGGGAGCCGATCGGGGGCGGCTCGTAATAGTCGTCCGGGGCCTGCATGAGCACGGACAGTTCTACGGGTACGATCAACGTTTGAAGGGTGCCGTCAACGAAGATAGCCACCCTCCCCTGCAGGAGATATGCCGCCACTTTATCCGGTCGCTCGGTGCGCAGGGTCAGGGGGAATACGGTGTACGGGGTGTCGGCGATGAAATCTTCCACGTAGCCGCTCTCCAGGACGCTGTCAATTTTAATCCGTCGCAGGCGGTCGCGCACCTCCCGCACCAGCTTCTCCCGGGCCAGCCCCTTGATATAGGCGAAGACTACCTCCGTCTTGGTCAGTTCGCCCACGGTCAGGCTTTCCATCCACAGCTGGGGGATGCGGATGCGCCGCCGGATCAGGGAGGTGTTTATACGCAGGCTTTCGACAAACCCTTCACGCGGGCCGCGCAGGGTTTTTTCGGCGTCCGGTTCGGTGATCGCCCGGGTCATAAACCCCTTGGCGTCGCACAGCAGCGCCTTGGGATAGCCATTGAAGAGCAGGGCCGCCTTGCCCGCGGCCAGCCCGGCGAAGAGGGCGGAGATGTTGTCCGCTTCACGCACCTCCGAAGCGGTGAGCAGCTCTTCCAGGGCGACGGCGGCGATCTGCCCGGCCCGCTCCGGCTCTTTCAGCAGCCGGCTGTCCACCATCAGGGTGCGCAGGATTTCCTCTACGACTTTAGCCTCGGTGAGACCGTCCAGGCGCACCAGTGCGGCGGGCGCCTTATCTCCCGCCTTGAAACGGCGCACTGCGAGATCGTAGCTGGGCCCGGCGTGGCGCTCCAGCAACTGCAGGTTTTTTCCAAATCCTTGCCCAGCTTCGCCTCCCGGGCTTGAACCTCGCGCATACTGATATCCGGATTGTTATGCCAGTCGTCGCCGGTAAAGATCTGCCTGCGCTTGAACAGTTTTTGAAACAGCTTAAACAAATTGACCCGCCTTTCATCCGGAGGCCGGTTGCTACCGTTATTCTTTTACGGTCCCGCCAAAATATACAATTCAACCAGGGACGGTTCTTGCTTGAATTATTTCACTTGATTTTTATTTCGCCGAATCTTGCAAAAGGGGACGGCCCGGGGGCGGCGACTAAATAATTTAATCAGTTTAATCAAGTAATGTACAGCGGAATGGAGGTAGCAAGTGATAAAATTTAACGGGCATTTTGAAACTGGAAAAATCATCAGCGTACTGGTAAAAACGCCGCAGGCGGCCTGGATCAGCCAGGAAAATATTGATTGCCAGTGGGAGAAGCTGCACTACCCCGGCCGTCCCGATTATCACAAAGCGCTGGCGGAGTACGATTGCTTCATTTTTACTGGCAAGGGATGGCCCGGCGTTCCATCATCGGATTGGGCGCCCTGTTTAGCACGTATCCGCAAAACTCATTTACATAGACCGGTATATTTATTGCAGGATCGGGAAATTCAAGGCAAGCAGTTTTTCTCCCATATTTTGAAATTCCGGCAATCTCATGGTGAAGCTGTTCTATCGTGAGGATTTTAGAATGATTCCCTTTTTCAGGGAATAGCGACAGCTGCTCCTGTCTCATTTGCTCCCCCTCTCCCCCAGGCAATACGGCACCCGGCGCCGGGCTGTGCCGAAACTAGGCAGGCGCTCCGTCCCCCAGGCCGCCGCCCTGATCACCTGGTTCAAAAAAGCAGGATTGGCCGATAATCCAGATACCATGTGCATGGCTGCACTTTCCGTGCAGTTCTGCACGGAAATTACACCTCAATTGCCTTCTTAATCAGTAAACAGAATCGGAAAAACGGCCACGAAATACACATTTAGCATTACGGCGCTTTATTTTCAGCAACCAAAATAAAGCGCCGTGTTCACAGCCATGTTGGCATTGATCTTGCGTTTAGAAATAGCATCCCTATTAATTCTTTGGAAAGGAGTTTTCAAACATGAAGACGGCAAAAGAGTACGAGGAAAGCCTTAGGAATTTGAAAATGAATGTTTATATGTTTGGCCAAAAAGTTGAAAATCCGGTAGATCACCCGGTCATACGTCCTTCGATGAATTCCGTGGCCAAAACTTACGAGCTGGCATTTGATCCCCGGTATGAAGAGTTGATGACAGCGACTTCCAGCCTGACCGGGAAGAAAATCAATCGCTTTACGCATTTGCACCAGAGCGCAGAAGACCTGGTTAAGAAAGTTAAGATGCAGAGGCTCATGGGACAGAAGACCGCCTCCTGTTTTCAGCGCTGTGTCGGTTTGGACGCCTTTAACGCGGTGGACAGCACCACGTTCGAAATGGATCGCGATTTGGGCACCCAGTACCATCAGCGCTTCCGCGATTATCTGCGCTATGTTCAAGAAGAAGATCTGACAGTCGACGGCGCGATGACCGATCCCAAGGGAGACAGGGGATTAAGGCCCTTTCAACAGGCAGACCCGGATCTTTTTATGCGGGTAGTGGAGAAAAATGCGGATGGTATCGTGGTCCGCGGCGCCAAGTGCCATCAGACCGGCAAGAAAAAACTGGCCAGAGTTTTGGTCGGGATCGATGACTGCGCCCGGGCTATGGCCATACATCGCACTACCCTGATGCGGAAGATGAAACGCTACGGGCTGTGATGGCCTTCCATCCCTGCAGGTCCGCCGCCGATCAATAGTACCTTTCTACAGGTTGGTCCTCCTCTATGAACAATGAAAGATATAATTGAGAATATGCACATGCCCATTGTAGCATTGCTGCCAGGCCATTGAGGCAAACCTACAATTCTACAATAGAATAATTGTACCCCAATTCTTCAAGGAATTTATACATATCTTCAGTGGAGATGAAAAGGGTCTTCGTATTATCATTGGCGTGAAAGGTCATAATTTTTTCGGAAAGCATCTCTTTATCCATGTAGATCTTGATATCCCGCTTGTTTGTTGTAAGCTAGATCTACTGTTTTCGGTAATATAAAACTACACAAAACGACAGCCAAAAGTGCAGTACTCGGCAATTAAGAAGTAGCATATTTAATGAATTGATAAGCACGCTGTTTCATGGGAATCCAAGCTTGTAAGGGTGCGCACAAACAGCTACGCCAAATTTACCCTTAACGGGGGCAAGCATATCTACTCTACCGCTCCCCAATTTGCAAACAGTGAGCTGTTGGTCAAGCTGACCGCATACGAAGCTGTGGTACTGGATGAAAATTACCGGGAGATTACAGCGCATCCCCGCCTGTACGGGGAAGAGATGGCAGAATCCATGGACTGGCTGCCCTACCTGACCCAGCTATCCCGGCGGCCGGCAGCGCTAAAGTACACCGGCATCTACCCGATGCTTCCAGATCCTGTGCGGGAGTTTTTAAGCTCATGTGACTATCAGGCTAAAAAAGAGGTCTTAAGAGTTCTGGCCAGGCTTAACCTGGCACCATATTATGGAAGTAAGGGCAGCCCATGGATATATTGGATTTGACGCCCATAACAGAAGATTGCTATAATTGCTTCAGATAAAGCAAATCCTGGAAAGATGTTCCCCAGATCTAAATCATCTTGAAAGGAGCTTGATGATGACAACGGAAAAATTTCAGGATAGCGACGAAAGATATATCTACTTTTACTATTATCCCTGGCAGAGAGAGTGATTCAACCCGCCATTCTCACTGTGGTTTGGCTGCAAGGCTGCTTATAAACACCGCGGATATGCACAGCGATTCTTAATATAACCTGGAGATGTCGCACCACCTGAGCGAGGTGATAATAAATGGGCAGCAACTGTCTTATTAGCTGCCGTGAGTGTTTTTACATGAGGGAATTTAGGATAGGGATTGGAATGCTATATAGCCCTGAAGCCCTTAAAGATTTGGACTCCAAATATGCCCTGCTTCCCGATCTAATCAAGTCTGAAGAGACGCTTGCGCATATCAGGGAACTGTTAGAAGAGAAAAATGCAGATATTGCAGACGGCTATGGCCACAGGATATATCGCTGCCCTAATTGCGGGGAATTCCAGGAAAATTTTTACCTGCGCCTGGATTATGATGGCGGCAGCTACGAGGTACCTTATAACTGCCCGGAGTGCGGCGCTCCCCTGGAGCTGGTAGATCTCAATACTGGCGGCAGCGGTTGGGGAGAAGTAGAACCTCTTGATATCAAAAAATATCCCTGTCCCCAGTGCGGCAAGCATGGATTACAATATTCGGAGGGTGGGATTTTGTGGGATTAGCGCGACGATCGTTAAGCAACAACGATGGATTTACAACCTTTGTCCCCAGGATGACAACATGGGTTGCTTTTGGAGCATCCCCTTTTAAGTAGCAGCATTTAATCGATATTCTTGCAGCGCGCATTGCCCCATGTTTTTCTTATGGCTCAATATGCCCTTCTTTTTACAAATCCTTGGCCTGGAGGAAAGAAATATGAGCATGATCAAGGTAAAATTATGGTTGTTGGATAAAAATGAGAAGAACCAACTGCATCCCGTTCAGCTGGAGGAAGTTGGGGAAACCGAAACAGAAAAGCAGCTGGAGAACATTTTGGTGAATAATCCTGAACTGCTTATGCCTGGCCTTAAATTAATCGGAAGGCAGACCCCAACAGACAGAGGGCTGCTTGATTTGCTTGGCGTTGACGAGGACGGCAACCTGATAGTTTTTGAATTAAAACGGGGCACATTGGCGAGAGATGCAATTGCCCAGGTAATTGATTATGCTTCCTACCTTAATGATCTGGACAGAGAGACGCTTTCCCAACATATATCCGATCGCTCAGGCCAAGGTGGAATAGAAAAGATAGATTTTAAAAACTGGTACCAGGAACAATATTCCGGAAACCTGGAGTCATCGGATAATCCTGCCAAAATGGTACTGGTGGGCCTGGGGGCGGACGATACGACCAGACGCATGGTCAGCTACCTTTCGAAAACCGGTGTAGACATTTCTCTTATAACGTTTTATGCGTTTAAAAAGGGAGAAGAGGCAATACTTGAATGGGCTAGTGAAAATAATCTACCCCTATGAAGCCGGGCGGGCTTGACATTTATTAATGGGTTCGATTTTGGATGTAAGCCAAAGTGGCGGTAGCTTTGACTCATTTATTAGAACTTCTACTATTGTAAGATTTCTTGGTCTGGCTGATCGCAAGTAGGGATGTAATTCCGGTGGGAATATACAAAAACTGCTGGCGGGGATGGCCCCCGGCGGGCGGGCATGGAAGCCCGCCCCTACGAGTCATCCTGAGCGAAGCGAGCCCGTGGCAAAGGAAAGACCCTCGGAGTAGTTTTGGCAGAGTCTCAGGTTAAGAAGATCTTGATATTGAAGACGCCCCCGTCCCATTTTCTTTCCGTGCGCAAGCCCATCTTATCGATCAGCCGCAGCACCGCCTGGTTGCCGGGCATAATGTTGGCCTGGAAGATCTGCAGCCCCTGCTTCTGGGCCACGTAAACAAGGTAAGAGAGCAGTTCAAAGCCAATTCCCTTCCTCTGGAAGTCATCTCGCACCACGATAGAGACCTCCGCAGAAAGAGCGCTTTCATCAATGCAATACTGGGCCACCCCGGTAATCACCTCGTGGCCCAGGTACCTTTTCACCGCGATAATGATCATCTCTTTGGTGTAGTCGATGACCACGAAATGCTTCTGCAGCTCTTCATGGGGCATATGGCGCCGGATGGTGAGGAATCTCTGGTAGAGGCTTTTATCCGAGAGCGCATAGAAAAAATCCTTCAAAAGGGACTCATCGCTGATCTTTACCGGCCGCAGAAAGAGGCTGATACCGGCCTTGGTGGTGCGGTGTGTCTCCAGGTGCTCGGGATACTCTCCTTTTTCACCGGGAAAGTAAGCCTGATCCTTGTAGATCAAGGAAAGCTTCTTCGCTTCTTCGATGAGCCAGGGGCGGAACTTTGGATGGGCAATAGCAATCAGAGACATGGCCCGCTCGCGGATATTTTTACCGTGCAGGTAGGCCTGGCCATACTCGGTAACGACGTACTGGATGTCGCCGCGGGTCAGGGTAACCCCAGCCCCCTGCTGCAGCAGGGGGACAATGCGCGAGGTGGAACCGTCCCGGGAGGTTGACTGCAAGGCGAGAATGGTCTTCCCCCCCGGAGCCATGGCCGCGCCGCGGATAAAACTGGCTTGCCCGCCGATGCCGCTGTAAAAAAGAGTGCCGAGAGATTCAGCGGTGGCCTGCCCGGTAAGGTCAATTTCCAGGGCGCTGTTTATCGCCACCATGTTTTCATGCCTGGCAATTAAAAGAGGGTTGTTCGTGTAATCGATCCCCTTCAGCTCTATGGCCGGGTGATCGTTAATCCATTCGTAGCTCGAGTGAGAACCCATGCAGTAGGAGGCGATGGTTTTGCCGCGGTTTATAGTCTTGCGGCTGTTGTCGATCACGCCGCTTTTCATCAGCTCGAGAATTCCGTCGCTCAAGAGATCGGTATGCACTCCCAGGTGCTTCTTGTCGTGGAGCGAAGCAAGGATGGCGTTGGGGACACTGCCGTAGCCGACCTGGATGGTGTCGCCGTCTTCGACGATCCGGGCAACGTAAGAGCCGATTTTGCCGGCGATCTCCGGGTCAACCTGGCCCGGGCAATATTCCAGCAGCGGCTCGTCATGGGGAACCAGGTAATCGATCTCATCAATATGAATAAAGCTGTCGCCGTGAACGCGGGGCATATGCCTGTTCACCTGCGCCACCACCAGGTCTGCGCTCTCCAGCGCCGCCTTGACGATATCAACGCTCACGCCGAGGCTGAGATAGCCGCGGGCATCGGGCGGCGAGGTCTGGATTAAAGCCATGTCGATGGGAACCTGCCTGCGGCGGAAAAGCGCCGGCAGATCGGAGAGAAAGATAGGAGTGTAATCGGCCTTTCCCCGGTTGACCGCATCGCGGGTGTGGTGGCTGATAAAGAAGGAGTTGTGCCGGAAATTATGCTTCAGTTTTTCATCGGTATAGGGGGCCACCCCCAGGGTCCAGACCTGCAGGACCTCGGCATCGAAGAAAGCTTTCGGATGGGTTTCCACATAGGCGACCAGTTGATTAACCAGGTACTGCGGCTCGCCGCATCCGGTGGAGATAAAGATTCTGTCGCCGGCATGGATATTTTTAAAGATATCATCGGTGGAAACAAACTTATGGGGATATTGATTCTGCCAATGTTCAAGCATTCCTATCGCCCCCGCTTTGAATTGAGCCAATGATTAACCTTTAGCGTGATCTGCCTACAAATATTTCTATAAGCCCATTTAAAAACCTGCCGCCCTTGATTTAGTTAATTTGGTGCCTGGCACCTAATTAACTAATTCTAGCTTTTGCGGCGCAGGTAGTGCTTGACCCCGGTGACAGCCGCTTCGATAATTTCTTCCGGATAGTTCATGTACTCCAGCAGCTTGATGGCGTTGCGGGTGGTGGTGAGCCCCTCTTTTAAGATATAGTCAAAATAGAGGCCCTCCGGGCCCACTCGATCGGTAAAATGATAGCAGCGGTAAGCGCCCTTCAGTTTCTGCGCCAGGTCCAGGTCGTGCGTGGCCACGATCACCAGTGCGTTCTTTGACGCCAGGTAGTTTAAAATTGCCTCGGCGGCGGCAATCCTTTCAATATAGTTTGTCCCGGATAAGACCTCGTCGATCAGGCAGAGTGAGGGAACTGCCGGGTTAGCAGCGGCGTTAACCAGGGCCAGGAGCCTTTCCGCCTCCATGTAATAAAGGCTCTTCCCCTCTTCCAGGCTGTCGTGCTTGCCCAGTGAAGCCGCGATCTTAAAAAAACTGCCGGTATACTGCGAGGCCAGGCAGGTATATATGCTCTGAGCCAGGATAGCGTTCACCCCGATGGTCCTTAAAAAGGTGGTTTTCCCGGACATGTTTGAACCTGTAATGAGCACCCCCTGCTCTTTCATCTCAATTGAATTTGGGACCGCGTTCTCCAGAAGCGGGTGCCAGATCTCCTTTACGTTGAGGTATGCCCGGTTGGAAACAAACTCAGGTTCGACATAACCGTCCAGCCCTGCGCGGTACGAAGCGATCGATTGGTACACATCGAGCTCGCCGATGCGCATGTAGACCGCCTGCAGCTGCGAGCGTTGTTTATCAATTTCACGCAGCGCCGCATAAAATCCCCTCACCTCAAGAAGAAAAAATATTTTCAGGTATTCCAAGAAAATGTCGGCATCAGAAGTGGTCGCCTTCGACGAGAGAAACCTGGTATGCCTGAGGATTTTGCGGCAGGCTCCGGCTGCGGCCCTGAGCTGTTCCCCGTATTTTTCTCTTTCCGGAAGCTTAATGGAGGCGATTTTCGGCGCCGTCCGGAGCAGTGATCCGAGGTATGAAATCGACGGCAGGTGGAAGAAAAAGCTTTGTTTAACCTTGTAATGAACCCACATGTTTATGGCAAAAAGGCAGGGAATGAAGAGCAGCGCCCTGCTCCCCCAGATAAACGGGGCGGCCGGCGATAACAGCGAGGCCAGCGCCAGCAGGTCAAAAAGCGGGCGGAGCGGGTTGCGGGGCGGCAGCTCGCCCCATAACAGCGGGGTGATATTATTTAAATCCTGCTTCCCCAGACGGTGCAGCAGCAGCCTGAGCTTTTCCCTTACGGCAGCATTATCCTGGAACAACCGGATCAGGCGGGCCCTCTCCTGCAGTTTTTCCCTATCGTCAAGCGGGGTCCTTAAAATATAATAGAGCACAGCTTCGCCCGGATTGGTCAGAGTCCGGTCCAGCCGGTGATAAACCTGCCCCAGGTCCAGATCGTCCCAGGTTTGCCGGTCAATGCTGCCGGGATCCCCCGCCGCGGTAAGTTCGAAAAGATAGCCAATCTCTGAAAAATCGCGCTCCCGGCGTTCCTCTTTCCCCCAGCTCTCCCTGAGATAATGCCGGGTTTTCAAGGTTTTATGCCGTATATTCGCCGCGGCCGCCCCGGCAGCCAGCAGCACAGAAGCAATCACCCAGCAGTAAAAAAGGGGATGGGCGTTTTTCCAGAAAGCAATTGTTCCGCCCAGGGAAATCACGGCCAAAGCTGCAAGCAGGTAATAGAGATACCTGTATGCTGTAATCTGTTTAATCACGGTCCCTCCTAAATTTCATCATTTATTTCCATTTTATCATATTCCATGCTCAGGAGGGGTTAGGGATATTTCCGCCAGGATCAATTAGTTAATTTGGTGCCTGGCACCGAATTAACTAAATGGATTGTCCGGGCCATGGCTTCGCGCTCGACCGGGGCATAATTATCCTCCGTGCAGAACAACGCAACCTGTTCCGTCCATCCGCCGCGAAGGAGGATGGTGTGACTTTTCGGCTTGTATTTGACCTTCGTGACGCGGTTCCATTTGAGAAAAGTCTCCTGCCGCGACTGTGCCAGCATCCCCGCGCCCGCCACGGCGGGTTTACCGGAAAGCAGCCCCAATACGACTGTCAGGATATTTACGATTCGGTTCTTTTTTGCCTGTTTTGCCTGCGTGCGGCAGAGCACGCCCTTGTCGTCCAGCACAAATTCCGCCGTGCAACCTGAAACATATACTGCTGGCTGGCTATTGTTTTTAGTGCCAAAAGCTGATACTTATACCCTTGTCTATGAAGGCATGTTTGATAAGACCGTGAAAAAAGAATTGATTGTAACAGAAATCAGATAACACTTACCCATAATAGATTTAGATTCAATTATAATTAAATGCCCGCTCTTATTAGCGGGCATTCGCCTCTTCGCGAAAGATTTCCGCGAAAAGGTGCGCATATAACTGGTGTCGGGAGGGGGACTTGAACCCCCACGGTGTAAACCACACGCCCCTCAAACGTGCGCGTCTGCCTGTTCCGCCACCCCGACATGAATGACGTCCTACCCGAATTATAGGATTTTTGCCGCCCGCTGTCAAGCAACCAGGAGGGCTCATTCGCATTTAAACCCCCGATCAGCTACAAAAACTATACACTACCGCGGCGCTTCTCCCCGAACGAAATTTAAATTTCTTAATGACGGGTAAGCCTTATTCCCGACAAAACTCGCCCTAATTAGAGCAGCAGTCTGCGCCCGTAATAGGGCTGACTGCCGGTTGCCCTTTATCCTTTTATTTATCTCCAAATGGACGGAAAACGTTCACTTTTTTAATAACATAGAAGGAAATAGTAGAAAAATATTGAATATACAAAATCATATAGCCTAATCTGAATTTTGCAAAAGGGGGTTGCCGGATGGAAAGGATCTGGCTGAAGCATTACGACCCCGGGGTCCCACATGATATAGAGATCCCGGATAAAACGCTGCCGGAAATGTTTGCGAATACTGTAAGCAGATTTCCAAGCCACCCGCACCTTAAATTCATGAGAAATACCTTAACTTACCGGGAAGTTGATGCCCTGGCCGGCAAATTTGCAGCCGCCCTGGCCGGTTTAGGTCTTAAAAAGGGTTCGCGCTTGGCTTTAAATTTGCCCAACTCCCCGCAGTTTGTATTTTGCTACCTCGGGGCGCTGCGGGCCGGCTGTACCGTCGTCCCATGCAATCCTATCTACACAGAAAGAGAGCTGCAGCACCAGCTAAATGACAGCGAAGCTGAAATAATCGTTACATTAAGCAGGTTTTACCCGCTAATCCGGAAATTAAAAGAGAAGACCAAATTGCGCACAATTATCTCCACCAATATCAAAGAATATTTTCCCGGCTGGCTTAAGCCATTATATACCCTGGCCATGGAGAAGAAAAGCGGCGACCGGGTGAAAATTGAAGCCGGCGATTACCGGCTGCCCGATTTCCTGAAGAAATATGCCGCCGCCCCTATGCCCGATGTCAAGGTGGAGCCTGATTTTCCGGCCTTTATCATGTACACCGGGGGAACTACCGGGCTCCCCAAGGGGGCCATCCTGACCCACAGGAACTTAATTGCCAACGCTATCGCCATTTACAACTGGATACCTGACATGGAAGAGAGCAAAGAGATCGGCGTGGCGCTGCTTCCTTTCTTTCACAGCTACGGCATAAGCACATGCCTCAATCTCTCCCTGGTATATTGCGGCACCCTGCTGCTGATCCCGCAGTTTGACGTAAAGATGCTGCTCCAAAATATCCATAGAAACAGGCCCACCCTCTTTCCCGGTGTGCCCACAATGTACGTGGCCATTATCAATTATCCCCATTTAAAACGGTACGACCTTACTTCACTGCGCATCTGCATCAGCGGCGCCGCTCCTCTGCCCCTGGAGGTGCAGAAAAAATTTGAGGAGCTGACGGGATGCCGCCTGCTGGAAGGTTACGGCCTCACTGAAACCTCGCCGGTCACCCATAACAATCCCATTTACGGGAAGAGAAAGAGCGGCAGCATCGGTGTTCCCATATCCAGCACCCTGGCAAAGATCGTCGATCTAAATGATCCGGACAAGGAGATGCCCATCGGAGAGGCAGGACAACTGGCGATAAAAGGGCCCCAGGTTATGCAGGGCTATCTAAACCGCCCGGATGAGACGGCGGAGGTGCTGCACGACGGCTGGCTTTTAACCGGGGATATCGCCCGGATGGATGAAGACGGGTTTTTCTATATCGTTGATCGGAAAAAGGAGATGATTATCTCCGGCGGTTATAATATTTATCCGCGCGAAGTGGAGGAGGTGCTTTACGCTCACAGCAAAGTAATGGAGGCCGCAGTGGTAGGGCTTCCCGACCCCTACCGCGGTGAGACGGTCAAGGCATATGTTGTTCTAAAAGAAGGCGAAACGGCGACCGAGCAGGAGATAATTGACTACTGCAAGCAACAGCTGGCCAGGTATAAAGTTCCGGGCAGCGTGGAGTTCAGATCGGAATTGCCCAAAAGCCTGGTCGGGAAGGTGTTGAGACGCCTGCTCGTGGAGGAAGAGCTGTCCAAGGCAGAAAAGCCCGGAGCCTGATGTTTATTAACCAGGCCAACAGGAGGTGATTAAACCCGGGAACAATTACGGTGCAAGCAGAATTATTTTGATTAATTTTGCCAATTAAATTTAATCAGGAGGTTGCTGCTGATGACTTTTGAAGAGGTAATGGCGAAACTCAAGAAGAGGGTTGAAGAGGAGGCGGATCCGGCCAAGCTGGCCAACCTGGACGCTGTGTTTCAATTTGAACTTACCGGCGACAACGGGGGCACCTTCCACGCAAAAGTAGCCGATGGAAAAGCCGAGGTTGTCGAAGCGGCCCATGAGAATCCCAACGTAACCATAATCATCTCCCTGGAGGACTTTGCCAAGATGATCGATGGGCAGCTTAACGCCACCTCCGCCTTCATGGCCGGCAAGTTGAAGATCAAGGGCGATATGTCCCTGGCCATGAAGCTGCAGTCCATTGTGGGATAGGAATTGCCTGTCCGGAAAAACCGCCGGAGACGACGCCCCGCTCCTTGATTCCGGCGGGGCGTCTCCCCGTTCACAGCTGCATGAGCTGCACCGGTAAATATAATCAGGAGGTACGAGAATGGATTTTCAATTCACTGAGGAGCAAAAAATGTTCCAGCAGAGCCTGCGGGATATGCTGGAGAAAGAGTTTGCTCCTATCGTCGACGAGCGGGATAGAAAGGGGCCCCTCACCAGAGATGAAGCAATAGGCGTTATGAAAAAGCTAAAACAGGTGGGGGTAGGCCTCGATCCCGAAAGCATTGAGGATCTGCTGGACCCGGTCCTGTTCGGGATTATCGCGGAAGAGTTTGGCCGCGTCTGGCCCAGCCTGCTGCCCCTTTTCGGCATGGGGGCCATCCCCGCCATCTTTGCCCCCTCAGCTTCGGAGGAGGTGCGCAACAGGCTGCTTCCCAGGCTGGAGCGGGGAGAGTTTATCGGCTGTTTCGCCGAGACAGAGCCCGAGGCCGGGTGCGACACCTCCAACCTCGCCACTACTGCCAGGCTGGAGGGAGACTATTATATAGTCAACGGAACAAAATCCTGGATCAGCAACGCCACCATTGCCGATACCGCTTTCGTTGGAGTAAAAGATGCCGATACAGGCAATCACACCTTTCTCCTGGTAGAGAAAGAGATCTCTCCCTTCGAGGCTACCGAGTCGCCCAAGCTGGGCTGGAAAGCGTCGCCCACCGGGGAGATGTTTTTTGATGAGTGCAAGGTCCCCCGAGAGAACGAAATGAGCCTCTTAATGGAGAGAGCTTTTAGCTCCGGCACCCTGAGAATCCCGGCCGGATTCATGAAGCTGCTTACCTCAATGACCCCTGTTACGGCCATGCTGACCATACCAAGGGCCGGCATGGGCCTGGCCTCGGTGGGGATCGCCCAGGCCGCCTTTGAAGCTTCGGTGAAGTATGCCCGGGAGAGAGTCCAGTTCGGCAAGCCCATCGGCAGATTTCAGCTGATCCAGGAGATGCTCTACGAGATGAATGTTTTAATCGAGACAGCCCGGCTCCTGGGATACAAGGCCATGAGCTTAATCGTGGAGGGAGATCCGGAAGCCAGGAAATACTCGGCCATGACCAAAGTATACGGCGGTGAAGCCGCAATAAGGGTGACCAACATGGCCATACAGATTCACGGAGGAATGGGAATATCCGAAGAGATGCCCCTGGAAAGATATTACCGGGACGCGCGAATGATGACCATTCCGGACGGCACCAGCGAGATTATGAAACTGATTAGCGGCTACTCTATCCTGGGCAAGGGCTTCTCCGCTTACCGCTAGCTGGAGAAACTTAAGCTGTATCCCCAAATTGCACGTTTCGACATAACCCGCTGCCCCTCTTCCCCTCCTGCTCCAGGGGGAGAGGGGATATTTCTCTTCCCTGGAGAGGATTTTAACGCTAAACAAATAATTAATTAGAAATAGAAATAGCTAATTGCTATTCTAGGCAACAACACCGCCGCCGGAGGAAGTAAAAGTGACTGAAAAAGCATGCCTTGAAGATGAAAGAATATCCCTGATGACCCCTTCTCCGGAGCTTGCCGCAGAAAAACCCCTTTACCTTACGGGCAATGAGTATCTTTCCCTTCCGGACATCGGAACGGCCGGTGAAATCAGCTCACTCAATGTGCTCCACATGGGCGCCCGCGGCCTGCTCGAATTTAGAGGCGACGAGGAGCGCCCGCTGCTGGCCCCCTATGTCACCGTGGACGGGGAAGAAGCGCTCCTTCCAGATAGGCTGACCTGGCGTTACCGGAATGACTGGATGCCGCATTTCGAAGTCCGGGTTGACGGCCGCTACTCCATCGATGGCCAAATTATTACCCCTCCCGGCCGGCGCGGCGGCTGTTTCCGGCTGCGCCTGACCAACCTCTCGGCCGCCCCGCTTACCGTCGAAATGGGCTGGCGCGGCTGCTGGGGTGAATTCAATCACCTTATCTTTAACCGGCGGCCGGTGAAAGGCGAGCGGAGCGTGGAATACGACAGCTGGACCGGAAGCCTGATCCTGGAAGCGCGCAGCGGCCTTCCCCTGGCTGCCCTGGCGCTGGCCTTGACCGCGGAACAGAAAGAGGAGACTAAACCGCGGTGGGATTATAGCAGCCGGCCCGATGAACCCGTAAGCTACCTGGGAGCAGTAATGATGGAAGCAGCTCCCGGGAGCAGCGCCTCCGTGACTCTTTTTATCGCCGTCAACCTGGAGGCCGACGGCGCCGGAACCACCGCCATGGACCTGAAACGGCACGGCGCAGCGTCGCTGGCCGCAGAGACGGAGCGGTGGCTGGAAGAGCGGCGGATTGATCTTCCCGAACCCGCCGCCTCCGCTCTCCTGAACCGCAACCTCTTTTTCAACTATTTCTACGCCCTGGGGCGGGCCCTGGACGATGATTCGCTGGTGCCGGTAACCTCGCGCAGCCCCCGCTATTACGTTAGCGCCGCCTACTGGAGCCGGGACACGCTCCTCTGGAGCTTCCCGGGCTTGCTGCTGGCAGACAGGAAGATCGCCCGGGAGCTGCTGCTGACCGTCTTCCGGCGCCACCTTAACCGCGCCGGCGAACACGCTCACTATATCAACGGCACTCTCCTCTACCCCGGCTTCGAACTGGATCAGCTTGCCGCCCACTTCCTGGCCCTGGAGCGCTACGAAACCGCAACAGGCGACCTTTCACTGCTCGATGAAGAGATTGTCAACCGGGGGCTGAAGCTGCTGGCCAAAAAAGCGCTGGCCCAGTTTGATCCTCAAAGCGGGCTCTACCGTACCTTTCTTGACCCCTCCGATGATCCGGTGCTCTATCCCTTTCTGATCTACGACAACGCCCTGCTGCAGTGCGCCTTTACCTACCTGGCCTCCCTGCAGGCCGCAGGGCGCTGGGATGATCCCACAGATTTTGCCGGGCTGGCCGGAGCTCTGCAGCAGGAGATCTACCGGCAAGGCACCGTTAAGGGGCCCCACGGTATCATGTTCGCCTGGGCGGTGGATGGAAAGGGGCGCTTCCAGCTTTACGACAATCCACCCGGCAGCCTGCAGCTGCTTGCTTTCTACGGATTCTGCTCTCCCGAGGACCGTGTTTTCCGGAATACAGTGTCCTGGATCCGTTCTTCAAACAACCCGTACTTTCATGTAGAAGGCCCTTTTGCCGAGGCCGGATCGCAGCATGCCCCAAACCCCTGGCCGCTGGCCGCCTGCAACGATATTCTCGCCCTCAACGAGGGAGGTGTCGATTTTCTCCTTCGCGCCCCCATGGACAACGGCTTCTGCTGCGAGACGGTCCACCCCCAAACCGGGCGGGCCTCTACGGGTGCGGCCTTCGCCTCCGCCGCCGGTTTCCTGGCCCACGCCCTCTGTTGGATCAACCGTAATAAATCAGGTTAGAATTTAAAAGTTCCAATCCGAACCAAATGCAGGCTTAATCTCCTGCAGCTTCCTCAAATCTTTGACTTTCTTCCAGCACGCTGTAGATATGCGGGAAATAACGCCGGTAGAGCACGGGGTTGCTGTCGCGCCAGGGATGATCGCGGCGCAGCTCCTGCAGCGCTTCCAGGTCCATCTCCGCCACGGCCATGCCCTCTTCTTCAGGTGATTCCACCTCGGCCAGCACGCCGCTGCCGCCGGGGGTCAGCTCCGCGGGAGCAAAAATCCCGGCCCGGCCTGTAAATTCAAATCCCAGCAGTTTCCCAACCAGGGCGCTTTTAATTCCATATACGGGGCACTCCTGGACCCGCGGCCAGATCCCGCGCAGGGCCAGCCAGTAATTGTAGGGTTCTGGATTGGCGATGGGGATGATCACGATCTCTGCGCCCTGCAGCTCGAGAATGCGAAAGGTTTCAAAAAAGGTCGCATCCATGCATACCGGCGCAGCGATCTTGCCCGCCGCGGTCTCAAAAAGATTGAATTCCCTGCCGGCGGAGATCCCCCACTCCACTTCAATGGGCATGAGGTGAACCTTGTCCTGCGTCCCGATGAGCTTCCCGTCAGGGCCGTAGAGGAAGGCGCGGTTGACCACCCTCTCCCCGTCGGGCAGCAGGAAGCTGCCGGCCATAAGGTAGATGCCGTAGGAAGCGGCAAGGCTGGAGTAAAGGGTCTCCAGGAATGGAGCCATCACCGGGCCGGCATAGCGGATTACTTCGGCCACGGTGATTTCCGGAGCACCGGCGGCGATAGGCGGCGCCTCCGGCTCTCCATCAGAAAGCGTCTCCCCCACTTCTTCTAGGCCGGGGAGGAAACCCAGAAGCGGGAGATTGTTGTCTTCGGGAAATGCGACCAGCTGTGCGCCTGCAGCGGCAGCCTCCGCAACCCGGCGGTGCATCTCTGCAGCATAATCGAGAGGTTCCTTGAACAGCCTGATCTTAACCTGCAAGGCGGCAGCCTTAAGGCGGCGGCCCTCCACGGGAGGAGCGGGCCGTCTCTCTTTAACCAGGGCCGAAAGCTTTCTTTTAAGCCGCGCCGGGCGGCAGATCCAGTAGAGATACTGCCGGAAAAGCCTCTCTTTCCATCCGTCAAGGGCCATCTTTCAAACTCCTCCTCCTTCCATATCCTGCCGGCTGGAGCCGTTAAGTTTTTACCGGTAAAGTTCAGGCAGCCGGCCCCGGTAGGCCTCCGGGCGCAGCAGCTTCAGCAAGGGGTAATCGCTCTTGATTCTGCGGCGGTCCGCTTCTCGCAGCTCCGCCGCAGCAAAGGGTTTCCCGGCCGCTTCTCGATCCAGGTATCCCGTAAAACCGGGAGTTATTTCGCAGGGGCCGATCACCGCGCATTGCCCGCCAAAGGCACGGTTGCCCATACTTCTCCCGAGCTGCGCCTCCACCGCCCAGAACTGGTTCTGCTGCACCTGGGCCCAGATCCCCGCCGGCTGAAAGGCAAGTTCACGGCCGGCGGCAAGAGCTCCGCAATGGACTACCAGATCGGCACCCTCCAGGGCCAGGATGCGGCCCACCTCGGGATGGCGGGCGTCGGTTCCTATAATCAGGCCCGTTTTCATTCCGGCCAGGTCAAAAAGGGACAGCTCCCCGCCCCTGCTCAGGCCAAGGCCGCGCTCTTCACGGTTGAGGTGGGCCTGCCGCTGCCGGCCCATGTTCTTGCCGTCCGGCCCGAGAAGGTAAGATGTAATAAAGAAGCGCCCGCCCTCTTCTTCAACCGTTGTCCCCGGCACCAGGTAAAGCCTGTTTTCCACGGCCAGCCTGCCGTGCAGTTGAAGGTATTCTTCGTTCCAATCCTTTGATTTCTGCATGAAGGCCTTGAAAGAATCGGGGAAATCGCTTATCTCTCCCAAGTGCCCTTGCGCCGCGCAGAGTAAAAAGGAGGTGTGCGCCGGCAAAACGGCCAACCTCACCTGCAGCTTTTTAAGCAGCGAAGTCAAGGCGGCGGCGTAATCCGCGGGTTCTCCCAGCGGCAACCCGGCGAGAGAGAGCGCCGCGACTCTCATGGGACCAGCTCCCTTCGTAAAAGCTGCTATTACGGCGGCCACGAAATTAATGCGGCCATTCAATTGTTAATTTCTTCATTCTGCCGCCCATTCCTCCATAAGCCGGCTCAATCTTGGAAAAGGCTAGTCGGGCGGCCAGGCCAAAATCCCCTTAAATCCCCCTTTAGAAAAGGAAGTATTTAAGGTTCGGCACCAATTGACCATTGTCAAAACAGCGCCTAGGTGGGCGCAGAAGCCCGTTTCGGGCGGGCGTGGAAGCCCGCCCCTACGCATCATGGGCGAAGCGAAGGATCGTTAATTTTCTCCCCCCTTTGGAAAGGAGGACCGGGGCGAATTTAAATGCTTATTTTTTGAGAAAAAGGCCTCGCTGTCATGGCGAGGCCTCTGGGTTATATTTTTTAAATTGGATTTTTTTACGATTGGACATCAACATTTTTGCGGGCAAAAAGGTAGTAGACGTTATAGCCGGCGACTATTAATCCCAGAACCAGGTTGTTCCAGGCCAGCGTGGATTCCGTTAGAATATTGGTTGCATTGACCAGGGCCAGCCAGAGCCCGACCACAATGTGGATAACGTGAAAGGTGGTCATCATTTTCATCTCCCCCCCTTCGTGGCCAATGATCAGTCCTCCCGGTCGGCCTCAGACGGCGCGTGTTCTAGAAGAGTGACTGGATAAAGGGAAAGAGGTAGCGAGAGAGGAAAAAGAGAACCACGATCAGACCGATCAGCCAGGCTCCGTACTTAATCGCCGCATATCCCAGCCCTACCATTTTGCTTTCATCAAACTCATTCATATTCGTTTTCCCCACCTTAAGTTGATTTACCTTTAGTTTGCAGATCCAAGAGCTCATTTATACCCGCCCGTGGATAAGAGCGGAGAGGCTAGCAAAAAATATGATTAGAAACGCGAAAGGGGGGAAAATAGTGGCCAAAAAATATAATCGGGGGCGGCAGCAGAAGCGGAATATTGACCGCAGCAAGCTTGAGAAATACCGCGAGGAGGTAGCGCGGGAGCTGGGCGTAGAGCTGCCTGAGAAAAAAAAGAAGACGGTTTCCCGGGGAAATACGTCTACTTATAAAGTAGACGAAGACGACCGGTTGCACTAAATCCAGGCTTGAGAAAGTCAGTCTCAGCTAATGCCAGGTTCAGGGGCTGACTTTCTTCTATATCAAGATTAGGAAAGCTTTTCTTATAAGGAATTGCTGTTTTGGAGATCCTTCGCTTCGCTTAGGATGACATAACGATGTTTAGTCCGGCATAAAAGCTAATCCCTACATTATAAAGCCCGGGAAATATCTCACCTCTGACTTCTCACTTCTCACCTCTCAATTGGCGGGCTTCCATGCCCGCCCGTTCAAATTGCGGTCTTTACAAAAGGCAAGTTTTACCTTCTATATCAAGAGAGCAGTTCTATTGATATATGGCTTTTTGGAAATCCCCCCGGCCCCCCTTTAGAAAAGGGGGGAGTTCCTTAATCTGTTTTCTTTGCCGGACGGGTTTGGGCGGCTCATGAGCCGCCCCTACAAACCTGGCAGAGCAGGAGGCTTTAAAGCTAGACTTATTTTAAAAAGTAAAACAATCCCTATGGGACATCCCCCTACGGTTATGTCCCTATTTCCGGTACAGGATTGGGCGGCCACAAGGGCCGCCCCTACAAACATAGCGAAACATATTAGCATTAAAGCAACTTATTTATCCGCATCTGATAGGTAATGTTTCGGCAAACTCCCCTCCGACCTCTGACCTCCGACTTCCGGCTTCCGCTACAGTGCGGTTACTTTTTCAGCAATGGCCAGGCCCATGGCAGCAGTCCCGGCGGTGCCGTTCAAATCGGGCGTTACCGCCTTCCCCTCGCGGAGCACTTCCGTCACTGCACGTTCGATCCGCTGTGCAGCCTTCTCTTCTCCCAGATGTCTCAGCATCAGCGCCGCGGTGAGGATCATGGCCACCGGGTTGGCCCTGTCCAGGCCCTTGTATTTGGGGGCGCTGCCGTGGACCGGTTCAAAGAGAGAAACCTCATCGCCTATATTGCCCGAGGGCGTCATCCCCAGCCCCCCCACCAGCCCGGCACAAAGGTCTGAAAGGATGTCACCGTAGAGGTTTGGCATGACCATGACATCATATAGATGGGGCTTCTGCACCAACTGCATGGCCATATTGTCCACGATCTTCTCTTCATATTCGATATCGGGGTATTGCTCCGCTACCGCGCGGGCCGCCTCCAGAAAGAGGCCGTCGCTGAATTTTAAGATATTGGCTTTATGCACCGCCGTAACCTTGCGGCGACTGTTCCGCCGGGTGTATTCAAAGGCAAAACGAACAATTCGCTCCGAGGCGCGGCGGGTGACAATTTTTATGCTTTCCGCGGCATCGAGACCGACCATGTGCTCCACGCCGCTGTAAAGCCCTTCGGTATTTTCACGAACCACGACCAGATCAATATCCTCATACGGCGAATTTACCCGCGGATAGCTTTTGGCCAGGCGCAGGTTTGCATAGAGATCCAGCTTCTGGCGCATGGCCACATTAAGGCTGCGATAGCCCGATCCCACCTGCGTGGTCAGCGGCCCTTTCAGGCCGACCTTATTTTTGCGCAGCGAGGCTACGGCCTCCTCCGGAAGAGGTGTGCCGAATTTTTCAACCGCTTCCTCTCCGGCTAGAGTCTCCTCCCAGGCGATCTTTACCCCTGTAGCCTCCACCACTTCAAGCGCGGCGGCGACAATCTCCGGACCGATGCCGTCACCGCGGATTAAAGTTACCTTGTACATTGTTTCTCCTCCAAACCAGCAACTGCAAAATTCCGGAACCGGTACCGTTATTTATTATAACAGATAGTTCCGCATTCCCACAGCGCAGCCCGCTAATGTCCCTTTCCGTAGAGATCCTGGTAGCTGCGATAATTTTTCAAGGCGCGCTTAACAAAAGCGCGGGTTTCACTGAAGGGAATCTGCCCCAGGTTGGCTTCACTGCCGTCCCAGACTTCCTCTTCAAGCCAGCGCTGCACATGACCCCGCCCCCCGTTATAGGCGGCCAGGGCAACCACCTCGCTGCCGTCAAACTGCCGCAGCAGATCGGCCAGATACCAACTGCCGGCGGCAATGTTGTAGCCCGGTTCAAAAAGCTTATCGGGGTGAAAGTCGCTTTCTCCATTTTTTTCAGCGATCCACATGGCCGTAGAAGGCAGCAGCTGCATCAGGCCGCGCGCCCCCTCGGAAGAGACGGCATTTGCCTGGAAACCGCTTTCTGCCTGGATCACCGCGGCGATGAACAGGGGGTCGATCTGTTGCGCCGCCGCCGCCGCCAAAATCTCTTCCCGGTAATGAAAGGGATAAAAGCGCCGCCCCAGCCTGGGACTGGAGAGAAGGCAGCAGGTCAATCCAAGAAGAACGATAAAGGCAACCAGGTATATTAACCGCCGCAGCGCTCTGTTCACCACCACTAGCCTGCTTATTCTGGAGAATTACCGGAGCGAAGGCGGAGATTTTTCCAAAAGCTCTCTAGCTGGCGCCGGGTTTCAGCGAGGCTGCCGCTGTTGTCTATAATAACATCGGCATAAGCCCTCTTTTCCGCCAGGGGCATCTGCGCCCTCAGCCTGGAGAGAGCCTCCGCGGCCGTAAGCTTGTCCCGGCTCTGCAGGCGGGCCAGCTGGATCTCTTCGGCGGCGTAGACCAGCACCACCAGGTCAACCATCCGGTCCATTTTCGCTTCGATTAAAAGCGGCACATCGTATACCACCACCGCGTCGGGATGCCGGCGGCGGATCTCCTCTGTGCGGGTGATAAATGTTTCCATGACCCGCGGGTGAACAATTCCGTTAAGCCTCTCCCGCGCAGCCGGATCGGAAAAGATGAGCTTTCCCAGGCGGGCCCGGTCAATGGCCCCGCCGGGGCCGGTGATTGAAGGCCCCAGCCAGTCTCTGATCTCCCGCCAGGCTGGTTTCCCGGGAAGCACCACTTCCCGGGCAATGAAGTCGGCATCAAGCAGAAGGGCGCCTTTTTCTTCAAGCATGCGCGCCACGGTGCTCTTGCCGGAAGCGATCCCTCCGGTTAAACCGATAATGATCATGACTTCACTTTTGTTTCCTATTCTAGAATAGATTTATTATACCAATAACAATAAGGATTGCGCCACTGAGTAAGGGGAAATTTTTCGGGGCTCCCCTCCGGGCCGCCCTTCCCAGGGCGGCGCCAAGGGGCACGAGAAGCAGTTTGGTCAATCCTACCGCAAGGATGGTGAGCAGGAGCGGCGAGCCGATCAAAGCGGCGCCAAAACCCGCGGCAAAAGCATCCGCGGCCAGGGCCGACCCCAGCAGCAGCGCCTCCCTGGCGCTTAGGGTCCCGGAGCGATCCAGGTCGGCTTCCTCGGGCCGCTGCAGCAAGGAGGTAATTTT